>Ga0105048_10007424_pt1 | contig 17614 bp, 15 predicted proteins | sample MAT05_FD_78382 | JGI IMG/M metagenome (GOLD analysis project Ga0105048, IMG submission 78382) | Freshwater microbial communities from Lake Fryxell liftoff mats and glacier meltwater in Antarctica - MAT-05 | ecosystem: Environmental > Aquatic > Freshwater > Ice > Liftoff microbial mat | place...
GATGCGGATTTGCACGGCCCGTTTCAGGAGCTTTTCGGCCTCGGCACTTTTTCCGTCTGCAAATTCCACAACGCCAAGGTTGGTGAGCGCCAGGAGATTATCCGGGGCGAGATCGAGGACTTTTGAGTAGGCGCGGCGGGCATTTTTGTAGTCTTGTTTAATGAATGCGGCATTGCCCTCTCCAGCGGCCTCCCTCGCATTTTCTGGCACGAATTGTGGGTCCGGGGTTTCGGCACCTGCATGTGCCAAGGTCAGGGCTAGCACGAGGAACAAGCGACGGATCATGGATTTTCTCCGGTCAGTTCCCGTGATCTTTTGGCAGCCGCTTTGACCGCCTCTGCAATCGCTGAGCGAACGCCGGCTTTTTCCAAGACAAGGAGTCCGGCAATGGTTGTGCCGCCGGGGCTGGTCACCATTTCCCGGAGGACGGCAGGGTGTTCGGAGGTTGAGGACAACATTTCTGCGGCTCCGGCGAGTGTCTCGATGGCGAGTTCGCGGGCCGTGGCACGCGGAAGACCTGCCGAAACCGCTCCATCCGTGAGGGCCTCAACAATCAGATACAAATAGGCGGGGCCGCTTCCGCTCAGGCCAGTGATCGCATCCAACTGGCTTTCGCTGGCTTGGACCACCTTGCCCACGGATAAAAAAATGCGGGTGGCGAGATCGATGTCCTCACGGGTAGCAGACGTGGACGCGGCAACGGCCGTTGCACTCCGACCGACCATGGCGGCAGTGTTTGGCATGGCGCGGATGACACGCATTCCCGGTGCTGCATTCAGCAAGGCTTTCGAGCTGAGGCCGGCGGCCACCGAGACAAGGAGGCGGCCTTCTAAGGAATTACTGGCCGATTTGATTGCCGCCAAGGCGTCGGAGGGTTTCACGCAAAGCAATACCAGATCGGCAGAGTTCACCGCCTCGGCATTCGTCGCAGCCGTTTTAACGCCGGCGGCCGAAGCAAAATTTTGTAGGTTTTCGGAGGAGCGGCTGGAGACCACAATCTCGCTGGCGGAGCAGATTTCGGAACGGAGAATTCCATGGACCAGCGCGAGAGCCATCTTTCCTGCACCAAGCACGGCAATTTTCATTTGTCTATGGTAAGCCCGTGACCGGGGGCCTCGGCAAGGATTACTCGCAGCAGGTGGATAAAAATGGCACAGCCTGCCGGATTCTCCTTGAACAAAAATCCAAATCCTGTAGTGTTTCCGGCTCTTGAAATCGCGGAAATCCAGGCCTGAGTTCCGGCCGCTAAAAACCCCCTTGTCGGCAGACCGTCAGATGGTGCCTATTGACCAAGCGCCCTTGCGCAAGAACACCGAGAAAGAGTGCCGGCGTGCCATGAAAACTGCCGCACGACTTCGCGAACAAATTGAGGAATACCAAAAATCCGTGGTTCCTTCCTACGAACGCTGGTTGGGAGCGACCTTTGGTTCCCTGATGGAAGAGGAACGAACAGCCGAAAATCGTATTGTCGAGTTGGAGGACTTGATCACCGAAGTCACAGCCGCCCAATTTTGGTCGGGAGGCTCCCAGCGCAGCGCCTACCAAAAGGTCATGAACGAGCGGAGCAAGGGCGAGGGTTCTGAGAAGCTCGATGATGAAGATTTTGACGACGATGAGGATGATCTCGGGGATCCCAAGAGCGACAAGGACTACTCTTCGGAAGAACAAATGTTCCGCGAATTTGTGCGCAATGTTCTGGGGTTGAATCCTGACAAGCTGGCAAAGGCGGAATACCGATCATTGTTCAAGGAGTTCCAAAGTCAGAGCGGATTGGGTGGCAACGGGCATGATGACGAATCGCTTGGCGCCGGGCTTGGTGCCGCCAAAAAGCGAGACCACCCCTCAAGGGTCAAAGAGCTTTACCGGCTGCTTGTGCGCCGTCTTCATCCGGATTCCGGGGCAGATTATGATGGAGAGTCAGCCCGCCTCTGGCACTCGCTCCAAGAGGCTTATCAGAACAATGACTTGGAGCGCCTGGAAATCTTGCTTGCGATCACGGATATCCACGATGGCTCGGGAACAGCCCAAGCGACGCTTTTTCACCTCCGGCAGGTGACGGCCGAGTTCCTCCGGGGCGAACGAGCTTTACGACAGAAACTTGGCAAGCTTCGGAAAACCCCGGCCTATCTTTTCTCAGTTTGTAAAGACCTCATGGGGCTTGAGGAACGCACCCGTGCAAAAATTGACAGACGCCTTCAAGCGGCACGCGGCCACCTGCGACACCTTGAGGAATTGGTGGGCTCATGGAAATCCGAACCCGCCAAAAAACCTGCAAAAGCCAAGCCTGCCCGCGCAATCAAGCCCGGACCCAAATCGCAACAAAAGTTTAACTTCTGAGCTTGTGCCGGAATCCTTTTCTTTCCTGCGCGGCAACAGTATCCGTCTCATTCTTTTCTCGTGAAAAATGTCGGACATCCCCAGGGAATGAGCATGCCGGTGCAAGACAATGACCCGCGGCTTCGTCTCAAAGGCTTGATTGCCAGAGGAGAGGCCCGGCTGCTGCCTCTTTCCCTGCCGCAGCGGGAGTTGTGGGAAAACTCTCCCGTGGCACCTGATGATCCTGCAAACCACATCTGCGCAACCATCGAGATCCGGGGTGTGTTTTCCTTTGATCTCTGTCAGGAAGCCCTGCGTGCGGTGGTTGATCGTCAGGAAGTTCTTCGCACGTCCTTTCTTTCAGGCGAAGGAAAAGCCGCACAAATCGTGCTTACAAAAACCGAAGCCCTCTTGCGATGTCGAGACGTTGGGCCAGGTGAAGATTCCGGGAAGCTGATGGCGACCGTGTTTTCCGAGCCTTTTGACATGGTCCGAGGTCCTCTCTATCGCGTGGAGATGCTTTGTTTGGCGGCGGACCATCACATCCTTGCCTTGGTTTTCCATCACGCGATTGCCGATGGCTGGACGCTGGGTGTTTTTGTGGGAGATTTTACAACAGCCTATATCCACGCTCTCAAGCAATCCGGCCGGGACTTTGCCCATGTTCGGGGTATCAAAGAGGGGCTCCCGGCTCCGGGTATGACCTACTCCGAATGGGCAGTGTCAGAAAAAACGCGCTGGCAGCCCATCGCCATCGAGCGGGAAGCGGCTTATTGGCGCTCACGGCTGACTGGCTCCAAGTTGTTGTTTGGCAACTGCCGCACCGAAGTCCCCATGGAGCCATTGAGGAAACGGGTCACTTCTCTTTCCCCATCCCTGGTGGACGCGGCTCGTGATTTGGCGAAGCAGGCTGAGGTCACCCTTTTCAGTGTCCTTCTCACCGTGTTTCAAATGAGCCTGTTTCGTTGGAAAGGTACTCGCGACGTGGTTCTCGGTGTGCCCCATGCGAACAGGTCGAAGCCTCAGACACGCGACACCATGGGGTACTTTGCAGGGGTGCTGCCACTCCGGATTTGCCTCCAGCCAGGGAATTCCTTCGCACACACTCTCAAGGCCAATCATGCCGCACAAATTGAGGACTTTGCTCATGCCATGCCATTCGCCGAGTTGGCAAAGGCCGTCGCCCCCGCTGACGGTCGGTTGCAGCACCAGATTTTTGACGTGCGCTTTGCTCTCCAGAACCACCCGGTGCCCGATATTGAACTCCCGGGAATTTCCACGCGCCTGAGAACAATCGCAACCGGCACATCCCGCTTTGACATTGCGTGTGAATTGACCGAGGATGGCAGCGCACTGGAAGTCGTCTGGCTTTATCGTTGGCCGCTCGTCAACGATAAAGACATTGGGCATCTGGACAGGCTGCTAGGTGCTGTTTTGGAAGAAGCCGGACGGAATTCCGACTTCCTACCCGCGCAATCCCAACCACAATAATTGATTCTAAAAATGAACGTCATCTCAGAAGAAACGGCTTCTTCCCAATGGCCAACCAAAGCGGCATTTGCCTTGCTGGCAGCTGGTTTTTTCATTAGTCAAGGGCTTCTTGCTTTCAGCATTCATAAAGGATGGGTCTGGCTGGTCATCCCGCTCGTGCTGCTCGTGAGCCATTTCATGCACGGATACCTCATCGCATTTCATGAGGCTGCCCATGGGCTTCTGAGAAAAAACCGGCTGCTCAATGAGATTGATGGGATCATCATGGGAACTTTTAGCTTGACCTGCTTTACCCTTTACCGGGCTCTGCACCAAAAACACCACGCCCATCTTGCCTCGGAAAAAGACATCGAACTCTGGCCCTTTGTGGATCCTCGCTGTCCGCGCTGGAAGCGCCAGTTGGCGGCATTTCTTGAACTGAATTTTGGGATTTTCTACACCCCATTTCTTTTTTGGAGACTTTTCTTCTCGCGCTCCTCGCCCATCAGAAGCCCGAAAATCCGTCAACGGATTTGGATCGAGTTGGGATTGGGGCTTGCTGTTTGGGCCATCGCCGTGGGACTGACAGCCGCTTTTGGCCTCTGGGCATTTTTTTGGTTGAACTACGTCGTTCCCGCTTTTATTGCGGGCAACCTGCAGAGCTGGAGAAAATTTATCGAGCATGTGGGCCTTAGCGGCCACTCTGCCCGCAGCGCGACCCGCAGCATCATTGCCGACACTTGGGCAGGAAAATTAGTTTCTCTCACGCTTTTGCACGAGCCTCTCCACGGCATCCATCACATTAAGAGTTCCCTGCCACATTCGGATTTGCCGACCCACCTTGATTGGTTGGATGCTTCCGAGGACGGCGACACCAAACCCTTTCCTAGTTACTGGTCCGCCTTTCTTGATGTGCTTCGCTGCCTGCCCGATCCCCGGGTTGGTCGACAATGGGATTCCCCCGAAGTTGCCCCGCAAAGTCAGGCTCAGATCTGAATGCCAACCGAGCCGATCCCCTCATCCGCTTCGGCGATTTTTGCAGCATCCGGACTTACCAAAGAATTTGATGATGGGCGGGTTGCGGCCTTGCAGGGTGTTGATTTTACCATATCCGCTGGAGAATTTGTGGCGTTGGTGGGTCCAAGCGGATCGGGTAAGACGACCTTGCTCAACATGCTCGGGCTCTTGGACTCGCCTTCTTCAGGCAGCTTAAAATATCGAGGCGACGAGATGGTCAGCCTGCCGGATCCCGCCCGCTACCGTGCCCGGGAGGTCGGCTTTATTTTTCAATCCTTTCATCTGCTGGGCACGTTCACTGTGACAGAGAACGTGCAAATCCCCATGTTCGGACAAGGCCTGTCGGCAAAAGCTCGCGCTGCCCGGGCTGCGGAACTGTTGGATGCGGTCGGTCTGTCGCATCGGCTGAACCATTTTCCTGTGAAACTCTCAGGCGGCGAGAGGCAACGCGCGGCCATCGCCCGCAGCCTTGCCAACCGTCCCGGTGTCTTACTTGCTGATGAGCCCACCGGGAATCTTGACAGCCAAAACGCTGCCCAAGTGATGGAGCTTCTTTCGCAACTTCAGCGCGAGCATCAGACCACGCTGGTTTTGGTCACCCATGACCGCGAGGTCGCTTCTCACGCCTCACGCCTCCTCACGATGCGTGACGGACGGATTATTTCGGATTCCGCCACGCCATGACCTTTCTGACCATTATTTTTCGTGACCTCTGGCGGCGACCGATTCGAACGGCGCTCACCATGGCGGGAATCGCCATCGGCATCGCAGCAGTCATTGCGCTGGTTGGCATGGCCTCAGGTTATGAAAAGGGCATTGTCAAACAACTCGATGTCATAGGCATCGACGTCATCGTGAGCAACATGGAAGGAGGGTTAATGCCCAAAGCCTTTGATGAATCCCTCCGGGACCAGGTAGCGGCCCTGCCCGATGCGGCAGAAGTCACGACGGTCCTTATGCAGATGCTAAGCGTCGAGGACGCGCCGATGATTATGGTCTCTGGCCGCGAATGGGGAGGATTCACTTGGGAAAAACTCACGGTTATCGAGGGCCGGATGCCGTTGGATGCCAATGAGCGGGCTGTTGTGCTGGGCACGATGGCTGCCGAGATGTTGCAAAAGAAAGCCGGCGATACGGTCCAGATCGAGACGGAGGAATTTTCTGTGGTAGGAATCGTGGACGGTCATTCCCTTGTGGAAAATGGGGCCATCATTCTCGCGCTCCCCTTGTTTCAGAGTGCCTCGGGATACGAGGGCCGGGTGAATTTTATTGATATCCGGGTGCCTGCCGATGCCGGAGCGGACCGGATTGAGGCGCTATGCCGGAAGATCGAGGACTCCTTCGCGGGCTTGCGCGCCGTCAGGGCCTCGGAGGTTGTTGGCACAAGTCAGGGTTTCAAAATCGCCAGGGCCATGAGCTGGAGCACGTCAATTCTAGCGATCATTGTCGGAATTTTTGGTGTCATGAACACGATGCTGATGACCGTGTTTGAGCGGACCCACGAGATTGGCATCTTGCTTGCGTTGGGCTGGAAAAAACGCATGATCGTGGGCCTGATCCTAGCGGAAGCCGCAGTCATGGGCATCTTGGGCGGCATCATTGGCGTTCTTCTCGGCGCAGCCACGCTGGCCATCCTTGGCACGCTTCCTGAAGTCCGTGGCCTTCTCGAACCGGACCTCAGTCAGGGTCTCATTCTGAAGGCCATCCTAATCGCGGTGGGTGTCGGCATTGCCAGCGGACTCTACCCGGCCTGGCGAGGTTCCCGCCTCTCACCAAGCGTGGCGCTACAGGGCTGATCTGGCAGCTTGTCCCAGTGGACACGCAGCCTTCGCAGCCCCGCTAAAGTCATACCACCGAGGAAATGTACCGCGACCTTTGGGAAGGACGCATCTCTATGGCACGTTGTGGCGGGTGTGATTAAAAGCGGGCGAGGAATTGGAGTCAGCATCTCGGTTGCGGGGAGTCTAGCCTCAGAACACGTCTGACTGCCGTGTTCCTTCCCGCCGCAAGCAGTGGGCTCGATCTTGAGGTTTTGCAACTTTCGGGCGCACCTTTGGGAATGAGGGAACCCGCTGCGGGGTTGACGCTTTTTGTTTGTGAGGGAGTAAACTGTTACACTTGACAGAGGGAGATTCGCCATCCAAAGTGCTTTCTTACTTAATCCAAACTCAACTGCAAGAATTTATGAAATACCCACTCGCCCTCGCCGCACTGACCGCTTTAGCCCTCACTGGCTGTGAACCCAAAGCCACTGAAGAATCCAAAACTAAGATTGAAGAGGCTGAGGAAGCCACTTCTGATGCCAAAGCCACCGCAGAAAAAGCTGCCAAGGAAGTCGCCGCTAAAGCCGAAGAGGCTGCCGCCAAAGCCAAGGAAGCAACTCAAGGTGCCGTTGATGCCATGAAAGATACCGCCACGGAAGCCGGGCAGGTCATGGGTGAAGCCACGACGAAGTCTCTGGATGCTGTGAAGGATGCCGCCGAGTCCCTCAAAGACGCGGCGACAGATCTCCAAGACAAAGTGGAAGGCGCTCCGACCCCCGCTGAGACAGCACAGCCCTAAAAATCAGCCTTCAGGAGTGTTGCGGGGCATGGTATCCGCTGGTAAGATATCAAACTGATGTCATCCCTTTCTCTGCGCGCCCGCTGGTTCTCGACTCTTCTATGGGGGAATTCTGTTGCCCTCTCATGGATGTGGGGGCTGGGGCTATTTTTTTCCGTTCAGTTCACGATTCAGTTCGGGCTTTTCGGGCTGCTGACCTTTGCCATTCCGAACGCATTGGGGTTGGTGATTTTTGGGCTGGTCACGCATCACATCGCACGAAGAGAGCCGGGCTCGGAATCTCTGGCTAAGTTTTTTAACACATGGTCCCGGCCATTTCGGCTGGTGTTTTTTCTCTATCAGCTTCTGGCCATCTCGCTGACGATTTTTGCTCTGCTGCGATATGGTTGGATGCCATTGGGGTATGAGCCATGGACCCTCTACCTGCCCCTCACCCTTCTGATCGTGCTCGCGGCTGCGGTGCTTTTTGGTGAGGAGTTCGACATTCGCCGCATCAAATACAGTCATGGCGTGCTGGGGATTCTGCTGGCGGCAGCCATTGCTGTGATCGGGATCTCGGCGATGCGCATTGGGACCGGGCCGTTTGTTTTTCCCAAGCTCCCGACCAACGACCTCAATTTCTGGGGGTATGCGGTTCCCGTGATCATCGGATTTCTTGTGGGACCTTGGCTGGATTTGCAGCAGTGGCAGAGAGCGATCCAGATGCACCGGGAACGTGTTTCTGTGGCTGCGGGCTATTGGGTGGGGGCGACCCTGTTTTTCGGGTTGTTGATTTTTCATGGCACGCTGGCGCTGTGGGCTTTGAATCAAGGGGCAGGGAAGTTGTTACGTGAGGGGCTGGCCGGGCACTTTTACGGTCATGAAACCATCATGAGGCTCTTTTACGAGAGCGCAGCCGTCATGCCATGGACCTTCGTGGCCTACTGTGTCTTTTTATGTGTCTGTGTGCTCACCACCCTCGACAGTGGTTATGTGTCCTTAAAATGGTTTTTCCAAGATAATGCCGCACGCTCAAACAATCCGATTTTTGCTCTGCTGCCGCCCAAATTGTTAACCTCCCCGATTCCGGCCTTTGTCTTGGCGGGATTGGTGGCCTTTGTGGCCGCTGTGATTGGGTTGGAGCTGGAATACTTCATGATTTTTTATGCGACATTTTTTGTCGGTTATTCGGCGCTTGCGATTGCGAGGTGTTATTTGGTGGCTCCGGCCAATGCGATTCCTCAGATCAAGATGTTTTGTATTGGAAGTCTGGCGGTTGTGATTTTTGCCTATGGTTACTTTTTGAGATACCCGATTTTTATGGGCATTGGTGCGCTCTTGCCACTGGCCTCCATTGCATGGCTGCTTCTCAAGCCAAGTGCAGGCGAAGATTTTGTGAGTGGCACCGAAGAACTCGAAGCCCAGGCGCAGGAGCCCACCATGGCGGTTGGGCCAGCAGTGGTTCCACCGGGCGGGATCGAAATGCCGCACAATGGCGATGGTTCCTTGCATCATGTCGGAGGTCATTTTGAAGGAAAATGGTTTATCCACTCGTTTGTGGCGACCTATGCGGACACCAACTCCGTAGGGAACGTCTATTTTGGCATGTATGCGATGTGGGTCGGCAAAACAAGGGAGCTGTTTTTTAATCATGTGATGCCAAAGTTTAACATCAAAAATACGCCCTTCTACATTTTGACCAGATCGTTCGAACACAAGTTCACCCGCGAAACCAAAGAATTTGAGACCGTGAGCGTTCGGATTCGTATTGCGAACTACAACCGGAAGTTTGTGACGTTAGAGCACGAGATTTCTGATTCCAATGGCAACCGCCTTGGGCATGGCAAGCAGAGTTTGCTTTACGTCTCCTCCAGCGATTATCGGATGATTGATATCCCGCCTGAAGTCACGACGGCATTTCTTCAATACACGTAACACACTAAGCGAGCGATGGAGGGCAAATCAATCACATCAAAACCAGTGGGCTCCTCCCTGCGGTCCGTGAACCTCAGTCGCCCCACAGGCCCCATGAAGGCCGTTCTGCTTGCGGGGCCGATACTTGTCATGATCCTTGGCGGTTGTGTTCCCGAGCAGGACTCCGAATCCATTGCGACACCGTCTCCCACCCCGGCGGTGATCCCGCCGCCCAAACCCACGCCGACACCGACCATTGCCCGCAAGCCCATGGACACGGCCCAGCTTTTTAACGGGGTCACCTTTGTCAACAAACTCGTTACTCCGCAAAGCGAAAATATTGCGTCCAGCGAGCGTAGTGACCCCACAAGCTACATCGCAGAGATCAAAGTCACTGTTCAGAGACCGCGCCCAGCGACCACCCTTGCCGATTTTCAGTCCAATGATCCTGAGCTTGCCGCCATCCTCGGAAAAATCCCCGGTTTTCCTGAGAACGCTCAAGTCTCTTCGGCTTTTGAGAAAATCTATGACCTGAAAGAGAATTGGATTCGCGAGCGGCTCTCCCGTTTGGACCAATTGTTATCTCGTCATAATTTTTACGACTGCGAAACGATTTTGGAGTTCACTGCTCCGAAGTCAGAACGGCCGATTTTGTTATTAAAAGGCGACATGGATGTCAACACGGACGGCTCTGACGGGGATCGTAACGTGGAAGTGGATGGATCCTCCCGGTTTTTTCAGCCGCAGACAAGTTATCGATGGAGAAAGCTAACCGATCGCCCGAACCCTTTCCTCGAAAAAACCGAAACCCGCCTTGGCGAGTTAAAAGCCGAATACACGGTTAAAGGACTCACGGCTGAGAGAAATGCTGAGTTAAAAAGCGGCATTGAAATGCTAAGTCGTCGGGCTTATGACCTCAAAACCTGGAGTTTTCTAGTTTCGGCATCTGATCCTGCCATCGTGCTCCCCGGCTTTATGCTTAGGGCCGAAGAGGGGCGCGCTCCCTATGCGGCACTAGGCGATTATGCCGTGGTTTTTTATGATGGTATCGCCTACCCGGCCATTGTGGGAGATGCTGGTCCCTCGTTCAAATTCGGAGAAGCGTCCATGCGACTTTGCAAAGAACTCAATGAAAGGTCCTCCGCGATGGCCCGCCCAGTCAGTGCTCTTAATGTCGCTTATTTGGTTTTTCCTGGCTCTGCGGATGAACCCGGTCCGCCGGACCTTGAAAAATGGAGAACCCAATGTGCCAAACTCCTTGGAGAGATCGGGCTCGGCGATGTGGAGCTTCACACATGGGAGGATATCGTCAAACCTTGGCCAACCCCAACGCCCGAGCCAACGCCCGAGCCAGCACCCGAGCCAGCACCCGAGCCAGCACCCGAGCCAGCACCCGAGTCAACGCCGGCCACGGAAGCCCCTCCAGTGTCTGAAGCCTCTCTGGCTCAGGAACCCTCTCCGACTCCCCAATCCAGCCCGGCATCTCCAGCAGGAGAGTCATCGCCGACGCCTCCAGAAATGAACACGCCTGAGGCTGAAACTTCCGGGGCGGATGCCGTGGAGCAGGAAATTCCGCCGGTGACAGAAGGTTCATCAAATCCGTGAAGAGCGGAGGATTGCCTACCGCAATTTCAGGGTTTGGCTGTGCGTGTTCCCTGGGTTTTCAAGTCAGGGAGGTGGCACAATCGCTTCGATCAGGCTCCGCGCATGTCGTTCCTGTGGATCTCTTTTCTGTGGACGGCTGCCAGGCTCAGACAGCGGCGCAGTTCCCTGATTCCCCGGCCGAGTTGGCGGCCTGGATTCATCCAGCGGCCAAGCGGTGGTCACGTGCGGCCCAGTCGGTCTTGGTTGTCCTTGCCGAAGCACTGCAAAACCACACTAATTTTCAACCGGATGTTGTCATCGTCGGTACAACAAGCGGCGGAATGGACTTAGGAGAGACGTTTTATCGACGCGCTATCGCGGGTGGGAATTTGGAATCTGCTTCTCGAAGGGTTCGGAGTTATCTTCCCCAGACTCCGGTGCTTGATGCGCTACGGGTTTTCGGAATCCGTGCTCCCGTGCGGGTGATCTCAAACGCCTGTGCTTCGGGAACAAACGCTTTGGGCATGGCGTGGCATCTTGTCCGAAGCGGACAAGCCAACCGGGTGATCGCGGGGGGGTATGACACCCTTGCCCAGCTAGTCTATGCTGGCTTTGATTGCTTGAAGGCGTCCACTCCGGAGTTGTGTCGGCCATTTGATGCTGGCCGCTCCGGGCTTGTGCTCGGAGAGGGAGCTGCCTTTTTTTTGATTGAAAGAGAGGGCCCCATCAAAATCGCAGGTTATGGATCGGCCACAGATACCCATCACCTCACGCAACCCCATCCCTCAGGGTCCGGGCCGGCCACGGCCATGCGGCGCGCCTTGGAAGCGGCAAATTGTGAACCGGACGCGGTGGATTACATCAATGCCCATGGGACAGGAACTCCACAAAATGATGCCTGCGAAGCAGCGGCCATCCAGAGCGTCTGTCCTGAGGCCGCCGTGAGCAGCACCAAAGCGATGACCGGACACACCTTGGGCGCTGCCGGAGCCATCGAGGCCGCCTTTTGTGCGATCAGCATCCAACAACAATTCCTTCCACCAACCCTGAATTTCCGAAGCCCGGACCTTGGGGTTTCCCTGGATTTCGTGGTTAATGCCTCAAGAGAAACGAAGAGCCGCAAGGTGCTCTCCAACTCCTTTGGTTTTGGGGGAGCCAATGCTTCCATTCTTTTTGAGTCAGCATGAGCAACACAGTATCCATCCTTGGGGCTGGCTGGGTGACCCCCCATGGTCGCTCCCTACCGGAGGTCTGGAAAAAAATCCTCCATGGTGAACTCCCACGGTGCGAGACACTGACATTGGCTGGCAAGGCGTGGCCTTGTTACCGGGTGGATCCCTCCTCGCTACCTGAGACCAATGCGGTCCCCCGCTTGCGACGGTCAGGTCATATTTCTCATCTTGCATTGGGAGCCGCCATCAATGCCGTCGAAGCAGCCAATTTAACCGAAGAGCAAAAATCCCAATTGGCCATCCTCTTTGCGACCTCGGATGGTGGTGTCACCTACACGCACCGATTCTTTGCAGAGTTGGGAGTGCGTGGCCCGGCGGCTGGAAGCCCCCTGCTTTTTCCAGAGACCGTTTACAATGCGGCCGCAAGCCACATCGCAGCCTACTTTCATTCAGACCGGGAAGCCACCGCCATGGTGGGTGATGCGGCCGTGGCACTAAGCGCAATCGCCACAGGGCGGGAGATGCTCTCCTCAGGCCTTGCCGAACACGTCCTCATCGTGGCTGCCAACGAATGTGATGCGATTTCCGCGGCTGGCTATTCGCGTTGGAATTTTCTTTGTCAGTCTCAGGATGACCCTGTCGGCAATATTTTTTCCGAAGGGGCAGCAGCCATTGTTCTGGGTCCCCATCAGAGAAAAAAACCAGCAATCCTTTGGTGTGAAGAAGGACGTCCCTATTTTTCACAGCACGAGGCGAGTGACAGTTTACAGGAAATTCTCACCCGTCATAAAATTTCCCCCTCCTTGGTTTTTCCGTCGTGCCGAAGGACCCCCATGCATAATCTCGAAGAGGAAGCCACCAACCAGCTTGATGGAGAACGCATTGATCTCAAAAAATCCCTGGGTGAAGGGTTAGCCTTCACTGCGATGGCTCAAATCGTCGCGGCATCGCATCACGCGGAAACATCTCCCCAAACCGCCCTTGTGACCGTGCTCGGGTTTGCCAGCGGCTCCGCAGCCGCTTATGTGTCATCACGCTGAAGCAATCAGAAAAAATTCCGTAGAGCAGATTCTACCCCGGCTGTCCGTAATAGGCCATGCTGCCGTGTTTGCGCAGGAAATGTTTTTCTGCGAGGTAACGGGGAAGCGGGGCGGCGATCGGGTTAATGGCCATCGTTTTGAGGGCAAGGTCAGCAACAATTTCGAGAGCCGCAGCGACCTCAACCGCCTTCTTGCCGGAGGAGGCCCAGACAAAGGGGCCATGATTTCGGACAAGAACAGCAGGAATTTCTGCGGGCGATTGAAGGTCCACGGTTTCCAGAATCATTTTTCCGGTTTCCCATTCGTATTCCCCGGAGACTTCCTCAGGGGTGAGGGATCGGGTCACGGGCACCGGCCCCCGGAAATAATCGGCATGGGTTGTTCCAAGATCCGGCAAGGAAATGCCTGCCTGTGCGAAGGCTGTCGCCGCGCGCGAATGGGTGTGGGCAATGGCACGAATCCCTGCTGACGAAAAGGCGGCAAGCAAGCGGCGGTGGGTGGGTGTGTCCGAGGAAGGACGTTTGTCTCCCCAAACCACATCACCTTCCAAATTCAGAACCACGATATCGGGCGGGGTGAGGGCTTCGTAAGGCACTCCACTGGGTTTGATGGCAAAGACCGAGGCGTCGTTAGCGAGCACGCTGATATTTCCAAACGTCAGATCGATCAACCCGGCCGCAGCAAGATCACGGTTTGCAGCACAGCACTCCTCGCGAAGGGTCTCATAGGTTGGTGAGTTCATGCTCCCAACGATGACTGATAGGCGGTCTCACTCCAATGCAGTTCTTTTCGAAATTCCCGCACGCGGGTTTCTGAGTCAATCACGGCGATTTCGACGCCGGCAATTTCAGCAAAATCCGAAACGTGTTCTGTGGTGACTCCATAGCTAAAGACCGTGTGGTGCGCTCCCCCGGCATAGATCCATGCCTCGCAGGCTGTCTTCAAATCCGGGCGGCATTTCCAAACGGCACGGGCCACTGGCAGATTTGGCAGGGGCTCGGGCGGAGTGATGGCATCCACCTCGTTGACGATCAGACGGAATCGGTTGCCGAGATCAATGAGGGATGTGTTCGTGGCTGGTCCGGCTCCGGCATCAAAGATCAGACGAACGGGATCTTCTTTGCCACCAATGCCCAGCGGATGAATTTCGCAGGCGGGCTTATGCGACGCAATGGTCGGGCAAACTTCCAACATATGCGCGCCCAGCACGAGGTGGTTTCCAGGTTCCAAGTGATACGTGTAGTCCTCCATGAAGGAGGTGCCGCCAAGATCACCGGCCAGAATTTTGAACGCCCGCAAAAGGGCGGCAGTTTTCCAATCTCCTTCCGCGCCAAATCCATAGCCGTCTGCCATGAGTCGCTGCACGGCGAGGCCGGGAAGCTGACGCACGCCGTGGAGGTCTTCAAAGGTTGTTGTGAATCCTGAAAACCCCCCTTCTTCCAGAAATGCCCGCAGACCGAGTTCGATGGCCGCAGAGGTCTCCAGAGATTCCCGGCGTTCCCCACCGGGACGCAGAGCTTGGGACAGGAGATAAAGATCATCATATTCAGCACAGAGGTTTTTGATCTCCGATTCCGGGACGGCAGCAATGCGATTGGCGAGGTCGCCGATCCCGTGGGTATTCACGGAAAATCCGAATCGAATCTCCGCAGCAACCTTGTCGCCATCAGTAACGGAAACCTCGCGCATATTGTCGCCAAACCGAACAAATCGGGCGCCTTGCCAGGAATGCCAGGCGTGAGCCGCCCGTGCCCAGGCCCCAATGCGGCCCAAGGCTTCTGGATCGCTCCAATGCCCGGCAACGACCTTGCGGCGAAGACGCATGCGTGTGTGAAGAAATCCTGCCTCCCGGTCACCATGGGCCGATTGGTTCAAGTTCATGAAATCCATGTCAATGCTTCCCCAAGGCAGATCCCGATTAAATTGGGTGTGGAAATGCAGAAACGGTTTTTTAAGAACTGAGAGTCCGCCAATCCACATCTTGGCCGGGGAGAATGTGTGCATCCAAAGCACAAGGCCAGCACAGGCGGGGTCCGCATCCGCTTCTCTCAGGAGATTTCGAATCGCTTCCGGCGTGGAAAGAACAGGCTTGGCAATAACACTCACAGGAATTTGCTCCGCTTGATCAAGCGCTCTGGCAATGGTCTCCGCGTTTTTGCCAACCTGCTTCAGAACCTCCTCGCCATAAAGATGCTGACTTCCGGTAACAAACCAAAGGGCAGGGGTGGGATCAGGATTTTTGCTCATAAAGAAATTTGATCGATGGCCTCAGCATCAAAAGACGAGACATCGACGATAGGATTTCATAAGACGTGGGCACAGAGGATTGACTTAGCCATTGATATGGCATGAAAGCAATCACTGGCAGGGCGCCGGGATCCAGAATGTGGGGTGCAGTCTGACTAGCTGCCTGCAAGCAACATCCAGACCTGAACTCCCAACGCTGCCAGCGAGAGAACAAGAGCAATCGCGCCAATGACGGGACTGATTTCTCCACTTGACGCGGGGGTCGGGGTTGGGGCGACGCTGATTGCTGATGCACTCACGGATTTTGATCCTGATGGTGGGTCCGGGCGTTTTTGGAGCTGGACCGTTGCTTGCGGCAAGGGGGATCTTGATCCTGACGGGATTGGCGAAACCTTGGCAGTTTCTTTTTTGCTTGCCGCTGACATGGGAGCTGGCGCGATGGCTGGTGTGCTCACAGGAATCGGCGGCTTGGGTGCGATAGGCGGAACTGCAGGCGCTGAGCCGGGAGGCTTGGGCGGTTGCGGCGCACCTGCTGACGGAGGCACCGGAGGTCTGGGTGCTGTTGAGCCCGGGGCCATCGGTGGTTTCGGAACACTGGGCGGGGAAGAAGGAGACGCTCCCGGAGGTGTCGGAGCAGATGGCGGCGTCGGTGGCAAGGGAGGTTTCGGAGCGGAGGACATGGGACTCGGTGGAGCGCTTGAGGCGGTTGCTGGCGCGGGAGCAACGGGCGCAGGCATGGTGGGAGGTGCCACGGATTTGGGAACAGTCGGTGCTGGTGGCACCGGAGGCCGAACAGGGCTGGCTGAAATCGGCGGAATGGACGTGGTCGGTGGCCGGGTGGGAGAAATCGGCTGAGGTGCGCTGGAGGGAGCTGGCACCGCTGCTTGAATGGGTTTTGGCACTAAAGGAGCAGCCGTAGAGGGAGGCGGAGGGGTCACAGGAGCCGCCGCTTTTGGAACAGGACGCGGTGGAAGGTTGATCATCGCGGTCTCACGAGGAGTGCCTCCGAGGGGCTGACCGTCTCTACGTGGTGGGAGAACGATCCTAACGGTTTCCTTTTTGGGCTCTGGCATGGTATGTTTGGTTAAGGCAGATGGGGTAAATCTCTGATGAGTTGATAGTTATTCACAAATATTTTATTGTTTGTCAACATCATCACTACGAACATTTTTCAAATTTTTACCCGACTTTTTGTTTTTGTGCAACGAAATGTGTGTGGAATTCGTTTCCAACGATTTTTGAATGAACCAGCCGGAAAGCCAAGGGGGCTGAAATCATGGGGCCTCGCAAGCCGGTGAGTGTTGGTGCGCATTCACCGCCGAAGAGGCGCGGACAGAAAGTCACATACAATTCGTCAATCGCCTGAATCGCAGCCAGAGATCTCAATAACCGGGGCCCTCCTTCGCAAACCATTGATGTGAGATGGTAATCCTTCCGCAAAATTTTCAGGACAGTCGGGAGGGGAACGGTTGGTGATTCGAAGAGCCACAGGTCACAGAAGACGGGGAAGGACGAACGCCGGCATATTGGCATGGACGTGGTGGAGAAAATGACGAGTGGGGTTCTGTCATTTCGGAAAACATTTAAGCTGTGATCAAGGCGGCCCGAGTTCGAGACAATCACCCGGAGAGGCTCGGCGGTCTGGCCTCTACGTAATCGCCGGATTTGTAGCGCCCGGTCGCTGATCCCCATCGACATGGAATCCGAGGCCACGGTGCCTGCACCCGCCAGCAGGCCATCGCCCATGGCCCGGATCTCGCGGAGACGTTTTTTGTCCGCAGGGCTTGTGAATGTCGTGGGCGAGTGGCTGCGCGTGGAAACCTTTCCATCGGCAGTGATGGCAAAGTTGGCTATCATCCGCGGGCGGAGAGTGGCTTTCACCGGGGGTCTCCGATCTGATCTTCCACGGCGTGGACTTCCTCTTGAATATCCGAGAGGTGGATTCCCCCGGACGGACGATACAGAAAATAAATGATGCCGCCGATGATTCCCCAAAAGACGACCATAAAGAAGCCGAGGAGCGAGATCGGCACGGAGATGGCTTTTGCTGTCCCAAACATCACAGAAAACATTTTTTCAAAAAGTCCTTCCCGCACGCCCATCCCGGAGAGGCTGATGGGCAGGGCCGCGATGACCATGATGATAGGCATCACTGAAAAGACATCCAGCATTCCTGAAAATCCAGGAAAAGCGCCGAGCGCCCTCGCGGCAAAAAAGAAGGCAAGAAAATTGAAGATATGACAAATCACCGAAAGCACGAAAGTGACCGTCAGGGTTTTCCCATTGCGCGCATACACGGAAAACGCAGAGGCA
>Ga0105048_10007428_pt1 | contig 17612 bp, 14 predicted proteins | sample MAT05_FD_78382 | JGI IMG/M metagenome (GOLD analysis project Ga0105048, IMG submission 78382) | Freshwater microbial communities from Lake Fryxell liftoff mats and glacier meltwater in Antarctica - MAT-05 | ecosystem: Environmental > Aquatic > Freshwater > Ice > Liftoff microbial mat | place...
ATCTCGCCTGGCTGCGTTGCGCCGCCTCGACAGACGCAGAGTATGCCGTCGGACGGCGCGCCTTGCCAGACGAGCGCCTCGACACCCGCAACCCATCAACTTCACTGTGCAGAGCTACTAGTGGCTTGCTCCGTCAGTGGAGCGCCTGCTCTCGAGTCAACCGTCGGCGAGCTCTTCCTCGACGAGCGCGCTGAGCGCCTCGAGGACGTGGACCGTCGCGGCGAGCGCGCGCGGAGACTCCGCGGCGAGCAGGCGATCGACCGCGCCCTCGACCGTCCCGCGCGTGGGCTTGTCGAGTGCACGTCCCTTCGGAGTGAGGCGCAGGCGGCTGAAGCGCTTGTCCTCCGGATCGAGGCGTCGCTCGACGACCCCCTTGTCGGTGAGTCGCCGGATCGCGACCGATACGGTGCTCGGATCGACGTGCAGCATCACGGCGAGCTGGCCCGCCGGCAGGTCGGGAAACTTTCCCAGGCAGCGCACGATCAAGCGCTGCTGAGCGGTGACGCCGATGTCCCGGTCCATCCGGCTCGACAGGCTCTCGAGTACGTGGTTGACGCGCCAGAGCGTCTGCAAGAAGGCGAGAGCCGGTCCGAGTGGATACTCGGACCGGCCCGCGACTGCCGATGTCCCCCCGACGCGCGTCGGAGAAGCTCGCGGGCGTCCGGCGTGGCCCCGTGTCCGCTTCGCCTTCGTCACCACCGCGCGTCTCACCGGAGCGAACCGATAGCACAGAATGATTGGATATCCAACTACGACCGACGTCGCATCGCATCGCATCGCGACGGCGTGCGGTCGCGCCCTTCCTGCGGCTCCTCAGCGCGCCGGCAGAGCGTCGATCCAGCGCGCGATCCGCTGCACGCCATCAAGGACGGCTGCGCAGTGGCTAGCAAGAAACGCCTCGTCGACGACGCTGGACACCGGCTCTCCGCGCGCCTCGAGCGCTGCGAGGGCCCGGCCGCCGTCGAAGTCGACGTATGCGATGCGCAGGGTCAGCTCGCGCGGATCTCGCCCGAACGCGCTCCCCGGCAAGGTCGCGACGTCGACCTCCTCGAGGATCCGAGCCGCCAGGTCGTCACCGCCGAGCACGCCCGCCGCCGCGAGGCGCTCTCGGTGCCGGCCGAAGTCGGGGAAGAGGTAGAAGCCTCCCGCGGGCGTCAGCACCTCGATCCCGACCCGGCGCAGGCGCTCGCAGAGCGCTCGGCCGAGGCCCGCGAGCATCCGGCGCGTGCGCCACAAGTAGCGCTCGATCTCGATCCCGCCGCGGAAGGCGGTGACGGCCGCGTGCTGGATGGGCGCGCTCGTCGAGGTGTACGTCTCGCTCGCCGCGATGGTGATGGCGTCCAGCAGCCAGCCGAGCGCGTGGGGTGCGGTGAAAGTGCCCAGCCGCCAGCCTCCCGCGCCGCACCACTTGCTCAGGCCGCTGCTGATGATCGTGCCCTCCGGATACGCCGCCGCGATCGAGATATGGGCGCCCGCGTGATGCGTCTCCCCGTAGATCTCGTCGGACAAGATCAACAGCTGGTGGCGTCGCGCGACCTCGGCGATCGCGGCCAGCCCGCGCGCGTCGTAGGTCTGCCCGGTGGGATTGCTCGGGTAGTTCAGCACCATCACGCGCCCGAGGCCGGGCTCACGCGCGAGGTGCGCGTCGAGCGCCGCGGGCTCGAGCAGCCACCCGTTCTCGGCGCGCGTGTGGAGGAACGCGACCCGCCTGCCGATGAGCTGAGCCTGCGGGGCGTACGACACCCAGGCCGGAGTGGGTACGATCAGCTCGCCGTCGAAGACGACCTGCAGCAGGAACATCAGCTCCTTGGATCCCGGCCCCACCACCACGTCGTCGGCGATATACGGGACGCCCGTCAGGCGGCGGTGGTAGTCCGCCACCGCCTCTCGCAGCGCGGGCAGACCGCGCACCGGCAGATACTCCTTCGCTGCAGCGTTACCGCGAAGCGCCTCGACCACCGCGGTGGGCACGGGGAAGGGGGACTGGCCGAGACCGAGCTTCACGATCGGCCTGCCCTGCTTGCGCAGCACGTCCGATCGTTCGTTGATCGCGACGGTCGCGGAGGGCCCCAGCCCATGCAGACGTCGGCTCAGATGTCGGTGGGTCATCGCATCACTCCCAGGTCAACTCGGCGTGGACTGGCGAGCCGCGCCGGGCGGGGACGCTCACGCCCCAGGCGGGCGCGCCCGGGATGCCGTCGCGCATCGCCGCCTCGAAGAAGAACTCGCTGCGCCCCTCGGCGGGCCTGAGCTGGTCGAACCACATCGACTCGCGATCATGCTCCGCCAGGAAGGGGCGGCCGACCCACGCCGGATCACGCGCCTGCAGAAACCGCAGCACGAAGTACGGTCGCCCGCCCACCTCGAGCACGCCGTCGATGAGCACCTTGCCCGGCGTGCAGCTCATCGATGGACCGCGCACCGTCCGCGCGAGCCCCGAGACGTGCCGGTAAGCCTCCGAGAAGATCTCGAGCGCGCGCGCCAGGGGCACGCCGAAGTAGTCCTTGGGCCCGGTGTCGCGCTCGACGAACATGTAATAAGGCACCGTCCCGAGCTGGACCTGGAGCCGCCACATGTCGGCCCAGAGCATAGGATCGTCGTTGACCCGGCGGATGAGGGGCGCCTGACAGCGTACGACCGCGCCCGTACGCTGGATGCGCCGCAGCGCGAGCTGCGCGATCGGCGTCTCGAGCTCTCGCGGGTGACTGAAGTGCGCCATGATCGCCATCTGCTTCCCGGCCGCGACCACCTCCTCGAAGAGGCGGAGCAAATCGTCTGCGTCGCTGTCGGTGACGAATCGGTACGGCCAGTAGGCGGGCGCCTTGGTCCCGATCCGGATGCTGGTGATGTGGGCGAGCTCCGGCTTGAGAAGCGCCTCGACGTAGCGACGCAGGACCTTGGTGGTCATCACCAGCGGATCGCCGCCGGTGAACAGCACGCTGGTCACCTCGCGGTGCGCCTCCAGGTACGCGACCAGGCCCTCTGCCTCCCGGCTGGCAAACTTGAGCTCGTCGAGACCGACGAACTGGGCCCAGCGGAAGCAGTACGTGCAGTAGGCGTGGCAGGTCTGCCCCTGGCTTGGGAAGAAGAGGACCGTCTCGCGGTACTTGTGCTGCATCCCGGGGAGCGCCTCGCCCCCGACCTTGGGGACGTTCAGCTCGATCTGCCCGGCCGGGTGCGGATTCATTCGCACCTGGATCTCGCGCGCGAACTGCCTGACGCGCGCGTTGTCCGCGCCCGCGCCCATCGCCCCCGTGAGCAGCTGGAGATCGCTCGGCGCGAGCATCCCAGGCTGCGGGATGGTGAGCTGGAAGATGGGATCATCCGGCGCCCGGCCCCAATCGATCAGCTCCTCGGTCACGTAATTATTCACCCGAAACGGGAGCACCTGCGCGACCGCGCGCATCGCGCTGCGTTCCGCCTCGCCGAAGCGCTGCATGCCCGGGATGCTGTCGATATCGGCTGCTTTGTAGACGCGGTACTTCCGAGGACTGATGCTGTTCATTCGTTCGCCTCCGTCAATGGTTTGATTTCCAACTATATCACGGCCATGAGCTCAGCGCATGAGAAAGCGACGACGACCGGAACATGATGACCTCTCAAGCCGCGGCGACGCGCACCGAGGCCACGGTGGTCGCGCCCAGGCGGCCGGACATGCGCTCCTTGCGCCGCAGCTCGGCGGCATCGACGAGCATTCGGCCAGCCCAGCGGTAAACGTTGAACTCCGACACCAACCGGCGCATGGAGCGCATCCGCTCGCGCTGCTCGGCTGCCGGCATCTTGAGCGCCGTGTACATCGCGTCGCTCGCCTGGCGCAGATCATACGGGTTCACGATCAGCGCCTCGGTCAGCTCCCGCGCGGCGCCGGTGAACTGGCTCAGGACGAGCACGCCCTGCTCGTCGTCGCGGGCGGCGACGAACTCCTTGGCGACCAGGTTCATGCCGTCGTGCAGGCTGCTGACGTAGCAGAGCTCTGCCGCGCGATAGTAGCGAAACACGGCCGCGGGCTCGTGGTGCGTGCGCAGCAAGATGATCGGGCGATAGCTCCCCACCGACCATCGCGCGTTGATCGCCGCGGCCCGGGCCTCGACGCGCTCGTTGAGCTGCTGGTAGTGTGGGATCTTGGTGCGGCTCGGCGCCGCGAGCTGCGCGAAGCTGAACTTTCCCCGCAGCTCCGGGCGCCGCTCGAGCATCTCGTCGACCGCGGACAGGCGCTCCTCGATGCCTTTGGTGTAGTCGAGGCGATCGACGCCCACCCCGAGCAGCGCGTCCTCCGGCAAGCCGAGCTCCTTCCGCACCAGGGCCCGCGCCTCCGCCACGGGGGGGACCTGATCGAGCCAGTGCACCGGCCACTCGATCGAGATCGGATACGGCCGAACCAGCGTGCGATGCGCGCCCTGGATGACGGCGTTGGCCTCGCGATCGATGCGGCTCTCCATGAATGCATCCACCGAGTCGATGAAGTTATTGCAGTGCTGCTGGGTGTGGAATCCGACGACGCTCGACCCGAGGAGCCCGGCGATGAGCTCGCTCTGCCAGGGACAGATCCCGAAGCGCTCCGCGTTGGGCCACGGGATGTGCCAGAACGAGATGATCGTCGCACGCGGCAATCGAGCGCGGATCATCTTGGGCGCGAGCGCGAAGTGATAGTCCTGGACGAGGACGATGGGATCGTCGGAGTCCACCTCGCTGCACACCGCGTCGGCAAACTTCTGGTTCACGCGCACGTAGTGCTCCCAGTCGCTGGAGCGAAACACGGGCCGCGTGTGCGCGACGTGACATAGCGGCCAGAGCCCTTCGTTGGAGAAGCCGTAGTAGTAGCCGTTCTCCTCGTCCGGCGTCAGCCACACCCGCCGCACCGAGTACGACTCCTCTCCCGGAGGCACCCGCACGCGATCGTGCGCGTCGACCGTGCTGCGATCGGCGCTGCCGCTCCCGTGCGCGACCCACACCCCGGAGCACGCGCGCATCACGGGCTCGAGCGCGGTCACCAGGCCGCTCGCGGGATGGACGACCTTGACGCCCGCCGCGGTCTGCTCGTGGATGTACGGCTCGCGGTTGGCCAGCACCACTACGCGCTCACCCTGGAGGTACTGAGAGAGCGTGGCGCGCAGGCGATCCGGGCTCCATAGCCCTGCGCGCCCCTCGTTCTCGCGCTCGCTGGCGAGGCGATCGACGAGCGCGCGGACATCCCGGATGAGCGGAAGAAACTCGCGCGGGGCCTCGCCCGTGAGCGCGCGGCGCAGCTCGAGCGTCCAGCCTCTCCAGGCGAGGCGCGCCGCGAGGAGGGTCACGAGCGACGCAGCCAGCGAGAGCACGAAGAACCCGACGAGGATGAAGTTACGCGCGCTCACCTCGCGCCGGCTGAGGAAGCTGAGATCATGCACCAAGATCACCGCGCCGAGCGGCCGCTCGAGCACACGCACGCTCAGCTCGACGCGACCCGCGGGGAGGTCAGGCGTCATCGACCACGATTTCGCGTCTGCCCCGCGCTCGGCGCGCATGCGCTCGATGACGGACCGACAGGTGATCTCGATCGGGAAGGCGTCGGTCGCTGCCAACAGATCCCCGTCCTCGCTGCATGCAGCCGCGCCCATGATGCGCTCGTCGTGCGTGATGTCAGCGAGCGTCGCTGCGAGCGACGCGCCGTCTGCGTTCCAGCTCCGCGCCAGGCTCTGACGCGCGGACGCGACCGCCAGATCGGACCTCAGCGCGACGTCCTTCTCGAACCAGCCGCGCATGGTCTGGGCGACGGCGACGTAGCCGACGAGCGTCAGGACACCGAGGCCCGCGAGCAGCGCAACGATGAATCGAGTGACCTGGCTCATCCCCTCTGGCTATCACCGAGACGTTGGATATCCAACTCCATCGAGCGGTTTCTGGGAGGCCACGGGTCCGAAATATCGTTGGATATCCAACTCTTTTGTGCTATCGCGTCACATGCGCTTCTCCGAGCTGCTCGATCGTCGCTTCCTGGAAAACGCCGTCAGCGAGTACCTCGTCGCTCTGGCTGTGTTCCTCGTCGCCCAGGCGGTGTTGTGGGGCGCCAAGACCTTGGTCCTCCGCCGGCTGAAGCGCTGGGCGGAAGGGACGACGAACAACCTCGATGACACCCTCGTCGCGATCATCGCGCAGATCGGCTTTCCGCTCCTCTACTTTGGCGCGTTCTACGCGACGTTCCGTAGCCTCTCCTGGCGACCGAGCGTGATCGCTGCGATCAACGTCATCGCGGGGGCGGTCGTTACGTACGCCGCCGTGCGGGCGGTGATCCGGCTCGCTCAGTTCGCGCTCCTGGAGGTCTGGGCCAAGAGACAGCCCGATCCGGCGGCCGCCGCGCGCCAGATCCGCGGCGTGCTCCCGATCCTCACGGTCGGCGTGTGGGGCATTGGAGTCGTCTTCCTGCTCGACAACCTCGGCTTCGAGATCTCCACGGTGGTCGCAGGCCTCGGGATCACGGGCATCGCGGTCGCGCTCGGGGCGCAGGCGGTGCTCGGTGATCTGTTCGCGTACGTGGCGATCATGTTCGATCGCCCCTTCGAGCTGGATGACTTCATCGCGGTCGGCGACTCACTCGGGACGGTGGAGGCGATCGGGATCAAGACCACGCGCCTGTGGAGCCTCAGCGGTGAACAGCTGATCTTCGCCAACAAGGATATGACGGACAGTCGGGTGCGAAACTACCGGCGGATGCAGACGCGTCGCATCGAGTTTCGCTTCGGGGTCCTCTACAGCACGACCGGCGAGCAGCTCCGCGAGATCCCACGAATCGTCCGCGAGAGCCTCTCCGAAATCTCCGCAACGCGCTTCGACCGCGCTCACTTCAAGTCGTTCGACGACTCCAGCCTGCTCATCGAGGTCGTCTATTTCGTGCTGAGCCCCGACTACAACGTCTACATGGACGTGCAGCAGGCGCTCAACCTCGCGCTCAAGGAGCGCCTCGAAAACCTGGGCGTCGGCTTCGCGTTCCCGACTCGAACGATCCAGATCGACGCGATGCCACCCGTACAGATTCGCCCGACCAACGAGCAGCGCGAGGTACGCAAAAATTGAATTACTTTGATCTCAAACCTGATCCGCCTCCGAGAGAGCGCCCTGCAGACACGATCATGAGCACCGCCCGCGTCCAATAGAACCAAGGCGGCTCGCCGCGTTCCTCGGCCTCGAAGAGATCGATGCGTCACTTCGGCGCGAGCTGCGCGGGATAGATGCTGCGTTTCCCGGACAGCAGATAGGCTGCGATCGAGACGAAGACCACGTGCGGGAGGACATGCACCCCGAGCAGCTCGACCGCCATGATCGAGAGCGCGATGGGCGTCTTCGACGCGGCGGCGAAGAGCGCGGCGAGGCCAACCCCGGCGCCGAGCTCGATGGGTATGTCGAGCATTCGCGCGAGCACGCTGCCCAGCGTCGCGCCCACAAAGAACAGCGGCGTCACCTCACCGCCCAGAAATCCAGCGCCAATGGTGATTGCGGTGAAGAGTATCTTCAACGCAAAGGCGTAGGGCGGGAGGGTCGGGTCCTCGAACGCCCGCAGGATGGTCGGAATGCCGAGCCCGAGATAGTCGCTGCTGCCGACCAGCTGCCACAGCGCGACCACCACCAGGCCGCCGATGAACATGCGCACCGGCAGTCGTCGCACGCGCGCTTCTCCCCGCTTCTTGATGAAGTGCGTGAGCTCGATGAACGTCGCGCTGGCGATCGCGATCGCGACGGCAAAGACCAGCCACTTCACGAACAGCAGCGGCGTCAGCCCGACATAGGCGACGACCGGATAGTGAGTATGGTCGACGCCCAGAGCCCGCGTCGTGAGATCACCGATCACCGAAGCGACCAGCGCAGGGAGCAGCGCGCGATACTCGATGCGCCCGCGCACGACCTCGAGGCCGAACACGGCGCCGGCGAAAGGAGTGCCAAAGACCGATCCGAATCCCCCCGCGACGCCCGCGGCGATCAGCTGGCGCCGGACCGGCGGGCTCAGACGAATGCGGTGGGAGACCCAGTCGGTGAGGCTCGCGCCTATCTGGACCGCCGTGCCTTCGCGCCCCGCGCTGCCGCCGAAGAGGTGAGTCAGGACGGTGCCGGCGAGCACCATGGACGCCATGCGCACCGGAATCTGGGGCCCGTCGCCGAGGATGGTGTCGATGACGAGGTTGGTGCCGCCCTTGATTGGCGCGCCGTAGCGCTCGTAAATCCAGCCGAGGACGAGCCCGGCCAGAGGGAGGAGATAGACGATCAGCGCCTGGCTCGAGCGCAGCGCGGTCGCGTGATCCAGGAGCACGAGGAACAGCGCAGAGGCCGCGCCGCACAGCACGCCGATGAGGGCCCCGAGCGCGGCGGTCACGTACGCGGCCGGTGTCTGCGGGCTCCGCGCGCCGCGATCAGCGCAGCGATGACGGCGAAGGTGCTGCTCCCGCCGACGGTCTGGCAGCCCGAACACTCGGGATTGAGCGGCTGGGCCCAGCGCGCGTCCTTCGCCGCGAGATAGTCGTAACAATTGCCGGAGGCGACCGCCGCGAGCAGGTCGCTCTCCGAGACGGCGAGCTGGCCGCAGACGACCTGACCGGCGTCGTCCGTCGCGCCTCTGACGCGCAACACGAAATCACCTCCGCCCGAAGCTTCGAGGAGGTGGGCCATCGCGCAGCGCGTCCCGTCGGCATCGATGAAGTACGGGACCTGCGCCCCGCAAAAATCGCGGTTCTTGGGAAACTCCCCCCGCTCCCGGTAGATGCGCAGCCGCTCCCGCGCGATCTCGCGCGCCGCCCGCTGTTCATCGGTCAAACTCGAGGTGTCACGCGCATCGAGCATGCGCTCTGCCCCCTCGAGATGGGCTTGCACCCGCTCCACCTCGCCCGTGGACGCGATTGTCGTCAGCAGCAGCGCCAGCAGCATGAAGCTCGATAAGACGGAAGCGGCCGTCGAAGCAACCCAGGTTGACCTCGGAGGCCTGACCTTCTCCACTGTCCGCGCATGGACTTCAGCAAGCTCTCCCGCCGCGGCTTCATGCGTGGGGCCGGCGTCGCGGCCGCGACCACCACGCTCCTCGACGCCGCGAGCGGCCAAACCACCGAGACCGCGCCCGCCTCCGGTCGCGTGCGCATCAAGCTCGACGTCAACGGCGCGCCGCGGCCGATCGAGGTCGAGCCGCGCACCACGCTCGCCGAAGCGCTGCGCTTCGAGCTCGGCCTCACCGGCACCAAGGTGGTCTGCGATCGCGGCGCCTGCTCGGCCTGCACGGTGTCGGTCGGCGGCAAGACACCGAGACCGGCGTCATCCACGTCGATCGGGTGCGTGCAGAGCCAGGTGAACGGCGGCGTCATCCACGGGGTCTCTTACGCGCTCTTCGAGGATCGCAAGCTCGACAAGCGATCGGGGACACGCCGCACATCGAGACTATCTTGCTCGAGCACTATCAAGGCCTGACCTCGGTCGATGCGAACGGTATCGGCGAGCCGGCCAACATCGCCACTGCAGCGGCGGTGGCCAACGCGGCCAGATCCCGGGACCGACCCTGCGCCTGAAGCTCGGCGAGACCCTCCGGGTGACCTTCACCAACCGACTGCCGCAGGAGACGACGATCCACAGGCACGGCGTCCGCGTGCCCAACGCGATGGACGGAGTCCCGCACCTCACGCAGCCGCCGATGCAGCCGGGCGAGTCCTTCGTGTACGAGTTCACGCCGAAGGACGCGGGGACCTTCTGGTATCACCCGCACGTGCGGAGCAGCGAGCAGGTCGAGCGCGGTCTGTACGGCGTCCTCATCGTCGATGACCCGATCCCGCCGCCGTACACGCGGGACGTCACCTGGGTGATCGACGACTGGCTGCTCGATGCGTCGGGACAGATCGTCGAGGCCTTCAACACCCCGCACGAGCTCGCGCACGACGGCCGCTGGGGCAACCGCATCACGGTGAACGGGAGGACCGACGAGGTCCTGCGCGTGGGCTCCGGCGAGCGCATCCGCCTCCGATTGCTCAACACCGCCAATGGGCGTGTCTTCATCCCGGACTTCGGCGCGCTGGCGCCGACGCTGATCGCCGTCGACGGTCGGCTGCTCGCGCGGCCGATCGCCTTTCGCGGCTACGAGCTGGCGCCTGGAAACCGCGCCGATCTGGACATCACCTTCGCGGCGGCCACCAGCGCGCGGTATGTCGTCGTCGATCGCTTCTCGGAGCGCCGGACCAACGCCCTCGCCCAGATCGACGTCGACGGCATCGGTCCCCAGGCCGCGGCCTTCGATTCACCCGCCAACGCCCGCGTCCCCGCTGGAAGTCCTGGCCCGAGGCGCCGATCGCCGGTGAGTTTCGGCTCAACGCGCGCCGCGGCGGACCGCTCGGCATCGAATGGACCATCAACGAGCAGGCCTTTGCAGGCCACGATCATTCCCAGGCTCCGGCGCTGGTCCTCCGTGACGGCGAGTTCACCGGCTTCGATTCAAGAACGAGTCCGCCCGGCTCCACCCTTTCCATCCACGGCATGTTCTTTCGCCTGCTGGGCCGCGAGGGTCGGGCGGTCGATGAGCCCTTCCTTCGAGACACGGTGCTCATCCACGGGCGCGAAACGATCGACATCGGGGTGGTGCCGCTCGATCCCGGACGATGGATGATGCAGTGCCACATCCTCGAGCACGCCGAGGCGGGGATGATGACCACGCTCGAGGTGCGCTCCGCGACGTCGGCGGCCGCGGCGATGCGCCTGTAATGCGCGACGCCCCGCTGCGTTCACTGCATGGAGGAAGTCGCAACATGAACACGAACAGCATCATCAAGATCGATCTCCCCGTCGCGGGTCTCACCTGCGGCGGGTGCGTCCGGAAGGTGGATCGCGCGCTGAGCAGCGTCCGCGGCGTTCGCGCTGTCGACGTCGATCGAGCGGGACATCGAGCGGTCGTCGAAGCAGAGGAAGGGACATCGCTCGAAGCGCTGGTCGAGGCGGTTCGCGGCGCCGGGTTCGTACCGGGCGAGCCGCGAGACATCACGGGCCAGAACATTCCGAGCCGCCCCGCTGCGAGTCAGCGGTTGCTGCTGCGGCTGAGGGTGTGACCGTTTGGGGTGGCGGGGACCGAAGCAGGCCCGGCGAACACGATCGCCACCACCGACGCGGACCCGCCGCGCTGCGTGACCGCGGATGCCCAGCTGCCCTCGTTTGGTCCAGGCGCGGGCGCCGAGTCGTTGCCGAAGATCGACACCGCCTCGCGCGGGCTCGGGTGGCCGACGGGATCGTTGTTGCTGGTCTTCGGCTTGGTGCTCGCGAGGCGACGCACGGCCTCAGACGCTACAGCTGGACGCGCCTCAGCCTGAGCGCGTTGCCGATCACCGAGACCGAGCTGAAGCTCATCGCCGCGCTGGCGATCATCGGGCTGAGCAGCACGCCGAAGAACGGATACAGCACGCCCGCCGCGATCGGGATGCCGAGCACGTTGTAGACGAACGCAAAGAACAGGTTCTGGCGGATGTTGGTCATGGTCGCGCGCGAGAGCTTTCGCGCCCGTCCGATCCCGCGAAGATCGCCGTGCACCAGCGTGACGCCCGCGCTCTCCATCGCGACGTCGGTCCCGGTGCCCATCGCGATGCCCACCTGGGCCTGCGCCAGCGCGGGCGCGTCGTTGATGCCGTCGCCCGCCATCGCGACGATGCGTCCCTCAGCCTGGAGCTTCTTCACCACGGCGATCTTCTGATCAGGCACCACCTCGGCGATGACGTCATCGAGCCCGAGCGTCTTGGCCACCGCGGCGGCGGTGGTCTTGCTGTCGCCGGTCAGCATGATCACGCGGATGTTCTCCGCTTTCAGCAGCTTGATCGCCTCGGCCGTGGAGGCCTTGATGGGATCAGCCACGCCGATGAGCCCCGAGGCCACCCCGTCGACGGCGACGAACATCACCGTCTGCCCCTGCGCGCGCAGAGTTTCGGCGCGGGAGCTCAGCTCGCCGAGATCGATCTTCAGCTCCTCGAAGAGCTTCGCGTTGCCCAGCGCCACGGAGCGCGCGTCGATCTCGCCGACCACACCCTTGCCGGTGATCGAGCGGAAGCTCTTGGCCTCGGTCACGTTCAGGTGACGCTCCAGAGCACCGGCGACAATGGCCGCCGCCAGCGGATGCTCGCTGCCGCGCTCGAGGCTCGCCGCGAGGCGGAGCAGCTCGTCCTCAGCGCCGACCGTCGCCACCAGCGTCACCAGCTTCGGCTTGCCCTCGGTCAGGGTGCCCGTCTTGTCGACGACCAGGACGTCCACCTTCGCGAGGATCTCGAGCGCCTCGGCGTTCTTGATCAGGACACCGGCGGTCGCGCCCCGCCCGGTGCCCACCATGATCGACATCGGCGTCGCCAGACCGAGCGCGCACGGGCACGCGATGATCAGCACCGCCACCGCGTTCACCAGCGCATAGGCCATGCGTCCGTCCTCGGGCCCAACCAGCGCCCACACCACGAAGGTGACGATCGCGGAGAGCACCACCGCGGGGACGAAGTATCCCGCGACGACATCGGCCATCCGCTGGATCGGGGCGCGGCTCCGCTGGGCTTCGCTCACCATCTTGACGATCTGGGCCAGCAAGCTGTCGGCGCCGACCCGCTCGGCCTTGATCACGACGCTGCCGGTTCCGTTGACGGTCGCGCCGGTGACGCGGTCCCCGACCGTCTTCTCGACGGGCATCGGCTCACCGGTGACCATCGACTCGTCGATCGCGGTCTTGCCTTCTAGCACGACACCGTCGACCGGCACCTTGTCGCCGGGACGGACACGCAGTCGATCACCGACGATCACCTGATCGAGCGGGACGTCCTCTTCGGCGCCGTCGTCCTTCAGGCGCTTGGCGTTCTTGGGGGCGAGACCGAGGAGCGCCTTGATCGCGCTCGACGTCGCGCTGCGCGCCCGCAGCTCGAGCACTTGCCCGAGCAAGACCAGCACCGTGATGACGGCTGCGGCTTCGAAGTACACCGGCGTCATCCCGCCGTGCATGCGGAACGCGGCGGGCAACACTTGCGGCGCGAGGGTCGCGAGCACGCTGAACAGAAACGCGGTCCCGATCCCGAGCGCGATCAGCGTGAACATGTTGAGGTGGCGGTGGACGATCGATGCTGCTCCCAGCCGGAAGAACGGCCATGCGCCCCACAGGACCACGGGCGTCGCCAGCGCGAGCTCGATCCACGGGAGCATACTCATGGGGATGAGTCGGCTCAGCGGATCGCCGGGGATCAGCCCCGCCATGCTCAAGACGAACAGCGGCGCCGTGAAGATGAGGCTCACCCAGAAGCGGCGGCTCATCGACCTCAGCTCGCTGTCGTCGGTCTCGGCGAGGGTCACCGTCTTGGGCTCGAGCGCCATGCCGCAGATCGGGCAGCTGCCCGGGCCTGGCCGCACGATCTGAGGGTGCATCGGGCAGGTGTACTCGGCGGCGGCAGCGACCGGAGCCAGGGTCACCGGAGCCGCGGGTACGGGAGGCGCGATATACTTGGTCGGCTCGGCGATGAATTTCTCGCGACATTTTGGATTACAAAAAAAGTATTCCTTGCCGTCGAACGCAGCGGTCCCGCCCTTCGACTGACCGGGCACGACGTTCATCCCGCAGACCGGATCTTTGACCGTGTCGGGCGCAGGCGCGGGTGGATGAGGCGCCCCATCGGTCGAAGGTGGGTGCGCTGAGTGCGGATGGTCCATTTCGGGTGCCTTGTCCTTTCACGCGCCGTCGCGTGTGTCGCGATTGACGGTGGCATGGTTTGGCGGCCTCTGGTCAAAGTATCGTGATCGCACGCGCGCCGTGTTTCGAGGCTTGTTTCGCCACACCCACGCCCGCGGCCGCGACATTTGGCCGCGTGACCGGAGCCGTCACACCCGGCCAGGTTCCTTCGCCCGCTCGCGATTCGAGCGATCGCACCGACGGCCCTGCGCTTGCTCGATGAAGCGAACATGACCACCACAACAGCAACTACCCACAGCACCAAGAGCACCAAGGACCCCATCTGCGGAATGACGGTCAGCGAAGGCTCCGCGCTCCACGCCGAGCGTGACGGAAAGACGTACTACTTTTGCGGGGACCACTGCCGTCAGACGTTCCTGGCCACGCCGGCCGGGACGAAGATCGAGGGCAAAGACCGCGGCTGCTGCGGGTGATGGACTGACCGCCGGCGATCGAGGTGCTTCGTGGCCGACCCCACTGCGTGGCGACGCCACCTCGAGGCACGCTGAAATCGCCTGGCCGCGCCGGATGTTCCTTGGGCGTGCTCCCATATCTTTCTCCGCCGTCCCTCGCGATCGGTCCCGTGACCATCCACGCCTTTGGCATCCTGACGGCGCTCGGCGTCATACTCGGGAGTCGCCTGGCTGCCCGCGCCGCCGCGCGATATGCGCGGCTCTCTCCGGAGCCGCTCGCCCGCGCGGTCCCCTGGGGTGTCTTCGGCGGATTCATCGGTGGGCACCTCCTTCACGTGCTCGGATACCACCCCGAGCTGCTGGTGACGCAAGGACCGCTGGTGTTGTTGAAGCTGTGGGACGGTCAGTCGTCGATGGGCGGGCTGCTCGGTGGGATCGCGGGGTTCGTGATCTCTTTTCGACGGCAAGGGCTCGCGCTCTTCCCGTACCTCGATGCGCTGGCGCTCGGGATCGCGCCGGGATGGGCGCTCGCACGGCTGGGATGCTTCACCGCGCACGATCATCCCGGGACGCTCACCGACTTTCCGCTGGCGGTCGCGTTCCCCGGCGGTGCCCGGCACGATCTGGGCCTGTATGACGCGATGGTGCTCGCGACGCTGTCGATCATTCTGTACGCGCTCGCGCGCCGGCAGCGTGCGCCGGGGACGCTGATCGGGATCCTCGCCATCGGCTACGCGATCCCCCGCTTCTTCCTCGACTTCTTGCGGGCGCGCGATGTGCCGTTTCCCGACGGCCGCATCTTTGGCCTGACGCCCGCGCAGTACGTCGCGATCGGGCTCGTCGCCGCGGGCGTTGCGCTGATGATCAAGGCCTATCGATCGAAGAACGCTCCCGCGTCGGCGCGCGGAAAAGAGCTCTCGCCGCCGCTCGAGCTGCTCAGGCGAGGCCGCTGAGCGGTCCGCTCCCCTGATGAGCACGCAGACCCGCACCCCGGCGTTGTCTGCGGTCGAGGAGTCCAGCCGCTCAGCGCAAAGCGTCGTCGCCGATCCAGCGTCGAACGAGCTCGATCTGCTCGGCGCTCAACGGGAGCCCGAAGAGACCGCCCCCCGCCGGCATGCCCTCACCGCACCCGGACGCGCCCGGCACGAGCTTCATGAGCAGCAGGCTCGCGTCGGGATCGCCAGGCACGACCCGCACCTGGCCAGCGCAAGGCGCACGATCGGCGGGGATGTCGACGAGCTGATCGTACAGCTCGGACTCGGACAGCTCCGCGCCGAGGAAGGCGTGGCAGCCCGTGCAGTACACCGGGGCATCGTGATCACGAAAGACGCCGGTGTACACGTCAGCGAAGCGCACCGGGTGCACTGGCGGCGAGATTCCCCCGGGAGAGATCGAAGCGGGGCCCTCACCGCACGCGACTGCGAGCGCGGCGGAGATCAGGAGAACGAACTTCATCCGCTATCGTCGACCGAGTGGTGCGGGCCGCACCATCTGAACGTTCCGCACAGTTCGTGCGAAATGTTTGCACGATGCCCAAGAACCTGGCTGCGCCCGACCCGCCCACTCGAGGCTGCTCGAGCCCGTGTCGAGGACCAGCACGCGCATCAGGACCCCGGCCTCCCGATGGCAGGCGTGCCCCACTTCCAGTCCTTCACCTCCGGCATGTCGTCTCCGTGCACTCGGATGTACGCCCGGTGCTCGATGCGCTTGTTCTCCATGGCCTGCCGGATGAGCGCCGCTCGTGGCGCCAGCTTTGCGACCCGCTCCGCGACGTCGGATACCAAGTGGAAACGGTCCATGTCGTTCAGCACGGTCATGTCGAACGGCGTCGTGGTCGTGCCCTCCTCCTTGTAGCCGCGCACATGCAAGTTGTGATGATTCGTGCGGCGATACGTGAGGCGATGGATCAGCCAGGGGTAGCCGTGAAAAGCGAAGACGATCGGCTGATCGATCGTGAACAACGCGTCGAAGTCTCGGTCTGAGAGCCCATGCGGATGCTCGCGCTCCGATTGCAGGCGCATCAGATCGACCACGTTGATCACGCGCACCCGGAGCTCGGGAACCAGCGTTCGCAGGATGTCGACAGCGGCGAGCGTTTCGAGCGTAGGAACGTCTCCGCAGCAGGCCATGACCACGTCGGGCTCGACGCCTTCGTCGTTGCTCGCCCACTCCCAGACTCCGATCCCCATCGTGCAGTGCTTGATCGCCTCGTCCATCGTCAGCCATTGAGGCATGAGCTGTTTGCCCGCGACGACGACGTTCACATAGTTCTTGCTGCGCAAGCAGTGATCGGTGACGGACAAGAGCGTGTTGGCGTCGGGCGGCAGATAGACGCGAATCACTTCGGACTTTTTGTTGACGACATGGTCGATGAAGCCGGGATCCTGATGACTGAAGCCGTTGTGATCCTGGCGCCACACGTGAGACGTGAGGAGGTAGTTCAACGAGGCGATCGGACGTCGCCACGGGACATCGCGCGTGACCTCGAGCCACTTGGCGTGCTGGTTGAACATCGAATCGATGATGTGGATGAACGCCTCGTAGCAAGAGAAGAAGCCGTGACGGCCGGTGAGAAGGTAGCCCTCGAGCCAACCCTGACATTGGTGCTCGCTGAGCATCTCCATCACGCGACCGTCGGGTCCGACGTGCTCATCGGTCGGCAGAATCTCCGCGACCGAGACGCGATCGGTGACATCGAACACCGCGCCCCAGCGGTTGGACGCAGTCTCGTCGGGGCTGAAGACACGGAAGTTCGAAAGGTTCATTTCGATGACGCCGCGGATGAGCTCACCTTGAACGCGTGTGGCCTCCGCGGTCACGGCTCCGGGGCTCGGGACCTCGACCGCGGATGCTCGAAAGTCGGGGAGGTGCAGGTCGTGAAGGAGTGTTCCGCCGTTGGCGTGCGGATTGGCGCTCATTCGAAGGGCACCCTTCGGGGCCAGCTCGAGGAGCTCGGCTCTCAGGGCTCCGGCGTCGTCGAAGAGCTCGTCGGGCCGATAGCTCTTCATCCAGGACTCGAGCAGTCGTACGTGGTCCTCTCGATTCGTGGACGCGATCGGGACCTGATGCGAACGCCAAGTTCCCTCCGTCTGCTTTCCATCGACCTCCTTGGGCCCAGTCCATCCCTTCGGACTGCAGAGCACGATCATCGGCCAGGTCGGCCGCTTGGAGAAGCCGCTGGCGCGCGCTTCACCTTGAATGCGAGAGATGTCCGTGACGACGCGATCGAGCGTATAGGCCATCTGCTCGTGCATCGCGCTGGGCTCGTGGCCTTCGACGAAATGCGGTGCGTACCCATAGCCACGGAGAAGCTCCCGCAGTTCCTCGCGCGGAATGCGCGCAAGGACGGTAGGCCCTGCGATCTTGTACCCGTTCAAATGCAGGATCGGCAGAACCGCTCCGTCACGGACGGGGTTCAGGAACTTGTTCGAATGCCAGCTCGCGGCCAGCGCGCCGGTTTCTGCTTCGCCGTCGCCGATGACACAGGCCACGATCAGCCCGGGGTTGTCGAAGGCCGCGCCGTAAGCATG
>Ga0105048_10007433_pt1 | contig 17602 bp, 14 predicted proteins | sample MAT05_FD_78382 | JGI IMG/M metagenome (GOLD analysis project Ga0105048, IMG submission 78382) | Freshwater microbial communities from Lake Fryxell liftoff mats and glacier meltwater in Antarctica - MAT-05 | ecosystem: Environmental > Aquatic > Freshwater > Ice > Liftoff microbial mat | place...
CAGCCGCAGAAGATCGAGAAGCCGCCTGCCGAGGGGCGAAAAGTCGTCGACTTGCCAAAGTTGCCCGATCCGAACGCACCGGAAACCAAAGCGCACATCCGCGCCAAACCCGGCCGCGACACCGTGTTGTTCAAAGATCGGCTGCTGTTTTTGCTCCAACCGCCATTGGACGGTTTGTTCGAAGGCCGCCAACTCGAAGTCCCGTTCGAGCCGTTCCCCTACCAGCTCGAAGGGATCGCGTTCCTCATGCCCCGCCACTCGGCGTTGCTCGCCGACGAAATGGGGTTGGGCAAAACCGCCCAAGCGATCCTCTCGCTGCGGTTGATGTTCCACCAAGGGATGATCCGCAGCGCGTTGATCGTGGCTCCGAAGCCGCTGATTCACAATTGGTGCCGCGAATTGAAAATGTGGGCGCCCGATGTTCCCCACGAAGTCTTTCCCGCCGACCCGGAACTGCGGCGCAGCCAATGGAAGGTTTCGAACTGCCCGTTGAAATTGATCAATTACGAATCGCTGACCCGCGACGCGGAACTCGCCGCCGATCCGGGTGTGTTCTTCGATGTGGTGGTGTTGGACGAAGCGCAACGCATTAAGAACAAGGGATCGAAAACGGCGAACGCCGTGTGCGGTTTGAACCGCGCCCGCAGTTGGGCGATCACCGGCACGCCCGTCGAGAATCACGCGGACGATCTCGCGCATATCTTCGATTTCGTCGATCCGGGCCGCATCCCGCACGGCACTCCGCCGAGTATGCTCGCGGAACTCACGAGCGATTGCATCCTGCGCCGCACCAAGGAACTCGTGCAGTCGGATATGCCCGCGAAGATCATGCGCGATCTCGAAGTGGAACTCACCGGCGCGCAGCGCTATGCCTACGACCGCGCCGAAAAGGAAGGGATCATCCACCTCAACGAGTTGGGCGAAACCGTAACGGTGCAGCACGTCTTTCAATTGGTCATGCGATTGAAGCAGATTTGCAACTTCGATCCGCTCACGGGCGAAAGTGCCAAGCTCGAACAGCTCGTGATGGATATGGAAGAAGTCGCGGCCAGCGGCCGCAAGGCCATCGTATTTTCGCAGTGGGTCGAACCGTTGCAGGTGATCGCCGAGGCGTTGGATCGCTTCGGGCCACTGCAATACCACGGCCGCATCCCGCAAGCGGGCCGTACGCCGATCCTCGATCAATTCAAAGCCGATCCGACCAAATCGGTGCTGTTGATGAGCTACGGTAGCGGCAGCGTCGGGCTGAACTTGCAGTTCACGAACTACGTGTTTTTGTTCGATCGTTGGTGGAATCCGGCCATCGAAGATCAAGCGATCAACCGGGCGCACCGCATCGGCCAGAAGTACCCGGTCACGGTCACGCGGTTCCTCTCGGAAGGCACCATCGAGATGCGCATCGCCGGCATTCTCGATGCCAAGCGCAAAGTGTTCAACGATCTCATCGCCCAAGCGGACAAACCCACCAGCATCGGCCTGAGCGAAGAGGAAATCTTCGGCCTGTTCGACATCCGAACCAAGAAATCCAAGGCGGCGTGAGAGGAGTAAGGTTGAAGCGACCGTGACTGAGTAATACTTGACGTCCCATTCAATCGAACACGACGGTTTTGCGGTCGTACACCAGCACCCGGTGGCCGATGTGCCAGCGGACGGCCCGCGAGAGTACCATCTTCTCCAAATCTCGCCCTTTTTGCAGCAAGTCCTCCAAGCCATCGCGGTGTGAAATCCGCATCACATCCTGTTCGATAATCGGGCCTTCGTCCAAATCTTGCGTGGCGTAGTGCGCGGTCGCACCGATCAGTTTCACCCCGCGTTCCAAGGCGCGGTGGTACGGCTTCGCCCCGCTGAACGCGGGCAAGAACGAGTGGTGAACGTTGATGATCGGGTGCCCAAACTCGGCGATGAACTCCGAGGAAAGCACTTGCATGTAACGGGCCATCACCACGAGATCGACCTGGTACTCCGCGAGGAGAGCGAGTTGATTTCCTTCGGCCTCGGCCTTCGAGGCCCCAGTAATGGGGATGTGGAAGAAGGGCACGCCGTAGAACTCGGCCCAACGCTCGGCTTCCGGGTGGTTGCCGATCACGAGCGGAATCTCGCAGGCGAGTTCGCCACTGTGGTGCCGGTAAAGCAAATCGACGAGGCAATGATCGTACTTGGAAACGAACAATGCCACGCGGTGGGGTTTATCCGAGCGTTCCAATTTCCAACGCATTTGGAAACGCTCGGCAATCGCGGCGAACTCGCGGGTGCATTCGTCGAAACCGAGGGCGAACCCATCGAGATCCCACTCGACGCGCATGAGGAACAGGCCGCGCTCGGCATCTTGATGCTGATCGGCGTGCAGGATGTTGGCGTTGCGGCGGTAGAGGAAATCGCTCACGGCGGCCGCGATCCCGCTGCGATCCGGGCAATCGATAAGGAGGATGCCGGTCTTCGTCATGGTGTTCACTTCTTCGGGGGTGCCGGCCGCAAATACTTGCCCAAATCTTCCTTCTTCAATTCCACCGGTGCGCCGTCCTTCGGCACCGGCACGCCGGCCGTCCAGAGTACCGCGTTGGCAAGGAACTTGCGGTAACCTTCTTCGCCGAAGCTGGCGTTCAAGTGACCGCCGGTAAAGGTGAACGCCTTGCCGCCGGTCGGTCGATCGAACGCCCACGCGACGATGTCGTCGTCCGGGTTCGCGCTCGCCGGCTTCTTCGGGTCGGCGCTGCGGAGGAGCGGGGTCACGCCCTTCATGCCATCGGCGAATTTCAATTTCGTGAGCCAGCCATCGTCGATCTTGAACGCCTTCACACCGTTGAAGATGTCGTGCTTCTCGAACTCGGTGTACTCCTTGACCCAGTGGGCGCGGAGAGAGCCGTTTTCGTAGTTCCCACCGGCGAGGGCACGGGCACGCACGCCGAAGTCTTTGGGGTAGTCGGCGATCTGATGCAGTTGCACGATACCGCAGCCGCCATCGGCCATCTTCTGAAGTTGGGCGAAGCGGTCATCTTTGAGGAGCGGGTGTTTGGGGCCGCCGTCGAGCATCAGCACTACGGCCTTGGCACCTTTGAACGTCTCTTCGTTCTTCGGCCAATCGATGGCGAGAACCGGCGCGACGCCGGGGGTCTGCTTCAACAGGTCGGCGAGCGTGGCCATCGCCGCGATGTAATCGTGTTCCCCGACTTTGTAGAAATTCGATCCGGCGATCAGCACGATCTTCGCGGCTTTCGGATCGGTGGGTTGCACCTCGACCGTCGGTTCGGCGGCCCGCAGCAATGGCATCGAGAGGAATAGGAGCGCGAGGGAAAGGAAGCGCATGGGCGTGGCTCGGAAAGGGAAGAAGCGGTGCGGCTAGGATATGCAATTTGCAACGGATCGATGAAAACGCGATGACAAGAAAAACCGCCGCGCAACTAAATTCCACCGCAGCGTCCCGGTGTGGCGGAAGGGTTTTGCAGGAGATCGGCCGGAGTGCCATCCCCGACCCACCGCCTCCCACCAGGATACTCCCATGTTCCGCACGATTCTTCCCGTTCTCGCCCTCAGTACCGCAACCCTCGGCGATGCCCACGCCCAATTTCCCGGCTACTACGGGCCACCGCGACCGGTTCCCGTTCCGGTGTACGCCCCTCAGATGCAGCACCACGTTCACCATGCCCCGCCCGTTTATACGATGGACGACTTTCTCAAATGCTTCCGACCGACCGAAGGGCACCACCGCGTATGGATCGTTCACCCATGTACCAATCGGCCGGTGGAAGTCTGCTTCGATCTGCCGTGCGGACGACTGCGGGAAGTGGAAGTGAACCGCCATTCGATCGAGTTCGATTACATTGGCGCCCGCGATGTGCGGATCGTGTTCCGCTCGAATGGTACGGTGGATGTGCGGCAGTAAGCGGCTTGCGTGAAGGCGTAAGGCCGCGTAAAATGCTAACAAGAAGGAGAAGACTTATGCCGACAATCATCGCCGAAGGCCCGATGCGTGCCAGCCTCGAAAGCGCATCCGAAGCTGTGGATATCACCACTCCCGAGGGGCGAACCTTGGGGGTGTTCACACCTATGAAGTATCGGCGTTCGCCGTATTCGCGGGAGGAAATCGAGCGGAGGCGTGCCGAATTTCGACGAAGCAACGCAGGGCGATCCCTCGATGAAATCGTGAAGGAACTCAACACCCAACACGGTGAGTGATTCCATGAAATTTGAAGTCCTCTGGATGGCAGACGCCGAAGCGGAGTTGGCATCGCTATGGCTTGTTGCTGCAGATCGAAAAGCGTTTACTCAGAGTGCGACACGTTTGGAACGATTGCTTCGCAATTCCCCAGCGACCTCCGGTGAATTGGTATTCGACACCGTCCGCCAGTTGACCGTTTCGCCAATTGCGGTGGAATACGAGGTCTTGGAGGACGATACGCGGGTGGTGGTGTTTTCGGTATGGGACGTGGATACGGGCCCGCCCGAACCCATCTACAACTAATAATCGAGCGTGCCGAATTCGTAGCTCGCGAGTGCCAAGGTTCCCACGGCGAAGGCCCCGCAGGATACTACGGCCCATTCCGGGTGGAAGTTCCCCGCCTTCTGCGCTTCGATCAACTCCGCCGGTTTCGTCGATAGCGCCTCGGCTTGCATCGCATCGAAGAAGATGCCGCTGAGGTCGAGGGGCTTCGGCATGATCCAATATCCCAAATCGAGTAAGAACGACGAACTCGCCGAGATTCCTTCCACGGGCACTCCGCTCATCCGCAGGTGGGTGTAATTCATGGTCCAACACAAGAGCCAGAAAATCAGGGTGCCGAAGGCGCTGGCCACTGTGCTGCGCGTCCAGACGGCGAGGAACGCCGAGACGGAATAGAACACGGCGAAATTGCCAACGAGCAGCGGCACCGCAAGCCAATATGCGGATGTCCAAACGCCGGTGGCGAAGCCGAGCGCGACCCACGTCGCGGCGACGAACAGCGTCGCTTGGAGGGTGACGAACCCGACCACGCCGAGGTACTTGCCGAGCAAGATCGACCAACGCGGCGAGGGCTTGGCCAAAAGTACTGTTACTGATTGCGGTTCGAGGAAAGTCGGAAGGAACCCTGCGGTCCAGAGGAGCGCGAGCAGCACCCCGGCCGTATCGGCGATCCACCCGGCGAGCCACACTTGCAGAAAGCGCACGGTGTCTTCTCGGGGGCGTGCGCTCGGCATCGTCATGGCGCCGAAGCCGAAGGAGATTTCCCCGGTGACGACGCGCACGCCTTCTTCCCGCACTTTCTCGATGCCGATCTTTTCCGCTTCGTTCTTGGGTAGCATCGAAGGGATTTCCCAATCGTGCTGGGCGGGGGCGGGGTCGCCGGTCACGCGGACGCTGGCGCAGAACGCGGCGCATAGTAGCGTGATGCCGAGGGTCACCCAGAAGAGTTTCGTGGAAACCGATTGGCGGAAGGTATCGCGCACCATCCAGCGGACGGTGAGAAGAATCGTGGGGATGTTCATTTTGCCCCCTTCAAATACAGGTCTTTCAAAGCGGCTTCCAATGTGAGTTGGCCGTTGTGGGTCAGTTCGGCCGGCTTGCCGCGGAAGGCGAGTTCGCCCGCCACGATCACGGCGAGTTCGTCGCACAACTCATCCACTTCCGTTAGAACGTGCGAGACGAGGAGCACCGTGCGGCCCGATTGCTTGAACTCGCGGACGACGTCCCGCAGGAGTTGCCGGCCGAGCAAATCGAGGCCTTCCGTCGGTTCATCGAGAATCAGTAAATCGGGTTCGTTCATCAGGGCTTGGGCAAGGCCGAGACGCTGCACCATCCCTTTGCTGAAGCGCGAGATCGGTTCGTTTTTGCGATCCGCGAGGCCGACACGTTCGAGGAGGTTCTCGGCCCGGCGATCGAGGTTTTCCCCCGGCACACCGGAGAGCCCGCCGTAGAACCGCAGTACCTCAGATGCGGAGAGGTAACGCGGGAAGGCGTGGTTCTCATGCATATAGCCGACGCGGCCGAGCGTGTGGCGTTGGCTCGCCGGTTCGCCGAATCTGCGGACGCCCCCGGCGGTCGGTTGCGAAAGCGAGAGCAACATCTTTACCAGAGTGGTTTTCCCGGCCCGGTTAGGCCCGAGCAAACCGAAGACGCTCCCGATGGGGATGTCCAAGCTCACATCGCTCACCGCGGTGATGCCGTGGCGGTTCAGGAGTCCGCCCCGGTAGGTTTTCTTCACGTGTTCGAACGCGATCGCATTCACCGGATTTCTCCGCGTTGGGATTTCAGGCCGCGTGGGAAAGTTAGGACACGGAACGGAAGCGTGCGCGGAATTTCCCCGGAAATGCCGCACGCCATGGGTTGTGGCCCATGGCGTGCGAGGAGAGTATTTTTCAACCCTCTCCATCAAGTGGGAGAGGGTGAAACAGCAACTCATTGGATCAACGTCACTTGGATGCCCGATTGCATGATCCGTTGCATAAGGTTCTTCAGGGTGTCGATCCGCGTGGAGTAATCGCCGGTCACGATATTCGTAGAACTGATGGCGGTATTGGTCGATTGCGTTTTCCCCTTGAACTGCACCGTACCGAGGAAGTTGAGGGCATCCACGCCGGGGGTGGTCAAGGGGCTGATCGAGAACAAGTCGCCGAAGGCAATCGCGTGAACGCGGCACGGGGCACTGCTCGCGTTGAAACCGCTGTCGCCGGCGGTACCCGAGACCGGGGGGAGCATGAGCTTATCCAGAATATTGTACGATTGCGTCATAGCCGCACTGGAACTACCGGAACCGTTGCCGCCGTCAGTGTAGTGCGAGTTCCTGCCCTGCTGTTGGTAATTCCAGTTGATGAGGCTGTTGGGCACGCCGTCCGTTTCGAACACGATGATCTTGGAAGCTCCGCGGCGGCCGGTTCCCGCGGGGCTCAGGGAGGTGGAGCTGGAAAGCATGTTGTAGGCGAGGGCGAATCCGGTGCCAGGGTCGGTGGCACCGTTGGCATTCGGGATGTTTCCGTCCTGGTTGCAATTGAGGTTGTTGTCGTAGGGGGAAATTTCCGTGGTGGTGTTGCCGCTGGCGATGCCGCCGAGCAGGGTATTCGGGTAGAAGAGAGCATTCTTGAGCCTCGTCCAGTCTTGGCCCATGGGTGCCCGTGCGGTGCGGTAATTGGAGTAGGCGAAGAAGGCCATCCCGCAGAAGTCGTTCGGGTGGTTGTTGCGGATGTCGTCGAGGGCCGAGTTCATGGCGGCCTTCAACTGCCAGCATTGAGCTTCGTGAACCGTGCCCGACATGGCGGTGTGGCGATCGCTGTTACCGGTGCGGGCGGCGAGGAACGTGGCCATCGTGTACGGGCCGAACCAGAAGTGGACGCGCGGCCGGTTGGGGTTGTCCGTGTAGTTCATGTACGGCCGTGGGTTGGTGCTGAATGCGGCGGTGGCGCCGATCGATATCGCACTCCCATCGGGCCACACGGCCGTTTCCCGGCCGGCGAGCGAACGATCCGGGTCGTAGCGGGTGGTGTTCAGCGTGCAACCAAGTACAAAATCGATGTATTCCCGCCAGAACCTCTGGTCTTTATCCGTGTTGGCGCTGGTCACAACGCTCGGAATCGAGGTGTAATAAACCACGCGGCCGGCCCGGAGGTTGGGGGGCAGCACTTGTGGGCCGCTCCTGATCCATGCCAGTACGGCGGGATAGTTGATTGTATATCTGTTCGAGGTGTTCAGCACAGCCCCTGTCGAGCCGTTGAACAAGGCTTGGTTGATTGATTGGGTTCCCGTGGTCACGGGATCGTTATCTGCGGCTTGGGGATCGAAGGGCGTGCCGTCCGATTTCAGGAAGAAGCGGCGGCGCCAGTCGGCCATCCACCGGCCCGAGCTGTCTTTGGCTCCCTCACGGGGGCTGGTCGTGGTGCTGGGACTCGTAGGATCGGCGGCGGGGTTGTAGCGCGGGTCGGGGGGCCACATGAAGAAGCTCTTGCCGTAGTACGCCGGGCCCATCGAGAAGCCTTGGAAGAGATCGGTCGTCCGTTGGTTGATCGTTGCGCGATTGCCCACATAGGCGGCGACATCGAGGTCGTAACCGTTGGTTTCCCAGTTAGTGTCGCGGTAGTTCGTCCAAGCGTTACCGAATGCAGCGAGAGCGGCCGGGGTCGTGGGCGTCGCGGCACCGGGTGTGTAAGCGCTGCTGGCAAGGTAACCGAGGAGGTCTTGGGCCGTCACGGACGCACCCGTCGTGCTGGTACGATCCCATGTGGCGGCTACACCGCCGCTGTCGGCCGGCTTCGCGCCCCCCTTGCGGGGGTATTTGTCGCCGACGTACTTGATCGGCGTATCCGCCTGATCGTCGAAGTTGTCCGGGGCGGGAACGGGGCCACTGGAATTCGTGAGATCGTAGGCATTGTAGCCGGTGAAATTGAAGTTGCGGATCACCGCCGAACCAGTGCCCACAGAGATGGTCGATTGACCTGTGATAGCAGGCTTGAAGGCTGCTTCGTTCATCATGTTCTCGGCCACCGGAGGGATCGTCATCCAGCGGTTGAAGGCACTCCACAGGTTCGAAGAATTGACCGTGGTCACTTTGGTCGTAGGGCTGGAAATGTTGGAAGGATCGAAGCGGAAGTCGAGGATCATCGGAGGGCCGCCGCCCGTTTCCAGCGTGAGGTTGGCCGAGGCGAGAACTTCGCCGCTGCCCATCGTGAAGGAGTTCCGCAGCATCATCGGGTTCGGCCGGCTGCTCACTGTCGCGCTGGTTTGATTGGTTCCGGTGGTGCTTGTGGTGCTGTAGTTCGTGTAGCGTTGGTAGTGGCCGAATTGGGGGTAGACGGGATCGGCGTTCATCATGCCGAAGCTGGGACCGTTCGAACCACCAACGCCGGGTTGCCAATAAAACTGGCTGCCGAACGCCATGGAACCGGAAAAGTCCAGCACGAGGGCAACATCCCGGGGGCGGTGAACGGCGACGGCTTGGGCGGACGCCGGCATCGTGTTCACGCCGAAGACTTTGGCGAAGAAGGTCGGTTGGTTCGCCGCGAGCGTCACCCGCATGGCCGTCCAAGATTCGCCCGTATTCCGGGTGGGCGGGAACGACGCTACGAACCTCTGGGCTGCGGTATCATACCGGTACACCCCCACCGTGGTGTCGGTGATGTTCGCACTCGTGAGTTGAGTGTTGAGAAACGAATTGTTCTTGACTGTATTGCCAGCCATCGTGACCGCGAGGGTGCTGTCGTTGGTCACGGCGGTCGGCTTGTTGTTCAATTGCCGGCACCCGGCGAGCGCCCCCGCATCGGCGGCGTTCTGGCAGTTCGTGCGCACGATCGTGAGCATGCCGATATCGATGGCCAACGCCACGAAACCGAACAGTGAAACGACCGTAAGAGCCAATAGGGGAAGGATACTCCCCCGGCGGCGGTATCGAATAGCGAACGTTCTCATAGCGACCTCGATGCGGATGTTCCGGGTTTCTTGCAAATCAGCCTTCGCTGCTCGAACACGCGGTGATGTTCAAAGGGATAACGCTGCCTACGGTCATGTTGAAAATGAACGAAGGCAACACCGGTTGATAGTTGCCGACGATCTTCACCCCGATTCGATCGGGGAACGATGCGGCGTTCCACGCCGGAGAACCCGCTTGGGGTTCGACGACCGGGGGATTCAAGTAAAGTTTCGCGGCATCGCAAGGGAAGACATTCACGTCGAAGCCTTGGATCATCGTGTCGGCGCCACCCATTCGGCTGATCATGTATTTCTTGATGGATGGGGTGCTGGCGTCGAAATCGACCGTTACGAAATTGCTCGGCTTATCGATGTTGATCGACGCGTAGCGGGAACCCGAACGGGCGGCGTTGGTGGCCACCTGCGTAAGGAAGATGAACCGCCCGTATTCGAAGATTCCGAACATGAACAGCATAAACATGCTGAGAACGAGCGCCGATTCGGCGATCGTCGTTCCCCCGTGGCGGCGGCTCATAGGCTGAATCTTCATCGCAATATCCTCGGGTGCGTTACCGCGTGCATTACCAATTGGGCAGGGTGGCATTGATGCTAAAAGTATCGTCCACGAGCATTTGCCATTCGCAGGTGTACGAGGCGAATTTCGGCTTTATCAAACCTAAGTTGGACCACAATACCTTGTTCTTCAATGGCGGGCTGGCCTTGTCGGCCCCCGTGCCGTTGGCCCCCACGGTGTCTGAGATCGTCACCGTCACACTGAACCGTTGCCCCTTGATGCCTTGAAACGGCTGGGTAGCCCCGGCGATCGCCCCGGTCGGCGAATCGAGGAAGGTGAAGCTGACATCGACGTCCGACCACGTCAGTTGGGACAATCCCGCACCCGAAAGGTATTGCATCACGGCGGCCTTGACATTGGGTGTCTGGGCTATGTTCGGTGGAGCCACGGTCGCGTTAATTTCCGTCGGATCCCCGGAGGAGTTGATCGTGTTGCCCTGGGCGGCCATCCGGGCACCTTCCCGCGCAGCATTGGAAATGATCTGTTCCACTTGAACCACACGGCCCATTTCCCACAACCCGATCATCACCGGGGCGATGAATAACATGATGACGCAGCTTTCCACGGCGGCGGCACCGCTGCGCCTGCGGAGTGCGGAAGTTTTCATAGGGGCGAGCATCGGAACCTCGATCGAAGAGTGTTCACGCACGGCGGAACGGCAACCGTGGGAAAGCTAGAACAGTTTTTCCCCCGGCGGGCGCGGCTGGCACACGGTTTGCGCGGGATTTCGCAACGTTTTTTTGTGTCTGGCCGCGCTTTTGCGTTCTAAGCTGAATCGGGGTTGTTCCGTGAACGCCGTATTCCTCCTATGCCGCGTCCCGCTTCCATTATTGCAGCAATGGATATCGTCCGCCGGAGCGGACTCCTGTCGGATGTTGCGCTGAAAAACTGGTCGAACGAATCGCACTTCTCGGGGGATTCCCCGGACGGCTACTTCTTGAAGATGGTCGAAGAGGGTGTTCTCTCCCCGTTCCAAGCCCGGCAGTTAGCGGCGGGCCGCTGGCGCGGCCTGATCGTGCAAAACTACGCCCTCACCGAATGCCTCGGTTCCGGGGGAACCGGTCGCGTCTACCTCGGTAAACACCTCCAACGAGATCATTCTGTCGCCATTAAGGTGCTTTCCCCCGAATGGGCCGGAGACCCCACCGCGCGCGAACGCTTGGCCCGCGAAGCCCGCGCCGCCGCCTCGTTGAACCATCCGAATATCGTTCGGGTGACCGATCTCGATGTCGATCACGATCCGCCTTACCTCGTCATGGAATATATCCGGGGCCAAAGCCTCCAAGCGTTCGTTGCTCGCACCGGCACTTTCTGCATCGGTTCTGCGGCGCTTTGCGGCCGGCAGGTGGCCATGGGCCTCCAGCACGCATGGGAACAAGGGCTGGTTCACCGCGACATCAAACCGGCAAACCTTCTGCTGGATCACACGGGTTCCGTGAAGATTCTCGATCTGGGCATCGTAAGCTCGAAGCACGAAAGCGGTCTCACGCTATCGAACAGCCAACGCAAGATCATCCTCGGCACCGTCGATTACCTCGCACCGGAACAAGCGGACGACAGTTCCAACGTCGATTGCCGGGCCGATATCTACGCGCTCGGTTCGACCCTCTATTTCTTGTTGGCAGGGCACCCGCCTTTCAACGACGCTTCCCCCACGGCACGACTCGCCCGCAAACAAATGTCCGACGCCGTGCGGCTCGATTGCCTGCGCCCCGATGTGCCCGTGGAATTCGCTCGAGTGGTGGCGAAAATGATGGCCCGCGACCCCGGCGACCGTTACGCTACCCCCATTGAAGCGGCCGAAGCGCTCGCCCCTTGGGCGATTCCGGTCGCGGGCTTCCCCGAGGATGTTTTTCGGCGTTTCGAGGCGGCTCAAAAAGAATTGGCCCAGAAAAAGGATATCAAAGCATCGGTGCGATTTTTGGGCAGCTCGATCCATAGAAGCATCCCCCGGAATCGATTCGTTGAAGGGGAAGCGACGCGGGAGATGTCCGCCTCGGCGACCGCCGGGGCGGCGACCGTGCGATTCACGCTATTCGAGGAACCGAAGCCCCCGGTGGATTCCCTAATGAGTAGTGCCGGGTTATCTGCGTTCGTCTTGGAAGCCCCACCGGTGCGCCCCGGCCCGAAGGTTCGAAGGAAATGGATCGCCACGGGACTCGTGGCGATTGCTTTCACCCTGATCGTTACGGTAGGATACCTTCTCCGCCCTTGGCTGAAATGACTCAAACACTCCAATGACCACCACAGCCACTTTCCCAACGCTCGATCTCCTCGAACGAATCCGCAAAAGCGGGTTGGTCTCGGCGGGGGATCTGCAGCCGTACATGCTCTTGGGAATTCAAGAACCCAAAGTCATTCTCGGCCGCTTGGTGGAAGAAGGACTGCTCACCGATTTCCAATCGGAACGGCTCGCCGCGGGGAAGTACAAGGGGTTCCTCCTCGGCAGCTACAAAATCCTCGGGCGTTTGGGGCAAGGGGGTATGGGACAGGTGTACCTCGCCGAGCACGCCACGATGCGGCGGTTCGTCGCGTTGAAGGTTCTGCCCGCGTCCGTCACCGAAAACGATGTCGCCAAGGAACGATTCTTCCGGGAAGCCCGTGCCGCCGCCGCGCTGGATCATCCGAATATCGTCCGCGTGTTCGACCTCAACCGAGAAGGCAAGGTTCACTACTTGGTGATGGAGTACGTCGAAGGCGCAAGCATGCAGCACTTGGTGGATAAAGGCGGGCGTTTGCCGGTCGGCGTCGCGGTTGATTACATCCGGCAAATCGCCGGGGGATTGCAGCACGCCCACGAACGCGGCTTGGTTCACCGCGATATCAAACCCGCCAATCTCCTCGTCGATCGCCTCGGCACCGCGCGGATTCTCGATCTCGGCCTCGTCCGCTCCGAGTCGGACGAAGATTCCAAGCTCACCGCACAGTTCGGTGGCAGTTCCATCCTCGGCACCGCCGATTACCTCGCCCCGGAACAGGCTGTCAACAGTTCCTCGGTCGATATCCGGGCCGATCTCTATTCCCTCGGGGCCACGCTCTATTTCTTGCTCGCCGGGCACCCGATCTTCCCCGAAGGCCGGGCCGGGCAGAAGCTGATGTGGCAGCAGTGGCGCGAACCGACCCCGATCACGCAGATTCGTACGGACGTTCCCGCGAAACTGGGCGCGATCATCCACAAAGCTATCGCCAAGATCCGCGAAGATCGCTTTTCGGATCCCCAAGAATTCGCCGAGGCGTTGGAGCAATTTGCCGAAGGCCCCACGCCCCCCGATCAAAGCTTGATCGTGCCGCCGCCGCCGCGCCCGTTTTCACCCAAGGCCACGAATCGGAGTAATGCGGGCATGCGGAAGGCAAACTCCCCCGCGAACATCCGCCCCGCCAAGCGGATCGTATCCAACGAACGAACCGAGGAATCCTCGAGTTTCGATACCGATACGAGCGACTCTGCGAAAGTCGATCAGCCGACCGAACGTGTGGAACGTACCGAAATCGAACCGGCGAAACTCCGGCGCCCCTCCCGAATTCCACTCTTGATCGTCGCTTTCCTCTGCGGCGTCGGCGTCGCCTTCCTCTTCCTGCTTCTGGTCCTCTTCCTCACTTGGTCGGGCTTGCTCAAAACGTGAGCCCGCGCATAGTCCCTAAGCTCTTGGCGATCAGCAGCGAACTGCCTTGGCCGTTGAACACCGGCGGGCACCTGCGCAGCTTCCACGTTCTCAAAGCCTTGGCCACCGAATTCGACGTTCGCCTGATGATTCCGATGATGGAAAACGATCCCGAAGGGATCGAAGCCTTGGCCGAGAAGGGCATCCGTGCGATCCCCGTCCCCGTGCCGCCGCGAACCAAATTCGGCGAAGCCAAACGGATCCTCGGTGCCCGCATCCGCGGTGAGGCCTATGCCATGTACCGCCGGCACGCGCGCCCGGAAATGTTGGCCGCTTGGCAACGCGAACTCGAAACCGATCGCCCCGATCTCGTTCACCTCGATCACCTCGATAGCTTCCTGTTCCACAAGGCCACCCGCGCCGCGAACATCCCCGCCGTGCTGGATCTGCACAACGTCTATTCGTTGATTCTCGAACGCATGGCCGAGGAAGCGAACAATCCGGCGAAGCGATTCTTCCTTCGGGGCGAAGCGAAGCGATTGGCGAAGATCGAAGGGCGGGCCTGCCGCAGCGGCACCGCGATTCTCGCCGTATCCGAAGGGGAAGCGACTCACTTCCGCGCCCTCGGAGCCGAAGATGTTTCGGTCGCACCCAACGGTGTCGATTGTGCCGCGTTCGCTTCACTGCCGACCGGTAGAACGAAACTCCCGCCGACGATCTTGTATTTGGGCACGTTGTCGTGGGGGCCGAACGCGACTGCGGCCATCCACCTCGCCGAGCACATCTTCCCGAAGGTGCGGCAACGCCTACCCGAAGCTAGGCTCATGCTCGTGGGGAAGTCCCCTTCCCGGGAAGTGTTGGTACTCGGCGAACACCCAGGCATCACCGTGGCCGGATCGGTTCCCAGTATTCAACCCTATCTCGCTGAAGCGAACGTGCTCGCTGTGCCTCTCGATTCGGGAGGTGGTACCCGGTTGAAAATCTTGGAAGCCTTCGCCGCCGGGTTGCCCGTGGTGAGCACGGCGGTGGGTGCCGAGGGAATCGCTGCCGAGCCGGGCCGCGAAATTCGCATCGCCGAGCGACCGACGATGGCCGAAGCGATTCTCGAACTCTTGCAATCCCCCGCCGAGGGCGCGGCCATGGCCGAAGCCGCACGGCGGCTGGCCCGCGAGAAATACGATTGGGCGGAGATCGGGAGAATCTGCGTTGGGATTGCGGTCAAAGTCATGCGTAGAAACGGTGAGAATTCGCTGAAAAACGGCACAGTGGCGCAGGCGCTGTAAACGGCGATGCTAATTTGATTGAGCCGGGGCCATTCGGCCCGCCGATCTTCCCCGGTAAGAACCAACGCCTGCGACCCGCGCCATGCTCGCGATCGTGGGCGTTGCACTTTTTCACCGAGACGATCCCGTTCGCCGGACAGTTCAAGCGCCCGCAATGATGATGAGCGGCCGCCGGTTGACGTCCGGTTCGGCACGGCGGATCAATTCGCGCACCATCCAAGGGATGTTGCCTTCACCGAAAAGCAAGAACCCGAGCGTGCCACTCCACGGGGTTTCATCCGTCCAGCCGAAGTGGATTTCCGGGGGCCGGCCCGACTTCGCCATTTCCAACGAAAGGGCGGCGAGGGTGTGCGAGGTCGATGCGGCCCCGCTCACCTTCAATACGTAGCGCCCGCCTTCTTGCATGACCTCGATCACCGGCTGCGGGGCGAAATCGCTGGCATCGGCTTTTACAATCTCCACGAATACCACCATCAGATCGCGTGGGATGCGGTGTTCGCGGCGGATCGATTGTTCCTTTTCCGCGAGGGATCTCCGACCGGGGCGGTGCGGAACCAACACCGTGAGATCCAAAAAGCGGATCGTATCCCAGAGCAGTTTCGATTCCCCGTCGGCGAGTAGGAACCCCGTGAAGCGCAACTCCCGGCTGCGCAATAATCGCGAGACGAACGACGTGATCATGATTGCAGCGATGAAAAACGACGATATGATCAAGCCCTCGAAATGCTTTTCCACTTCGTTCACGATCGTGGTGTACACGAACGCCAGCGTGATTATGGTGAACGGCCACGAGAGCCGCGAATACCATCGCCCCGTTCTCCGGCGGTACACGTCGATTACGGAAGCAAAGCAAGCGCTGGTGATGAGTACCAGCACGCCCGTAGCGTATGCCCCGCCTTGGGCATCCACGTTCGCTTTGAATACCAAAGTAACAATCAAATTGATGATGGTAAACAGCAACACCAGCGGCCGCACGGCCCGCGCCCACTCGGGGGCCATCCCGTACTTAGGAAGATACTGCGGAACGAGGTTCAACAGGCCGATCATCGCACTGGCACCCGCGAACCAGAGAATGATGATCGTACTGGCGTCGTAGATCGTGCCGAAGGTGGAACCGAAGAATGGGCAAATCGCGGCGGCATCCGGGGATTCCCCGTGGGCCAAATAGGCCAACGCACGACCGGCGGCGGGTTTCTTCGGCCAATTCTCAATCTTGGAAATCGGCTTCCCCGCCCGATCGAGCGGGAGTTCGCCACTGGCGGAAACGGGGGTGATATCGGAAGCGGGAATCAACGTACTCACCACCACGGCCGAGCCGAGGAGGAAGACGGACATGACCACGGCCGCGGTGATCAGTAGCTTGCGCGCGTTCGCGATGCGGCCGGCGGGTTGGGCGGGGTCGTCGGTCGGTCGGCCGCGCACGAGTGGCATCACGGCCACGCCCGTTTCAAAGCCGCTTAACCCGAGCGCCAGTTTCGGAAAGAGCAAAAGGCTCGCGGCAATCATCATTCCCCAGCCCCCCACACCGCCCACCGGGTTATGCGGGATGTACCATTGGCCCGATTCGAGTTGTTCTATCCAAGTGCTGATTCGTTCGGGGTGATCGATCAGGAACTTCAAACCGTAGCCGATGACAATCACATTCATTGCCAGATAGATCGCCACAATCACGGTGGCGATGCCGATGACTTCGCGGAAACCCCGGAGAAACATCCCCCCCAACAGCGTCAGCAACATCATAGTGACAGCGATTTGCTGTGCTGTCGGTTCCACACCGGCTGCGGGCTTCCACGGCCAACTCGGGTTCTCGATCAAGTGAACCGCCGCATCGGCCGCCGAAAGCGTTTTGGTGATAACGAACCCGGTCGTGGCGAAGCCCAACAGTACGAGCACCATCACCTTACCCGTCCAACCGGAAACTAAGCCTGCCAGCATCCCGATGGAGCCTTCCCCCTTGTGGGATTGTTTCGCCACATACGCGTACACCGGCAGCGCACCGAAGAGAGTGACCGCGACGAGTACCACGGTTGCGAACGGAGCCAAGAGGCCCGCGTTCTGGAACGCGATCGACGGCTGGTAACCCAGCGTGGAAAAGTAATCGACGCCCGTGAGGCACATCACCCAGAGCCAAAAGGATTGGTGGTGCTTGGGGGCCGACGTAGAAGGTGCGGTCATGGATTTGGGGAATACCCGTTGGGGCAATGCGGCGACGAGCCGTATACCCGAACCGGATGGAGGCGGTGTCCGCACCGCCCCAAAAGTGTTCGATTATCTTATGGAATGCCGGGGAAAGTGCGCCGATTCGTGCGGCCCCGCACTCTGGAAGGGGCTGGCAAATTTTTATGGCGAACCAGTTAAACACCCTCTCCCTCAAGGGGAGAGGGTTAAGAGCGTGCGTGCCAGAAAGTTTTGCCACACACCCTGCGGCGGCGGGGATTCCGGACGCGATCGTCTACCGGCCCAAGTGGCGAATCGCCTTGGGAAATGAACACACAACGCGATTCACCGGCTGAACGCCGGGCGAGAAACAGGAGAAATCGCTTGCGTGACGCGCCCGCAGACCGTTATATTGCACATCAAGAAAGCTGCACCGCGATTGAATCCCCATAGAGACTTGGGTCGCGGTTCAGTTCAACCCAAGTCTATCCGTCATGCCCCGCCGGCGATGGCACCGGCTCGAAAGCGTGCGTTCTTGCAGCGGAGCATGACGGTTGAACTAAACCGCTTCGCGGTGGTCTTGCGAGTCCTTGAGCGTCCCCCTGAACGTCTTGCGCCC
>Ga0105048_10007436_pt1 | contig 17600 bp, 25 predicted proteins | sample MAT05_FD_78382 | JGI IMG/M metagenome (GOLD analysis project Ga0105048, IMG submission 78382) | Freshwater microbial communities from Lake Fryxell liftoff mats and glacier meltwater in Antarctica - MAT-05 | ecosystem: Environmental > Aquatic > Freshwater > Ice > Liftoff microbial mat | place...
CGCCACCGACTGGCTGTTGGCGGGTGACATGGACAAGGCCCTGGCCGTCATCCACGCCCAGCCGCCGCGGCCCAAGCCACCGCGCAAGTTGCCAGACCCGACCGAATCGCTGCCCACCGTTCACCCCCCAGGAGAAACGTCATGAAGAACCTGACCGTGACCCTTGCCGCCAGCCTGGCGGGCCTGGCGTTGATCGGCAGTGCCAGCGCACAAACGGTGTGGCGCTGCGGCCCCGATGCCAATGTCTACTCCAACGTGCCGTGTGCGGGTGGCCGCAGCCTGGATGTGAGCGACCTGCGCACAGCTGACGATGTGCGTGCCGCCAAAGACGTGGTCCTGCGAGAGCGCCAATTCGCCGCCGAGCTGGTGCGTCAGCGGCAGGAACGTGAACGCGAGGCCCAGGCCGCGCTGGGCAGTGGCATGACCAGCGTGGGTCCCGCCAGCAAGGCCACGCCGCCAGCTCGTTTGTTGAAGGTCAAGGCCGACGCGAAGCAGCCGCATTCAGGCCGGGCGGCCAAACAGCGTGTCAGGAAGTCGCAGCCAGCATCAGACGCTGGTACTTCCCAAGAAGCGCGTCGCGCGACTCGACAAAGTCAGGGTTGACGGGGATACAGCTGACCGGGCACACCTGCACGCACTGCGGCTCGTCGAAGTGGCCCACACATTCGGTGCAGCGCTTGGGGTCGATGACGTAGATCTCCGGCCCCATGGAAATGGCCGAGTTCGGGCACTCAGGCTCGCACACGTCGCAGTTGATGCATTCGTCCGTGATCCAGAGCGCCATGGTTCAGCCTTCAGCCTTCGCTTTGCGTCACACGCTCTTTGAGCCGGCGCAGCACCGACGGCGCGACGAACTTCGATACATCACCGCCCAGGCTGGCGATCTCGCGCACGAAGGTGCCGCTGACAAACTGGTACTGGTCTGATGGGGTCATGAACACAGTCTCGACATCGGGCATCAAATGGCGGTTCATGCCGGCCATCTGAAACTCGTATTCGAAGTCACTGACGGCGCGCAGCCCGCGCACCACCACCTTGCCTCCGTTGCTCAGCACAAAGTCGCACAACAGCCCCCGAAAGGCCGTGACCTGCACGTTCTTGTACGGCGCAGCAATCTCGGTGGCGATGTCCAGACGTTCGGCAATGGTGAACATTGTGCGTTTGTGGTGGCCGAGCGCCACCGCCAGGACAAGCCGGTCGTACAGCCTGGAGGCACGTCGCATCAGATCTTCATGGCCCAGCGTCATCGGGTCGAAGGTGCCGGGGTAGACAGCGGTGATGGGCGCAGCAATCGTCACGGCGCATTCCTTTGAGCAGCAGAGCCACAACGCAACCCTGCGGCGGCGGCAGTGTAGCGGTGAGCTAGCGGACCGGCCAACGCACTGACCAGCACACCAGCGAGATCACTCATCGCGCTGCCACAAATGCCCGAACACGGCACCGGCACGCTGGCTGCGTCGGGCGTGCAGGCCAGTCGGCGGCTGCAGCGCCAGTCCGGCTTCGACGAACACATAGCCACCCGGCACCAGCAGCCGTGCGGCCGCGGTCGCGGCAGGCATCGCCAGATCGCTGTCAAACGGCGGGTCGATGAACACCAGCTCGAAACACTGCGCCGGGGACCGTGCCATCCACAGCATGGCTTCTTCACGCAGCACGCGCAGGGCCTGGGCGCCCAGGCGCTGCGCCACCGCCGAGATTTGTGTTGCGAGTGCGGCATCGCGCTCCAGCAGCAGCACTTCGGCCGCGCCGCGCGACGCCGCTTCCAGACCCAAGGCGCCGGTGCCGGCAAAGGCATCCAGCACGCGCCACCCACTCAAGTCCTGGCCCAGCCAGTTGAACAGCGTCTCGCGCACACGGTCGGGGGTGGGCCGCAAGCCGGGCCGGTCCAATACCGGCAACTTAGTGCGCTTCCACAGGCCGCCGATGAGTCGCACCTCACCCCGCTGCGGGGCTCGCACTGGCTGCACGCTCATCGCCGCACCGTGATGCCGCGCTCGGCCATCAACGCCTTGGCCTGGGCGACGCTGTACTCACCGTAGTGGAAGATGCTGGCGGCGAGTACCGCGTCGGCGCGCCCCAAACGAATGCCGTCGACCAAGTGCTCCAGCGTGCCGACACCGCCCGAGGCAATCACCGGCACGCTCACTGCGTCGCTCACGGCACGGGTCAGCGCCAGGTCAAATCCACTCTTGGTGCCATCACGGTCCATGCTGGTCAACTGGATCTCACCGGCGCCCTGTTCGGTCATCTGCAGGGCCCAGGCCACCGCGTCCAGACCGGTGTTCTTGCGGCCACCGTGGGTGTAGACGTCCCACCCGCCGCCCGGCCGAGCCTTGGCGTCGATGGCCACGACGATGCACTGCGCGCCGTACTTGTCGGACGCCTGGCGAATCAGCTCGGGGTTGGCCACGGCCGCCGAATTGAAACTGACCTTGTCGGCCCCAGCGTTCAACAAGCGCCGCACATCGGCCACGCTGCGCACGCCGCCGCCCACCGTCAGCGGGATGAACACCTGTGAGGCCACGGCTTCGATGATGTGCAGGATCAGGTCACGGTCATCACTGGTGGCGGTGATGTCTAGGAACGTCAGCTCATCAGCGCCTTGGTCGTTGTAGCGCGCGGCGATTTCCACCGGGTCACCCGCGTCCCGCAACGCGACGAAGTTGACGCCCTTGACGACGCGGCCGCCAGTGACGTCCAGACAAGGTATGACTCTTTTGGCCAACATGGGGTGCGATTATCCAGAGCTTGTTCACACCCCCTGAACGGGGGGGTCGTGTGTGCACAACATCACGCTGCGACAGGAAAGGGTCGCAAACTTCGACGGCGGTCCAGCATTCCCTGCGCCCAGCCTTCAACCCCAAGAAAGTCCAACCCATGAAGTTCGCTCTCGCCTCACTCCTGGCTGCCGCCGTTGTCGCTGCAGCGCCGGCCCAAGCCGCGATCATCACCTACACCGCCATGCTCACCAACTTTGGCGAGCCCGTCGCAACCTCCACAGCCACCGGCAATGCCCGGATCATCTTTGATGATGTCCTGTCGACCATCAACGTCACGCTCAACTGGAGTGGCCTGCTCGGCAGCGCACCCTTCGGCCATATCCACTGCTGCACGGCCACCCCTCGGACTGGCAACGCTGGGGTTCAACTGGATTTCGGAACCTTGCCCAATCTATCCACCGCCACGTTCAGCAGCACCTATGTCAGCCCAACCAACTTCGCCAGCCTCCTGGCGGGTGCAGCTGCTGGCCGGGCTTATGTGAACATCCACACCGCCGGCCTGTATGCGGGCGGTGAGATCCGGGGTTTCTTGGTTCCGGAACCCGGCTCCCTGGCCTTGACCCTGGCCGCGCTGGGCCTGGCGGGCGTGGGCTTGCGCCGCAAGCTGACGGCCTGAGCTTGGCCTTTTGCACCGGGTCGGGCCCTGCAGGGCTCGGTCAAATCGCCAATTCGTCGGCGCGGCGCTGGGCCTGGGCAAAGTCCAAGGCGCCGCTGTAGATGCTGCGCCCGCAGATCACGCCTTCGACGCCATCTGCTTCAACGGCGCACAGACGTTCAATGTCGGCCATGCCCGACAAGCCGCCCGATGCAAACACCGGAATCGTCAGGGCCTGCGCCAGTTTGACGGTGGCTTCGATGTTGATGCCGGTGAGCATGCCGTCGCGGCCGATGTCGGTGTAGATCACACCTTCGACGCCGTAATCCTGAAATTTCTTGGCCAGGTCCACAACTTCGTGGCCAGTCAGCTTGCTCCAGCCATCGGTGGCGACCTTGCCATCTTTGGCGTCCAGGCCAACGATGATGTGGCCACCAAACGCGCTGCAGGCGTCCTTCAAGAAGCCAGGGCTCTTGACCGCGGCAGTGCCGACGATCACATAGCTCAGGCCGTCGTCGAGATAGCGCTCGATGGTGTCGAGGTCCCGAATGCCGCCACCCAGTTGCACCGGGATGACGTCGCCCACCGCGCGCAAGATGGCCTTGACGGCAGCTTCGTTGACTGGCTTGCCGGCAAAAGCGCCGTTCAGGTCAACCAGGTGCAAACGGCGCGCACCAGCGTCAACCCAGCGCCGGGCCATGGCAGCCGGGTCGTCGCCGAAGGTGGTGGCGACCGACATGTCGCCTTGTTCCAGCCGCACACAGTGGCCGTCTTTGAGATCAATGGCAGGGATCAGCAACATGGCTCAGGCGAGCGTTCAGACAAAGGGTTCAGGGCCGCCAGTGCAGGAAGTTCCGATACAAGGCCAGGCCTTGCTCTGCACTTTTTTCGGGATGAAATTGCGTGGCGAAAATGTTATCGCGCGCCAGCGCGCAGGTAAAGCGCGCACCGTAATCGGCCTGCCCCACGGTGTGAACATCCAACGTCGGCGCGGCGAAGTAACTGTGCACAAAGTAGAACCAAGCGCCGTCGGGGACGCCCTGCCAGAGCGCGTGCGGGCGCTGAAACACCCGGTTCCAGCCCATCTGCGGCACTTTGAAACGACTGCCGTCGGGCTGCAGTTGCCCTTGCAGCTCAAAACGTTTGACACGACCCGGCAACAAACCCAGACCCGGCGTGTCCTGTTCTTCGCTGTGGTCCAGCAACATTTGCATGCCCACGCACACGCCCATCAACGGCTTGTTGGCCGCCGCATGCACCACCGCCTGCTGCAAGCCGGAATCGTGCAGCTCGCGCATGCAGTCGCGCATCGCGCCCTGCCCTGGCAGGACCACCCGGTCGGCCGCGTACACCTCTTCCGGATTGGCCGTGACGATGACGCGCACATCGCTGTCGCGCGCCACATGCGCCACGGCTTGAGACACCGAGCGCAGGTTGCCCATGCCGTAGTCGACCACTGCAACCGTGGCCATCATCGGCCACGCAAGGCCGCCCCACGCGGCCGTGCGCGCCCTCGGGGGACATTGACCGCAGTCAACGTGGGGGCCCTTTTCACAGGCTTCCCTTGGTTGACGGGATCACGCCGGCCGACCGCAGGTCGGGCGTCAGCGCCATGCGCAGCGCACGCGCAAACGCTTTGAAGACGGTCTCGCACTGATGATGCGCGTTGTCGCCATGCAGGTTGTCGATGTGCAGGGTGACCAACGCGTGGTTCACGAAACCCTGGAAAAATTCATAAGCCAGCTGGGTGTCGAACCCACCCACCATCCCACTCTTGAACGGCACCCGCATGTGCAAACCGGGCCGGCCTGAGAAGTCCACCACCACCCTCGAGAGCGCTTCGTCGAGCGGCACGTACGCGTGACCGTAGCGGGTGATGCCGCGCTTGTCAGCCACAGCCTGCGCCACCGCCATGCCCAGCGTGATGCCCACGTCTTCCACCGTGTGGTGGCCATCAATGTGCAAGTCACCCTGGGCGTGGATGTCCAGGTCGATCAAGCCGTGGCGGGCGATCTGGTCGAGCATGTGGTCAAAGAAGCCGATGCCGGTGTGCAGCGTGGCCTGGCCGGTGCCGTCCAGATTCAGCGTCACGCGGATCTGGGTTTCTTTGGTATCGCGTTGCACGCTGGCAGTTCGGTTCACACACAGTCCTTCAAAGCATCCATCAACAGGCCCGTTTCATCGGGCGTGCCGACCGTCAAACGCAGGCAATCGGCCAACAAGGGGTGCATCGGCGACACGTTCTTGACGAGGATGCCGCGCGCTTTCAATGCCGCAAAGCTGGCGGCGGCGTCGGGCACACGCACCAGGATCATGTTGGCCTGGCTGGGGTACGGCGTGGCACCTGGCAAACGTTGCAATGCAGCCATCAGCCGCACACGCTGTTCACGGATGGACGCCGCCTGGCGCTGAAACTCAGCCGCATGTTCCAGCGCAAACAGCGCAGCTTCGGCGTTGAGCACGCCGATGTTGAACGGTGGCCGCAACTTGTCGATCTGGTCGACGATGCTGCTGCGACCCATCAGGTAGCCAATGCGCACGCCGGCCAGGCCGAACTTGCTCATCGTGCGCATCACCAGCACGTGCTCGTTGGCTAGCAGCCAGGCCATGGCGTCAGCTTCAGCGAAGGGCTGGTAGGCCTCGTCCAGCACCACCAGGCCGCCGTGCTCAGCCATGGCGGCGATCAGGCGCTCCATGACCCCGCGGTCCCAGGCATTGGCTGTCGGGTTGTTGGGGTAGGCCAGCCACAGCAGTGCCGGACTTTCGTTGACGATGGCTGCCAGCATGGCCGCCTCGTCCAGTTCAAAGTCGGCGCGCAGCGGCACGCCCACAAAACGCTGGCCCAGCAGTTTGGCCGACATGCCGTACATCACAAAGCTGGGCAGCGGAGACATCACCACCGAGCCCGGCACCAGCGCCATGCTGAGCATGCTGATGATTTCGTCGGAGCCGTTGCCCAAGGTCAGCGAACACCCTGCCGGCATGCCGGCGTGCGCCGCCAAGGCTGTGCGCAAGTCATCGGTGCGCTCGGCTGGGTAGCGGTTGAGTTGCACCTCGCCCAGGCGCTCACCCAAAGCCCGACGCAGCGCGGGCGGCAGGCGGTGGGGGTTCTCCATCGTGTCGAGCTTGACCAGGCCGGCGCTGGGCTGCACGGCGTAGGCGTGCATGGCTTGCAGGTCCTGGCGCAGGGTGCGGGTCAGCCGATCCTTCAACCCGTTGTCGGGCGAGTCGCTCATGCGGCACCTCCCAAGGCTGCTGGCATCTCTTTGAACGGATTCACGACACGCACGCTGTCAATGATCTGGCCGTGCTGCAAATCCTCGGTCAACAGGCTGGCGCAACCCATGTGCTGTGCAGCGGCGACCATCAGCGCATCCCAATAGTTGATGTTGTAGCGCGACTCGATGGCCCAGGCCGTTTCCACCGTCGGCTGGTCAATTTGCCAAGGGCGCCACTGTTGCAAGCGCCGAACTTCGGCGCGCGCGTCGCCAGCCGAGATGGCCGTGGCAAATCGTCTGCGGGCGTCCGAATAGAACTCGTTGAGCACCTGCGTGCTGACGCGCCCGCAACGGTCCTGCCAACAAACGGTCAGCCAAGCGCGAGCGCGGTCACGCTTGCTGGGATCCGTGTCGTCGTACGCGTACAACAAGACGTTGCTGTCGACAAAAATTTCGCTCACTGATCAATCCCGAGGCTGGCTGCGGTCATGCATCTGCTCCTGGGTGAGGCACGGCCCGCTCGACCGACCCCAGCTGCGGAACTCGAGCGCCTCTCGCATCGCCCGTTCGTAGGTGTCGTCGTGCCGCATTTTCTCGGACAGCATTTCACCCACCAGTCGCGACACGCTGGTGTTGCGCCGAGCCGCTTCCATGCGCGCCCAGTCGGCCACGCTGTCGTCCATCGTTACGGTCACGTTTTTCAAGGCCAGCCCCTGGGCAAACCACGATTTTCGTGTTGCACGAAGTTCGTGTCAATCAAAGACCTTGATCATCTTCAACTCCATGCCGTCTTTTTCACCGGTGTACGCGAAGCCCAGCTTGAGATAAAAAGCCCCGGCGTGGCCGTCGATATCGACGTGGGAGAGACCGACTTCCTTCAACCCCATTCGCTGCGCTTCATCGCTGACCCATTGCATGGCCAGCCGGCCGTATCCGCGCCTTTGCAGCGCTGAAGTCACCAGCAGACGCCACACATACAGCTGCTCGGCGGGCTTTTCCTTGTCCAGCCGCGCGTCGTAGAGCAGCATCATGCCGACCGCTGCGTCGCCGTCGAACATCGCCACGGCACGGCCGGCAGGTTCGTATGCCACCTGCGCCAAGGACACCGGCACCGCCGCCACCAGGTGGCGCTGCCCGGCCGCGACCTCCAGCTTCATCACGGCGGCCAGGTTCTCAGCGTCGACCGACCGCACGCTGAAATTGATGGCTTTGGGCAGCGCTGGCGCGGCATCCGTCAAGCGCATCTCAGCCGCCCGCGCGTGGGCTTGCAGGCCTTCGCCATGCGCCAGTTCAGCGGCAATCGGGCCCAGCACCTGGGCACCCGCCTGGCTGACCTCGATCAAGCTGCTGCGCTTGACGAAGTCGTACACGCCCAGCGGCGACGAAAACCGCGCTGTGCCGGACGTCGGCAAGACATGGTTGGGGCCGGCGCAGTAGTCACCCAGGCTCTCGCTGGTGTAGGCCCCCAGGAAGATGGCGCCGGCGTGGCGCAACAAGGGCTGCCAGCGCTGCGGGTCGGTGGTGCTCACCTCCAGGTGTTCAGGGGCGATGCGGTTGCTGATCTCGCAGGCCTCTTCCATCGACCGCGTCTGGATGAGCGCGCCGCGACCTTCAAGCGAGGCACGAATCACCGCCTGGCGCGGCATCTGTGGCAACAGGCGCTGCAGAGCCTGTTGCACTGCGTCGATGTAGGCGGCATCCGGGCACAACAGGATGCTCTGCGCCAGCTCATCGTGTTCGGCTTGGCTGAACAAGTCCATCGCGACCCAATCGGCCGGTGTGCTGCCGTCGGCCAACACCAGGATCTCGCTGGGCCCGGCAATCATGTCGATGCCCACTTGCCCAAACACCCGGCGTTTGGCGCTGGCCACGTAGGCGTTGCCGGGGCCGGTGATCTTGTCCACCCGTGGCACGGTGGCCGTGCCGTAGGCCAGCGCGGCAATCGCCTGCGCACCCCCGAGCGTGAACACCCGGTCCACGCCAGCCACAGCGGCGGCAGCCAGTACCAGGGGGTTGCGCTCGCCCTTGGGCGTGGGCACCACCATCACGATCTCACCCACACCGGCCACACGCGCCGGCACGGCATTCATCAACACGCTGCTCGGGTAGGCGGCCTTGCCCCCGGGGACGTAGATGCCCACGCGGTCCAGGGGCGTGACTTTTTGGCCCAGGAGGCTGCCGTCACGGTCGCGGTACTGCCAGCTGCGCGAGGTGGCGTCCAGCTGGCGCAGGTGGTAGCTGCGCACTCGCTCTGCCGCGCCCAGCAACGCGCTGCGTTGCGCCGGCGCCAGACTGGCCAGTGCGGCATGGCAATCGGCCGCACTGATTTCAAGCTCGGCCATGCTCCCGGCGACCACACCGTCCAGCCGCGCGGTGTGCTCAAGCAGCGCTGCGTCGCCGCGCGCGCGCACGTCGGCAATGATGGCGGCCACGCGGTCTTCGATGCTGGCGTCGGTGTCGGCCGACCAGTGGCGCAGGCGTTCGAACTTGGCCTCGAAGTCGGGTTGTTCGGTGGACAGGCGGGGAACTGCCAAGCTCTCAAGAATACGAAGGGCCGCTCCCGAGTTCTCTTGCCCCCTCGGGGGGCGGACGACGCTTGTCGTCGGCCTGGGGGTGCTCATGACGTGGACCCAAAATTGACGCGCGACGCCGCTTCAAACGCCTCAATCAGCGCCCGCAGCGGTTGCCGTTTGAGCTTGAGTGCGGCGGGGTTGACGACCAGACGAGACGACACGTCCAGGATGCGTTCGACCTCAACCAGGTTGTTGGCCTTGAGCGTGCTGCCGGTGGACACCAGGTCGACGATGGCGTCGGCCAGGCCGGTCAGCGGTGCGAGTTCCATCGAGCCGTACAACTTGATCAAGTCCACATGCATGCCCTTGGCAGCGAAGTGCTGGCGCGCGATGTGGGTGTACTTGGTGGCCACGCGGATGCGCGCGCCGTGGCGCGCGGCGGCGGCGTAGTCAAAGCCCACCCTGGCGGCCACGCTCATGCGGCAACGCGCAATGCCCAGGTCGACCGGCCGATAAAGCGCCAGGCCGGCACCGCCGCCGAGTTCATGACTGTGCTCGAGCAGCACGTCGTGGCCGGCCACACCGAGATCAGCGCCGCCGTGCTGTACATATGTCGGCACGTCACTGGCCCGAACGAGCACCACGCGGACGTCCGGCTGGCTGGTCGTCAGGATCAGCTGGCGGCTCTTTTCGGGGTCGTCCAGCACCTCGATGCCGGCCGCGCGCAACAGCGGCAGCGAGTCATCAAAGATGCGGCCTTTGGACAAGGCGAGTGTGATCACCGGGGGTGTGGGCAGCGCAGGCTGCTTGCGTTGTAGACCGAATTTCCACGAAGAAGCCCGTGCGTGGCGCTTGTGCCACCACCGGCCGCGCACACACGGGGCAATCAGGGGTGGTGCGATGCCGGCGCAGCAGCCGCAGCTTCAGCGTTTTCGGCGTGTTCGGCGGGAGTCAAAGTCTTCATCGACAAGGCATGAATTTGCTCGCGCATTCTATCGCCCAGTGCTGTGTAGACCCGCTGATGGCGGCGCACGCGAGCCAGGCCTTCAAACTCGACCGACACGATGGTGGCGAAGAAATGGCGGCCGTCGCCGTTGACCTCGATGTGCTCGCAGGCCAGGCCCGCGGCAATGAACGCTTGCACCTCGTCGGGCGTTGGCTCAGACATGTGCGCCCCTCGCCCGGCTGACAGGTCGGGCCGTCCCCCGAGGGGACGCGCATCGGAATGGGGCGGCTCGGCGCTCGACGCGGTTCGTCATGCCAAGTCCTGCTGGCGCTCGATCACCCGCGACACGATGCCATAGGCCACAGCCTCACCAGCGCTCATCCAGTAGTCGCGCTCCATGTCCGCCATGACCTTGACCAGCTTCTGTCCAGTCTGCGCTGCAACCACCTTGGCAATGCGTTCGCGGGTCTTGATGATCTCTTTGGCCTGGATGGCGATGTCGGTGGCCTGGCCACCCGCGCCACCGGCAGGCTGGTGGATCATGAAGCGGGTGTTGGGCAGGCACACGCGGCGCTCGGCCGGTGGCGCCAGGAAGATGTGGGTGCCAGCGCTGGCCACCCAGCCCGTGCCGACGGTGGTGACAGGCGCGCGCACAAAACGCACCATGTCGTGGATGGCGTCGCCTGACTCCACATGGCCCCCGGGGCTTGAAATCAGCAAGTGGATGGGCGCGTCGGATTCCTGGGCCAGCGCAATCAGTCGTTGGCAGGTGGCACGCGCGAGCTTGTCATCAATCTCACCGAACAAAAGCACGAAGCGCGACTTGAACGACAACTGTTCTTCCAGTCGTTCTGCGCCGGCGGCCTTGTTGGACTTGTCGGCTTTGTCTTCGCCGGCATTGCGTTGGTTGCTTTGGTATGACATGGGGTGAGTGCTCGCAGGGGTGATCGGCGATTGTGCCCTTCAGCTGCGCAGCTTGTAGCCTGTGGCCAGCAGCCTCAAGGTGATGCCCGCGACCACCAGGAAGCTGGTGCCAACGACGGCCAGGCTCAGCCAGGGCGACACGTCGCTCACACCAAAAAAGCCCCGACGAAAGCCGTCGATCATGTAGAAAAACGGGTTCAGGTGGCTGACCGTCTGCCACAGCGTGGGCAAGGAGTGCACGGAGTAGAAAACGCCCGACAGGAACGTCAACGGCATGATGATGAAGTTCTGGAAAGCCGCCATCTGGTCGAACTTGTCGGCCCACAAGCCGGCGATCAAACCCAGCGACCCGAGCAAACCAGCGCCCAGCACCGCAAACACCACCGCCCACCAGGGCTCGGCCAGGCCTGGCGGCGCGAACCACACGGTCACCACAAACACACCCGCACCCACCAGCAGGCCCCGAACCATGGCCGCGCCGACATAAGCCGCGAACCAGGCCCGGTGCGACAGCGGTGTCACCAGCAAGAACACCAGGTTGCCGGTGATCTTGCTCTGCACCAGTGAACTGCTGCTGTTGGCGAAGGCGTTTTGCAGCACGCTCATCATCACCAGGCCAGGGATCAAGAAGCGGGTGTAGCCCACGCCAGGAAACACTTCCACCTTGTCTTCGAGCACGTGGCCGAAAATCAACAGGTACAGCACGGCCGTCATCACCGGTGCGGCCACGGTTTGAAAAGCGACCTTCCAGAAGCGCAGGACTTCCTTGCGAAACAGTGTGCCCACGCCGTTCATGGGCTGCCGCCAGCCACGGCCCGGGGCTTGGCGATGGCGGCACTGGAGTGAAGGCCGGCACTGTTCATGATTTCCAGGAAAACATCTTCCAGGTCAGCGCGGCCAATCTCCAGGTCTTCCACTTTCACACCCGCAGCGCGCAGGGTGGCCAGGTGGTGTTCGACCTGGGCCGCGTCGCGTGCAGTCAGTTGCACGCTGCGCCCGGTCACGCGCGCGGCCGCAGCCAGGCTGGGTGGCAATGGGCTGTCAGTCTTGAAACGCAGCATCGTGTTCGCGGTGCCCGCCAGCAGGTTGGCCGTCCTGTCCAGCGCCACCACACGCCCGGCCTTGAGCATGGCGATGCGGTGACACAAGGCCTCGGCTTCTTCCAGGTAGTGCGTGGTCAGCAGCACCGTGCGGCCTTCACGGTTCAGGCGTGCGATGAATTGCCACAGCGTTTGGCGCAGCTCCACATCCACGCCAGCCGTGGGCTCGTCCAGCACGATCACCTGCGGGCGATGCACCAGCGCTTGGGCGACCAGCACGCGGCGTTTCATGCCGCCTGAGAGCTGCCGCATGTTGGCGCCGGCCTTGTCGCTCAGGCCCAGGTTGTGCAGCAACTCGTCGATCCAGGCGTCGTTGTTCTTCACACCGAAGTAGCCACTCTGGATGCGCAGCGTTTCGCGCACCGTGAAGAAAGGGTCGAACACCAATTCCTGCGGCACGATGCCCAGAGCGCGACGTGCGCTGGCGTAGTCGGTGACCACGTCGTGGCCCATCGCCGTGACGTGGCCGCTGGTGGCACGGGACAAGCCTGCCAATATTGATATCAAGCTGGTCTTGCCTGCACCGTTGGGCCCAAGCAAGCCGAAGAATTCGCCGGGTTCGATCTTGAAAGACACACCGGCCAGGGCTTGAACGGCACCGCGCGCGCTGTTGTAGGTTTTGGTGACGGCGTCAAAAGAGACGGCGGGCGTGTGGGCAACGGGGAGCTGGGACATGGGCCGCGGGATTCTAGGCAGCGGGTCAGCCCGCAGCGTCCATCAGAATGTCCTCACCATGCCCACCAAGAAGCCACGCCGCACCGCAGAACGCATTCTTGAAGTGAGTTTGGAGCTGTTCAACCGCTTCGGTGAACCCAACGTCAGCACCACGCTCATTTCGGCCGAGATGCGCATCAGCCCGGGCAACCTGTACTACCACTATCCCGCCAAAGACGAACTCATCAACGCCTTGTTCGACCGCTACGAGGCCGGCCTGAATGAGTTGCTGCGCGCGGCTGAAGACGTGGCCAATGTGGAAGACGCCTGGCTGTTCCTGCACATGCTGTTCGAGCTGATCTGGAACCACCGCTTCCTGTATCGCGACCTGAACGACCTGCTCAGCAAGAACCGGCGCCTGGAGAAGCACTTTCAGTTTGTGCTGAAAAACAAAGGCACGGCCATGCGCGCTGTGTTGGACGGCCTGGCTCGCCACCAGGTGGTGAACATCGGCAGCAGCGAAGCCACTCCCGTGGCCACGGCCATGGTGGTGGTACTGACCTATTGGCTGAGCTTCGAGTACGTGCGCGACCCGCGCCATGCACTGGAACCCGAGAACGCCCAGGCCGCCCTGGGCCGCGGTGCGTACCACGTGCTCGTGCTGTTGATGCCGCACCTGGACCCGGCGTCACGCGCGCACTTGCAGACGCTGGCGAGCGCGTACCTGGACGAATAAGTCAGCGCGATACCCGAGTTCAAGCGCCCACGCGCTTGGCCTTGAAGCCTTGTTGCGCCAAAAAATCCAACACCCGTTGGACATGGTCACCCTGCACCTCTGCCACGCCGTCCTTGACCGTTCCGCCCGCGCCGCAAACCGTGCGCAGGCGTTTGCCCAGGTCCACAAGGTCGGCGTCGGTCAAGGGCAGGCCCCGGACAACGGTCACGACCTTGCCGGCACGGCCTTTGGCATCGCGGCTGACGCGGACAACGCCGTCGCCCAGCGGTCGTGCGGCCGCCTGCGCGGCACAGACACAAGCCACGAGCGCTTGCCGGCAGGCCGGGCACATGCGGCCCGCATCGGTTGAATAGACCAAACCACTGGCGCCAGCGGCACTGCGAGCGCGGCGGGTCGGAACAGGGTCGGTCATGAGAGCGACTGCCGATCAAGAACTGCGACTGGCGCATCTTCTTCGAGGTCAGCAAACACCACGTCGGCTGGCAAGCTGGCGATGCGCGGGCTGCTGCGGTCGGCCTGGCCGCAGGTGACCCTGAGGTCGGGGTAGAAGTACGCGTTTGCGGCTTCGACCCGCAGTTTCACGTCGGTGGCGTCAACGCGGCAAGGAGTGCCGCGCAGATGCTGGCGCAAAGCAAACGCCAGGTTGAGAACGGTGGTGGCATGGCGGTCACGCACGCCTGTCGTCGCGTACAGCTCGCCATGCAAGAACTCGTGCTTGATCGCTTGGTACTCGTCCCAAGCCAGGTACTCAGCAGACGACATCGGCAAGTGGCTGGCAGCGTGGCCCATGGTGCTTCCTGGGAGACAAGGCGACGAGGTGGAGCAACAAATTATCGGCTCGCTGCCCACGCCGCCGTCACTGTCGGCCTACACCTCGCCGCCAAACTTTTTGATCAGGTTGTCGATGTACTTTTCGACCAGTTTTTCGAATTCGCCCTTGACCACCGGGCCCACCACCATCTTCATCAGTCCGGGCAGCGGCACGTCCACCTTGCCTTCGATTTTCAGGACCAGGCTGGTGCCCTTCTTTTCTTCGGCCACCTTCCAGCTGCCGCCCACCAGGGCGTTGCCTTCGCCTTTGACCGGGGTCCAGACGACCGTGCCCTTCTTGCGGTCAGACACGTACTTGCTGGCGTAAACGGTCTGGATGTTGGCTTGCGCCGTGCCCACCTTTTCCATCTCCCAGCGGTAGGCGCTACCGCCCAGGTCGACCAAACGGACCACCTTGGGGAAAAAGCTGGCCGAGGTGGGCACATCGCTGAGGATGTCGAACACGTCTTTGAACGCTGCCTTGACAGTGAATTCGTAGCCCAGGTCGATGTCAACGGTGATGGCCATGGAGCGGGTCCTTTTGAGGTGATGAAGGGTCTTCGAACGTTCAGCGTCAAGCGGCCTCTTGGCCGGACCAGGGCAGCATCATCGCCAGCCACAGCAGCTTGTCGAACTCCGGGTCGAAGCGGTCGATGATGGCTTGTGGGTCGGGGCATAGTTTTTCGTCGGTGATCAAGCCAAACTGCACCCCGCCGCCGTACGACAGGATCGACACACCCACGCCAATGTCGCCCGAGGCTGGCACCCAGAACATGGTTTGGCGCAGCGTGCTGCCGCAGAACATCAGGGGCTTGGCCGGGCCGGGTACGTTGGTCATCACGGCCGTGGCTTTTTTCGCAAACAGGCCCAGGACGGTGTCCTGCACCGGCTTGATGAAAAGGCCACTCAACGCCAGCACCGCGAATGCCAACAAAGGCTGGTAGCTGCCCTTCAAGTCGTCCATGCGCTGGCGCACGGCATAAACGCGCTGCACCGGGTTGTCGATGCCAATGGGCAGCACCAGCGGGGCCAGTCCAAAGCGGTTGCCCAACTTCCAGGCCTGGTCCAGGGGCCGCAGGTTCACCGGCACCATCGCGCGGATTTCTTTGCCGCTGGGGTCTTGGCCGCGCTCGCGCAGATACGCGCCAATGGCGCCGGCCGCGCACGACAGCAACACGTCGTTGATCGAACAGCCCAAACCCTTGCCAATGGCCTTGACATCGTCCAGCGGCAGCGGCTCGCTCCAGGCCACGACCTTGCGACCGTTGGGTTTGCCCTTGAGCAGCGTGGGTGAGTCGTCAGCCATCAACGCCAAGGCGCCGACATCGCTGATCACCTGCAAGCCCGAACGGGCCATGTCCATGGAACCCAGCAGCGGCTGCTGTGGGTTGGCCAACATCTCCATCGACTTGGCCACGCCGCCGCCATACATGGCAATGGCCTTGACGGTCAGGTCGGTCAGCGGTTTGAGCACCGCATCGGCCAGCCAATCACCTTGATCAGAACGGTCATCGCTGCGCTCCTCGGCAGCACTGGCAGCGCCCGCCTTGTCGCTGCGGCGCTTGTGATTGCGATCACGCTTGGGCGGGTCCACGCCGCCGTCGGTGATCGACAGCATCACGCTGATCAAGGAGATGCCGTCACCGATGCAGTGGTGCACCCGCGCGATCAAGGCACAACCACCTTCGTAGTTGTCAATCAAGTGGAACTGCCACAGCGGGCGCTGCGGGTCCAGATGGCTGCTGGCCAGTTGCCCACACAGGCGCTGCAAGGCGTGGCGTTCACTTTCACCGGCCTGGGGCGTCAGCGTTTGTGGCACCACATGGTTGTTGATGTCGAAGGTGTCGTCCAACACCCAACTTGCGCCCATCGCATCGGCCAGGGCCTTCTGGCGGAAACGGTCGTACTTGAGCAGCTTGTCGCCGATGCGCTCCTTCAAGGCGTGCAGCGTGATGGCCGGTGTCAGCAGCCACACGCCAACGATCATCATCACGTTGACGTCGTTGTCCATGCGCAGCCAGGCCGTGTCCACCCGCGACATGCGCTCGCTGCGCGGGGTGTCGTGGGCGGTGGGCTCGGTGGGGGTGTCGTGCCGCGCCGGGGGCTCGTCTTGCATCGGGTTTCTCCTTGGGGCTGCGTGGCCGAGCCGGGTCACGATGCTGGGTAACATCCCTCGCGTCAAGTTCAGACTTACACCCGCATCGATTCAAGGAGCACCGCCATGGCCACCCTCAAAGCGCTCTTCGACAAGGCCGTTGCCGACAGCAAAAACCTGCCGGAGAAGCCCGACAACAGCACGCTGCTGAAGCTCTACGCGCTGTACAAACAAGCCAGCGAGGGCGATGTCGAAGGCAAGCGCCCCGGCTTCACCGACATGGTCGGCCGCGCCAAGTACGACGCTTGGACAACCACCCAAGGGCAGAGCAAAGAAGAAGCCATGCAAGGTTATGTGGACTTGATCGAGTCGCTGCAGTGAGGCGACGTCAAGCCCGCGCGTTTACTTGCCGGCCACTTTGTTCGCCAAAGCCTTTTCAATTGCGCTGACCAAGGTCGGGCTCATCGGCGACACGTCGCTGCTGTAGCTGGCCACGGGCGCGCCGTTGCGGTCGATCAAGTACTTGTGGAAGTTCCAGCCCGGCGCTTTGCCGGTGGCTTGAGTCAGCGCGACAAACAGCGGGTTGGCGTCTTTGCCCTTGACCACCGACTTGCTGAACATCGGGAACTTCACGCCGTAGGTGTTGAAGCAGAAGTCGGCGATCTGCTTGCCGTCACCCGGTTCTTGTTGGCCGAAGTCGTTGCTGGGGAAACCCAACACCACCAGACCCTTTGCTGCGTACCTGGCGTTCAGCGCTTCCAGGCCTTCGTACTGCGGGGTGAAGCCGCATTTGCTGGCGGTGTTGACCACCAGCACCACCTTGCCGGCGTACTGGCACAGCGACTGCGGGGCTTCGTCCTGCAGGCGTTTGAAGGTCTGGTTCAAGAGTGCTGGGCAGGCCGCTGGAGCCGACTGCGCGGATGCCAAAGAAGGCGTCAAGCCCGCGCCCACTACCAGCCCCGCTGCGGCCAGGGCAGAAAAAACAGTGTTCAGAGTCATCAACAGTCCCGAGGAAGTTTTGGTGATGCCACGATGTTGCCATCGACGCGGCATCCCCGCCCGGCGGAGCTGGCGCCCCGGTGGCGCGGGTCAGCCCAGCGGCCGGCGACGGCGACACACCCTCAACCCAGCCAAGCCCCGGTTCCCCCGTTGCCAGGCGGAAGTCGATGCTGTGAACAGCACGCCCGGCAACGCGGCTGGTGTGCCGACCGTGCGCGCCAACCGTGTGC
>Ga0105048_10007437_pt1 | contig 17599 bp, 16 predicted proteins | sample MAT05_FD_78382 | JGI IMG/M metagenome (GOLD analysis project Ga0105048, IMG submission 78382) | Freshwater microbial communities from Lake Fryxell liftoff mats and glacier meltwater in Antarctica - MAT-05 | ecosystem: Environmental > Aquatic > Freshwater > Ice > Liftoff microbial mat | place...
CAAGTATGTAGTAAGTATAGAAGGGCAGGTTCATAAGCCAGGAGATATCGAATGGAGAGAGAACCTAAGTTTAAAAGACGTTATTTTTCTTGCCGGTGGATTTTCTGATAATGCCAATACATTAAATGTAGAAATATCTAGAAGAATTAAAGATGCCACAGTAGGGCAGGCACAATTTAAGCAGGCCGAAGTAATTATTGTTGATCTTAAAACAGGGCTATCTGGAAAAGACAAAGACGTTATTCTTGAGCCCTTCGATATGATTTCTATACGTTCTTTACCGGGTTATGTACAGCAGCGGTCGGTGTTTGTTGCCGGTGAGGTAATGAGTGCCGGTAAGTACACGCTTACTTCTAATACAGAAAAAATAACTGATTTAGTTACTCGTTTCGGGGGTTTTAAAAGTGGTGCCGATAGCGCCAGCATTACTTTAAAAAGACTAGGAGCAAGCGGCCTTTCAGTACAAGAAAAAAGAGATCTTTATCAACGTTTGATGAACATTTCAGACGATAGCCTCAATAATAACACCGCATTAAAAACAGAGCTTAATAAAAATTACGACATCATTAGCATAGACCTTGATGCTGCCATTAAAAACCCGGCTGGTACCGCCAATTTAATACTAGAAGATGGAGATTACCTAAGCATAAGCCGCTACAGTTCCCTGGTGCGGGTTGCAGGCGAAGTATATTACCCAACCCTTATACCACATAGCAATGGTAGTAAAATGAAATACTATCTGAAGCAGAGTGGTGGGTTTACAGAGAATGCCCGAAAAGGTAGCGCTATGGTAATTTATCCCGACGGACAGGTAAAAACGGTGAATAAGTTTTTGTTCTTTAAGTCGTATCCGGCAGTAATGCCAAGGTCTGAAATTTTTGTACCCACCAAAAATAAGAGTAATAGGAGTAAGCTAGGCGCTGGAGAGTGGATAGCTATTTCATCGATATTTGCGACATTAGGTACTTTGTTAATAACAGCGTTTAGATAATTTTTATATTTTGTTAAACCAGCGAAAAGTGAGCGAAACAGTAGATGCTAATGTAATGGATGTAAAACTAATTGATGTTTTAAATTCATTCAAAAAGTGGTTTAAAGTATTATCTAAAAAGTGGTGGTTGTTTGTAATTATGGGGTTAATAGGTGGCCTGATTGGGTCTTGGTATGCTGGTAAACAAAAAGCACTATACGAGTCACAAATGACATTCTCTTTGGAAGAGGGTTCAGAAGGTGGAATGGGTGGAGCTTTTAGCCTGGCTGCGGAGTTTGGGTTTAATTTAGGCTCTTCAAGCGGGGCTTTTTCGGGGGATAACATTGTAAGTATTATTACAAGTCGCAAAATGGTGGAGCAAACACTATTATTTGTAGATACCCTTAACGGAAAGCCTGTTACGATTGCAGACCAATATTTAGAAATATTCGGATTTAAGAAAGGTTTTGAAAAAGATTTACGCCTCAAAAACATAAATTTTCCGCCAGGCCTCCCAAGGGATAAATTTACCTATTTGCAAGACAGTCTATTATTTCTGATGTATCACAATATTCTAAAAGTTGCCTTAATAGCTGGCAAGCCTAATAAAAAGCTGAATCAGTATGAAATAAAGATGAAAACCACCGACGAAAGGTTTTCAAAAATTTTTCCGGAAATTTTAATCAAACAAACAATTACTTTTTATACAGAACTCAGGAGTAAGAAATCCAGAGAAACCCTAGAAATATTGGAAGAAAGGGTAGCGTCACTAAAGGGGTCATTAAATTCATCTATTGGTGCCAGGGCTGCTACCCAGGATGCCAATATAAATCCTGCTTTTTCGGCAGCTCAGGCACCATTGCAAAGAAAAGATGCAGAAATTCGAGTCTACGGGAGTGCTTATGGGGAGCTATTTAAAAACCTAGAGTTGGCCAGGTATAGTTACTTAAAAAACATGCCTTTGTTACAGATAATAGACGAACCGAAGTATCCTTTGCTTAAAACAAAACTGGGTCGTTTAAAAACGGCTGTTGTTGGTTCGCTCATAATGGGCTTTTTAACCGTTGTGATTTTATTTATAGCCGTGCCTTTTTTCCAGAAGGAGAAAACTGTTATTTCAATTTGATACCACCCGTTAACCACTACGTGAACGAGACAAACCCAATAAAGCTAACTTTTCAATTATTGCAGCAGCAATATTGGTACAGTATGGGGCTATTATTTTTGTGGTTATTTAGCATCTATTCAGAAATACCACTAACGTTAAGTTCTGGCAAATACATTCCTTCGATTACTTTATTAATGCTTTTGCCACTGGTATGGCCATATATAAAAGATCAGTTTCTCTTAAAACACCTCACCTATATATTACTAATAACAGGGATTGCATTACTATCTGTAGTGACGCATTTGGCAGGCAACGATGTGTTATCCATTATCATCAGGTTATTGCAATTTGGGTATTCTATCTTTTTTTCTGTAGTAACTTTTTTATTTGTGAAATGCCTTCCGATAAAAATTGTGAAAGATATTATTGGATTTTTTTGTGTACTCATTGTTGTCGGCTGTTTCTTAGAAAGAATAGGTATTTTATCGTCGGTAACGCATGCTTACCGGGCTGTATATGGTGGTACTAATTATGGGGGCGAAATAAACGCAGAAAGAGAGATACTTATTGCAGGCTTTTCACGGCCTTTCTTTTTTACATCGGAGCCTTCAACAGTGGGTTTGGGATTTTTTGGCTTTGCTTCTGCTTTTACATTTTTGAACAGAAAATTTCATTTAGACATCATCATATTTATACTCACTATTGCCGAAATTATGCTTTTGGGCAGCCCTACCGTACTGTTAACCATTGTGATGTGGGTGGTTATTGTGACTGTAAAGTACAAAATAAATCCATTAAAAGTAGCCCTTGGCGTTGCAGTATTTTGTTTTGCAATACTTACTTTACTTAACACCAAATTTGGAGATAGTTTATTGGGTTCGCTTGCCTCTCGCTTTTCAGAAGAGATATTAATGGAAGGTAGTAGCATGTATGCACGGATATATGTTCCTTATTTTGTAACCTTTCCTAAAATTATCTCAACATATCCTTTTTTTGGCGTTGGCTTTGGTAACAATGGAATGCTAAATCAAATTTTTGGATTTAATGCCGCTTACGAAGGTACCGATCTTGAATTTTACAGGGGCGCCAACGCTTTTGTGGGCTATGTGTCGTATATGGGCATTGTGGGAACTGTAATGATAATTGCTACCTTTCTTTGGTTTCACAGAACAAATAAGATCCCATATTTTCTTGTAACAATCCTTTTTTGGTTCTTAATGTGCCAGATGATGGGCACCTATGCTACTCCAAAGATTTGGTGTTTTTTTTCATTATTTATGGCGGCAAGCTATCTTCAAAAAAATATGGCACTTTTTGTAAAAAATAAACAAAGTAGACTAGAAGAAATGTCAGGCATTTCTTTAGAAACAAGCTGAGCCATTTATATACGACACTATGCTTTCTATTATTATTGTAAATTATAAAACGCCGTTGTTGGTAATTGATTGTATCAACAGCATTAAAAAACAAACATGCAATATTGAATACGAAATTATTGTGGTCGACAATTTCTCTTGTGATAATTCAGTTCCGGCAATCAAAAATGCTTTCGAGGATGTAGAGGTTATAACAATAGACTACAATGCCGGTTTTTCGAGGGCTAATAATGAAGGAATTAGAAGATCTAAAGGCGATATTATTTTATTGCTTAATTCAGACACCGTTATAGTTGCTGAAGCTTTAGATAAATGTGTTGCCAGCTTTATTGCTACAGATTATGTGGCCTGCGGCGTTCAGCTGCTGAATGCAGATAACAGTTTGCAGGTCTCGGGTCAATGGTTTTTTCCCGGTAATATTAATATCGCCTTAAAACTGCCTTACCTGCAAACCGGTTACAATTTATTGAAACATTTAACTGGCAAAAAAGATAAAAATTTTGCGAGTGATAGAGGCCCCGTTACCGAGGTGGATTGGATAAATGGTGCTTTTCTGATGGTAAAAACGGTGGTGCTAGATAAAGCCGGCTTAATGGACGAAGATTTCTTTCTGTATGCCGAAGAGGCAGAATGGTGCAGCAGGCTTGGAAAATATGGAAAAATGTGTTTGTTTAACCATGCAAAGGTTATACATCTACAAGGCGAATCGGTTAAAAATGCTTTTGAAACTGTTGAGAAAGGCTACTACAATATTTATGACAAAAAAGGTTTTCAGTTTTTAATTTCGCAGTTCCTGCACATCCGTAAACAAAACGGCATTGGGTGGCTCTTGTTTAATTATGCCATCTACTTGTTTTACACACCTTTTTTTCTGTTGGTTTTGTCGATTGACAAACTTATTCGTGGTCATACGGCAGGGTATTCCTGGAATGACTTTAGAGGTTATGTAAAGAATATTTTTGGCTGCTGCAGTTATATCTTAAAAATGATTATGGGCAAGCCATTTTTTTATAAGGTACTTTAAAACAAATTTTTGGGCATGGCAGATACTTTTACTTTACTTAAAAAAAATGCGGTTTGGTATGCCCTCTCGATTGTAGTTACAGGGTTAGCTGCCTTTGGGGGTATTATTTTTACCAAACAAAACCTCGATGCCAGTTCTTTTGTACACTTTAACCTACAACTCAATACTGCCATGCTGATTAGTATGGTGGCTCTTGGGTGGTTTGGCCAAAGCATTAACCGGTTTTACCATGGTATGCAAGGCGTACTGCACCGCCGTGCTATTTTTAATATTGCAACAGTAATTTCTTGTACTGTTAGCATACCCTTGTTTGTTTTGTGGGGTATTATTTTTAAAATCAACACTGCATGGGTTTTTCCTATAATTTTTATATGGGTAAATGCATTGCAATATTCGTTTCTTATATGCCGGCAGGCCGCTCTAGAAGCAAGCCAATCCACCCTTAGTGAAATAATAAGAAGTGGATCCATCATTGTATTCCTCGCATTACCCTATGTTTTTCATTACAAGGTATCTGAGACCTATTATTGGATAAGCTGGATAAGCAGCTACGCCCTTGCTGCGTTTTACCTTTTTATCACTGAGGCATATACATCTCAAGGCATATCAACTATAAAAAAACTCGAAATAACGCCTGAATTTAAACTTTCAATTAAAAAAATGCTTCATTTTGGGTTGCCACTATCGCTATGGCTGCTTTGTTCCTATGTTTTTTTATACTCCGATAGATGGTATTTGGTTAGTGCTGGCTATAATATGGTAGAAACATCCAACTATGTTGCAGTTGCAGATATTATGATGCGTGGTACGGGGTTTATGTTTTCACCCATCGTATCAGCAGCGTATCCATTATTGTCAAGAATGTTCGATTCAAAAGATCTTTTAAACGTGAAGGTTGTAATTATAAAAGTTATTAAGTGGGAGGTGTTAATGATGCTTGGTGCGATTATTGGATTTTTGGCCCTGCACAAAGTGGTATTTTCCTTACTAAAAATTAAAGATAATACTAATAACCTCTTTATTTGGGTTGGCGTCCTTTTACTTGTTTTTCAATCACTCTGGCAGATAAGTGCCATGCTACATAAGGTGGCAGAGCTACAATTAAGAACAGGATTGTTAATGATTGGGAATATTGCCAGTTTGGCACTTACCTATTCACTTTTCTACTTTGTTGTAAAGCCACAAACAATGATTGGGGTGAGTGTCTGCTTCGGAGCTGGCACGATAGTATACGTTGTTTTTTGCCTTTTTCTATTTAAATACCTTTCATTTGCGAATAGTAATCAACAGTAATTAAGTATATGATATACGATTTAGTGGTGGCTTATAGGTTATATCCAGGTGTTTCTAAAATACCAATTGTTCATAAAGATGATAAATTTATGCTCGCTGAGTTGGGCGTTGCTTCTTTAAAACAATCTCTCGAAGGCCTAATGGTAAAAATCTATTTTATATTAGATAGCTGTCCGGAAATTTATGAAACCATGATTTCCCGTTATTTTTTTGAACCCGATTGTGAGTTTATAAGGGTTGAAAAAGCTGGCAACCTAGCTACATTCTTACTCCAAATTGACCTACTGTGCAAACAAGCTCACTCCGAATATGTTTATTTTGCCGAGGATGACTACTTGTATATCCGAGGCGAATTCAAAAAAATGTTGAATTTTTTAACGAAAAACCCTGCAACGGTGGACTTTGTTACATGTAACGACCATTTGGATTACTATACCACTATTCAGCATCAGGTTCCTGTGCGTGTTAAAATAGGGCAGGGTAAGCATTGGTTTAATGCATGTTCCACTTGCCTCACGTTTCTTACAACGCAGAAAACACTACGTAAAACCAGAAAAGTTTTTGAAAGTTTTACAAAAGGCAGCTACGATGTTTCACTTTGGATGGTACTGACTAAATACCATATACTCAATCCATTTTCACTAATTAAATTTTCCGGTAACAGGTTAATGCTCAAGGCTATAGTAAAAGCATATGTGCACACTTTACCCCAAATTTTCTTTTTACGTAAAAGAAACCTATGGGTGCCTATCCCTTCTATTGGAACCCATTTACAATGTACTGATATTGCCCCAAACATAAATTGGGAGCAAGTTATTAGCGACGTTGAGACCAACCAAATATTAAAACTATCTAAATAATTTTTTATGCAGAACGAAGTAGGGGTTGACGTAAATGATTACCTGATTAAGGAAGAAGAGTATTTTAGGCATACCCGGCTAGATTTGATAGGGCTTATACCTGTTGATCGAAACAACCGGCTGCTTGAAATAGGTGCCGCCGGCGGTGATAGCTTGATTGAAATTAAACGTAAAAAATTAGCACAGGAGTGTGTTGGCCTGGAGTTATTTGCACTCGAAAAGAGTAATCAGCACCATCCGTTAATAGACAAAATGATCTTTGCCAATATTGAGCATGACAAGGTGGATTTACCGCTCGATTATTTTGACGTCATTATTTGTGGGGACGTATTGGAGCACCTTGTTGATCCATGGAAAACATTGGAAAGGATTACTACCTGGCTAAAGCCAGGTGGCGTTATTATCATCAGCACACCTAATTTTCGTTTTATTGGTGTTATGAAAAGAATTTTTTTTCAGGGCAACTTTGAATACCAGACATCTGGGATCATGGACAAAACGCACATGCGTTTTTTCTGTAAGCCGAATGTAATAGAACTTGCTAATACAGGCAGTCTGAATTTGGAAAAAATCTACTCCAGCATCCAACTCCAAAAACTTCCGCAGCTAAATTTTTTTAGCAAATTTACATTAGGGCTATTTAAAGATTTTTTTACCCCCCAATATATCACAGTATCCAGAAAACTAAATTAATGAGAAGTACTAAAAAATGGCTGATACTTGCGCCACATTTAAAATACCCCACTGTTAATGGTGCTGATATAGTTATCGATGGATTCTGCCGGGAACTGTGCCACCACATTGCTGAAATTCATTTAATAACGGAGGATACATACTTTGTGTTTAAAGACGGTGTAGAGGTAGTAAAACAGACTTTCTCAAATATTAGCAAAGGCAAATATGCCGCATCGTTTTTCTCAGTTTTAAAGAGTACCTCTTATCAGGTAGAAAAATTTATTACCGCCTCGTATCGAAATTTTGCAACTGCAATTACCAGAAGTAACTCATTTGATGTCGTTTTCTATTCACTCATTTCTACTGGAACCCTTTTGAATGATTTACATTTAAATAAGGGTGTTTTTAATTTGATTTACACTCAGAATAATGACTTTAAGCTCAATGACGATACTTTCTTAAGCTCAAATAATTTTTTAAAAAAACAAATTGCAATTGCTTCCAATAAATGGACACGAAAATTTCTTGAAAAGCAGCGAAGTAATATAGTACTGGTTAATATTACAAAAGAAGATGATGACGGATATAAAAAGGAAATCAGGGACATCAACTCTTTAGTTTTACCTGCTGGAGTGGATATTAACAACTCGAGAATCGGTTCCCTAGCCCGTTCGACTTCTACTACACTCAGTTTCTTGGGCTCTTTAAGTGCACAGATGAATATTGATGCCGTTCAAAATTTTTCTTCAAAATTTTGGCCTACATTAAAGAATCAAATTAATGGTGAAATTATAATACAAATAATTGGGAGTAATCCATCAGTATCCATCCAATCATTGTGTAACGAACATGGTTGGCACCTTCATCAAAATGTAAGCGACAGCATGCTGGAACAGCTTATTCAGGCCTCCACTTTTACCATAATGCCTTTTGAGTATTCAAATGGCAGCAAGTTAAAACTTCTAAAATCGTTATCGTTAGGGGTCCCGGTTTTATCAACTGTTTGTTCAGCTTATATTTCCTTGCCAAAATATTGCCTTACTTCCGACAACCCCGAAGAGTGGGCACAACATATAAATAGTTGCAAAGAGGATGCAACTAAAGAATCGGCACGGGAAATTATCGCCAACTTTGCGAAGCATTTTTCGTGGAAATCAGTAATTGCGAATTTTAGAAAAGACTATCCAAAATTTTTCTGAAAAAATTAATTTTCGAATCATGAAGAAACAAGTTGATTTCTCCACCTATAATAATGATTGGTATAAAAAGGATATTGGGGCATCAAAAGGAAAACAACTTATTTGGTATTATGTCAACATCTTTTTTTTTAAGAGTTCTTTTAGCGTTGTCAACAGGTTTAAAATTTTTTTGTTAAGAGCTTTTGGGGCTAATATTGGTATAGGCGTTGTAATTAAGCCATGTGTAAATATCAAGTACCCCTGGAAATTGTCTGTAGGTAATTATTCGTGGATTGGAGAAAATGTTTGGATAGATAATCTTGGAGTGGTTACAATTGGCCAGAGTGTATCAATTTCTCAGGGAGCAATGTTATTAACTGGCAACCATAATTTTAAAAAGATAACCTTTGACCTGATAGTAGGGAAAATTGTATTGGAAGATGGCGTTTGGATTGGAGCCAAATCTATCGTATGCCCGAATGTGCATTGTTTTTCTCATGCAGTTTTGGCCGTTCAATCTGTCGCCACAGCTAATCTGGAACCTTATAAAATATATGGTGGCAACCCGGCTGTTGAAATACGGGATCGGGTAATTGAATAACGTTACATTCACTTTAAATCCTAAAACTAATAAAATTCTTTAATTCTATAAAACGTGGTATATCCATAAGCGCAATCCTTTATTGTTTAGTGTTTAACTATGGTCATGCTCAGCCAGTCTCTCCAAAAGATACCAATCAACGATTGTACCTGTGCATGTCTAACATGCCTGCCAATTTCTCCAAAAATATAAAATCAGCAAAAATACCTAATTGCATCTATTTTTCTACCAATTATATAGACCCTTTAAATACCCTCAAAATTGATAAAATAGCCTTTAAAACCCAACTTAATAAACAGGTACCTGACCTTAATTACAAAGGCATACTAGTCCTCGATTGGGAAAACGAAATCTTTGATACCCTAAGAGAAGGTAAGCCCAATACACAAATTTGGGACGAAGGAGTCAGTAATTTTATTGAGGCAATTAAGTACGCCAAAAAACTACGTCCCAAAGCTCAATGGGGTTATTGGAATATACCATTGGCTATTTACTTTGTAAAACTGGATACTTTATGGAGCAAACGTATAGACGCTACTGAAAAACTAATACAGGAATGTGATATACTAATGCCGTCACTGTACGATGTGTACCCAACAGGTGCTGTAAGCTGGCAGGACGACACTGCATTTATAAAGCAGAACCTCCTTAAAACCTTGGCAATTGCTTCAAAATACGATAAGCCGGTTTTACCATTTGTTTGGCACCGCTACTCCGATGCGGTTAAAGAAAGTGGTCTAACCTCCATAGAACCAAAAGAATTTGCTAATCAACTTGCATTAATGAAGTCGGTTTCTTACAAGGGTAAAAAGATAAATGGTGTAATTTGGTGGCAAGAAGACCTTTACTTTATCAATGTAAAATCCGCCAATATTATGAAAGAAATGAAAGGCAGATCTAATGAAAGGTATAGAGATGATGTACTGTCGCAGTATTTTCGCATCTTGAAAAAGCTTTTTAAATAATTTTTGAACATCAGATAAATGACCATCTCCATCATAACCGTTTCTTACAACAGTGCGCATACCATTGCAGATACTATCGAAAGTGTTCTTAATCAAACCTATCCAGATATAGAATATATAATTATAGATGGCAACTCTATAGATGGCACTCAAGATATCGTTAAAAGTTATGGCGAAAAAATTACCACCTTTATTTCAGAGAAAGATGGCGGCATTTATCATGCTATGAATAAAGGCCTTCAGCTAGCGACTGGGGCGGTAATAGGCATTCTAAACTCAGATGATGTGTACGCTAATAGCGAAGTGTTGCAAAAAGTTATTGAATGCTTTAATAATAGCCACGCTGAAATATGTTACGGTAATCTTAATTATGTACAGTCGAAAAATTTAAATGCAGTCACCCGTGTTTGGGAGGCAGGTAAGCATCACGCCAAAAGCTTTCATTATGGTTGGATGCCGCCTCACCCCACGGTATTTGTAAAAAAAGAATTGTACAAAAAAGTAGGCTTTTTTAACGTGAAACTAAAAAGCGCTGCAGATTACGAAATGATGCTACGCATGTTTGTAAAATTTAAATGCAGAGCAAGTTACATTCCCCATTTACTAGTAAAAATGCGAACGGGCGGTACAAGCAATGCTTCGATAAAAAATAGAATTAAGGCAAACCGAGAAGACAGAATGGCCTGGAAGTTGAATGATCTAAAGCCTTATTTCTTTACCCTTCCGCTAAAGCCACTCAGAAAAATAAGCCAGTTTGTTCGCCTTCGTAAATAGCTTATGCTAAAACGGCGGATGCAATGCCCAAGACCATTACAAGCTTAATTATCGTTCGCCAACTCTTCCTCTATCAAAATTGTAAGCACGTCATAAAAAGAAATATCATATTGCCATCCTAGTTCCTCTCTAGCCTTAGTATTATCTCCATAAATATCTAGAATATCCGTAGGGCGAAATAGTTTTTTGTTAATTCGTAATCGGTCTATTGACACATCCAGGTACATAAAAATATACTCAATAACCGAACGCAGTGAGATAGATCTGTTGGAACATATTAAGTAGTCGGCCGCTGTTTCTTGCTGCAGCATTAGGTACATAGCTTCTACATATTTGGGCGCCCAGCCAAAATCTCGTTTTATGTCAATATTGCCTACTTCTAGTGTTTCTGCAAAGCCCTTTTTAATTTTGATAGCCTGTAAAATTACTTTTTTAACAAAAAAGCTTTCGTTGCGCAAGTACGATTCGTGGTTAAACAGAAAGCCGCTACAGCTAAATAGCCCGTAAGAGTCCCGGTAATTTTTGGTGATCCAATGGGCAGAAGCCTTAGAAATACTATATGGGCTGATGGGTTGTATATACGATGTTTCGCGAATGGGTAATGTGGCGTCGCCAAAAACCTCGCTGCTAGATGCTTGGTAAAACTTGCAGGTAGGCGCTACCATTCTTATAGTTTCTAATAGGTTAAGCACCGAAATAATATTAAAGGTAATGGTACCAATGGGCTGCTTGAAAGATAGCGATACTGAGCTTTGTGCTGCCAGATTGTAAATTTCGCTGGGTTGGTACTCACTTGCAATCGACATTACCTGCGACAAATCTGTTAGGTCGCATTCAATAATTTCTACCTTATCTTTTATGTGTAAATGCTCCAGACCCTTAATGTTGGCATGCGAACTACTTCTAACAAGGCCTACTACCCGATAGTTTTTTTGTAGCAGCAAGGCTGTTAAATAGGCACCATCTTGGCCTGTAATTCCTGTTATAATGGCTGTAGCGGTCATTTTTGTGTTCTAATTAGCGTTTGCTCATCAACTATGAAATGCCCAACTGGCTTACATTTGAGATATTTATTTTAATAATTGCTGCAAATGGATTTATCAAAAATAAAGAAAAAGGGTGCATCAACTCCCAAATACGTAAGCCCTAACCAACTGACAATTTGCGGTTTTGAAACACCCTTTGCCCAACACCTGACCATTACGAACCGCTGGGTCAAGTTATCCAAGCTAATTCCCTGGGATAAGATCGTAGGCAGGTATAATATGCAGTTTAAGTCTGCCGAAGGCCGACCGCCCATAAGTGGCAGGGTGGTGATAGGAGCAGTCATCATCAAACATATGCTTGATCTATCGGACAGGAAACCATTTTACAGTTACAAGAAAATGTATTTCTTCAATATTTTTTAGGCTGTAGCAGCTTTACCAATGAAGCCCCCTTTGTGGCATCGCTTTTTGTAGAAATAAGAGAACGGTTGAGCCTTGATATTTACCCGCACCAATTGAAGCTGACAATGAAAAGGTAGCAGTTGTGACCAATAAGGGAAAACTGTAACCACATAAGTCTGGTATAATTGGTTATTTCGGCAAGGCTATAATTCATTAGCCGATACATTTAAGCTAACACTATTACAAACCCTCCCTTACCTCTATCACAAAAGCTTCAGTAACATTTGCAAAATTGGCTATTTCGGAAACGGTAAACCTTTTGGCCAGTAATAAATTTGTAACCATCTGTGTAGCCTTCGACTCAATTCCTTTTTCAATACCCTGTTCAATGCCCTTCTCAATGCCTTGTTCAATGCCTTCTTCCATGCCCAGTTTCCTTCCCTCTTTTTTGGCTCTCTCCAGCACCATTTCTACTGTGCCCATGGTTTTTTTATTTTCGGTTAACGTTTGTATTTCTTCCTTAAATTTATCTGTTGTTTCCCATTTTGCAAAACGCACATAAAAATTTAAAAACGTTTGAAGTCCCTGCATCTTTTGTTCGTTGATACTACGGCGATAAAGATTGCGGAATATTTGCATTTTCAGGTTCAGTAAATCTTCATCTGCAAGCTTCTTCTTTTTTAATGCCAGCAACACGGTAAGCACCACAACGGCAAATGGGTTTTCGTCGTTAGCTAATGCTGCTTCATCCTGGCCCCGTATTTTATAGGTGTTATATTGGTAGGTGTTTTTAGTGCCCAGGTGTTCATATTTATAAGCCTTGGGGTGAAAGTTTTTTCGGCTATCGGTAAAAATGGCAAAAGCCGTAAAGGGCTTGTAATACTTACCCAGTATGCGATAAAAATAGGTAAACATCCGTTTGGCAAAATCTTTATCGTCGTAACCCTGTACTTCTATGTTCACCAGCAGCCATTCTTCAGCACCGGCTTTGGTAAATACCTTCACCAGCTTATCTGCAAATTTTGGTGCTTCGCCCTCATCATTAGGAAACAGTTGCTCCAGTTCTTTATCCAAAAACTGAAATCCTTTTTCCATATCAAACAATGTATCTGCATCTTTAAAAAAGAAGGCAAAAAATAGTCGAACACATTTTCCAATATGCCTTTCCATAGGGTATCGTCTTTAACCATACGATAAAAATATTGGTTTGTTTGTGTTTAGAATTGCTCTCTAACAATAAAGTAAACTTGCTTGCCCACATTGAACAACCTAACCCCATATTTCTTTACTTTGCCGCTCAAACCCTCAGAAAAATCAGTCAGTTTATCAGGATAATAAAATGAAAAAAATAGCACTCATCACCGGCGTTACCGGCCAGGACGGCGCCTATCTCTCCGAATTATTACTCAGTAAAGGATACGATGTACACGGCATCAAACGCCGAAGTTCTCTTTTCAATACCGACCGTATAGACCATCTGTATCAGGATCCACACGAAAGCAATGTAAACTTTACCCTCCATTACGGCGACCTTACAGATAGTACGAATCTCATCCGCATTATACAGGAGGTGCAGCCCGACGAAATTTACAACCTTGGCGCCATGAGCCATGTACATGTAAGTTTCGAAATGCCCGAATATGTTGCCAATACAGATGGTATTGGAACGCTTCGTATTCTGGAGGCCGTACGCATACTTGGCCTTAACAAAAAAACCAAAATTTATCAGGCCAGTACCAGTGAATTATATGGTATGGTGCAAGAGATGCCGCAAAGCGAAAAAACGCCATTCTACCCACGCAGCCCTTATGCTGTGGCTAAAATGTATGCTTACTGGATCACCGTAAACTACCGTGAGGCATACAATATGTTTGCTTGCAACGGCATTCTGTTTAACCACGAAAGCCCTGTGCGTGGCGAAACCTTTGTTACCCGAAAAATTACCAGGGCAGTTGCTAAAATAGCCCTGGGTATGCAGGATATAGTGTACCTGGGTAACCTTGATTCCCAAAGAGACTGGGGTCATGCTAAAGATTATGTAGAAGCTATGTGGCTGATACTGCAACAGGAAATACCAGAGGATTATGTAATAGCTACCGGCGTTACCACCCGCATTAGAGATTTTGTAAAAATGGCCTTTGCTGAAATAGGGGTGGAACTAGACTTTACCGGGGAAACCGAACATGAAATTGGTACCGTTACAGCCAGCACTAATCCTGCATATCCTGTAGCCATTGGCAAAGTTGTGGTAGGTGTAGATTCCCGTTACTACCGCCCTACTGAGGTTGAGTTGCTAATAGGTGACCCCACAAAAAGTAACACGAAACTTGGCTGGTACCCAAAATATACACTACCCATGCTGGTACAGGAAATGGTGGCAGCAGATGTGGAATTGTTTCGCAGAGAAAAATTACTGAAAGAATCTGGCTTTGCTGTAAAGAACCAATACGAATAATTGCTGAAACCTAATAAAATCCAGCATTTGCCTAACGCTACATTGGCAATCAAGTTTCCCCTCACACAACCTTCAGTCAGACTCTTTTTAAATGGTACAGAAATTTCAAGCCTTAATAATGCAGCCCACGGATAAAATTTACATTGCCGGGCATAGAGGTATGGTTGGCTCCGCCATCCACCGCAAATTAAAAGCCGAAGGATTTACAAATTTTGTAGTCCGTACATCTACCGAAATGGATCTACGCAACCAGCAACCGGTAGCCGATTTTTTTGCAGCAGAAAAGCCTGATTATGTTTTTTTGGCAGCGGCCAAAGTCGGTGGCATTTTAGCAAACAACACTTACCGCGCCGATTTTATTTATGAGAACCTCGCCGTTCAGAACAACGTTATCCACCAGGCTTATATAAACGGTGTAAAAAAACTCATGTTCCTTGGCAGCAGTTGTATATATCCCAAGCTGGCACCACAGCCATTAAAAGAAGAATACCTGCTTACTGGCCTGCTGGAGGAAACCAACGAGCCGTACGCTATAGCAAAAATCGCCGGTATTAAAATGTGCGATGCCTACCGCAGCCAGTACGGGTGCAATTTTATTTCGGTGATGCCCACCAATTTGTATGGGCCCAACGACCACTACGATCTCAATAATTCCCATGTGTTGCCTGCCCTTATCCGTAAGTTTCACGAAGCTAAATTAAGTGGGGCACCAGAGGTGGTGCTGTGGGGTTCGGGTACACCTATGAGGGAATTTTTGTATTCTGATGATCTTGCCGATGCATGTTTTTTTCTGATGCAGCAATACAACGAACCAGGGCTGGTTAACATTGGCACTGGTACCGATCAGTCTATTAAAGAGCTGGCAGTATTAGTAAAAAACACTGTAGGGTACAACGGGGCAATAGTACAAGATACCACCAAACCCGACGGCACCCCACGCAAACTAATGGACGTTACCAAGCTTCATAATCTTGGATGGAATCATACCGTAACATTAGAGCAGGGCTTAAAAATTGTGTACGAAGAGTATAAGCTTAAGCATTCCTGAAACCGAAGTCAGCGTTATTTCGATACTTCCCAAAATTCCTTAATAGCCATGGGCTTTGCCTTGGCTTAAATATTTGAGACTATTTTCCCCAAAAAACAATTTTGCCAATCTATTGTTACTTTGTTTAAGCCTCAATCTTGAGCGATAAACAAAAAATAACGAAGTACGTTTCTCCGGCAAAACTTATGAATGCATTTACCATTAAAGACCTCGAAAACCTTTCTGGCATAAAAGCCCACACCATTCGTATCTGGGAACAGCGATATGCCTTTCTCAAACCTCAGCGTACCCAAACCAACATACGGTATTACAGCAACGAAGAGCTGAAAGTAATACTCAATATAGCCTTGCTGAACAAGTACGGTTTTAAAATATCGCACATTGATAAAATGGACAATGGCGATTTGTTGGAAAAAATATTGTCGCTCAATCAACTGCAGGCGCAGTACGAAAGAACCGTAAATGAGATGATAGGTTATATGGCCGACCTTGATATGGATGCATTTGAATCTGTACTGAGCAATTATATAGCATCCAGAGGTATTGAAAAAACGATCACCCAAATTATATTTCCGTTTCTTGAAAAGATTGGCATCCTCTGGATAACCAACCATATAAACCCAGCACAAGAACACCTGGTAACCAACATTATAAGGCAAAAATTGATTGTAGGGATAGAAAGCATAGGTACTCACCTGGTGGTAAATAAAAACATCCTCATGTTTTTGCCGGAAGGCGAACACCACGAACTAGGTTTGTTGTTTATTTATTACCTATTAAAAAGCCGGGGTGCAAGGGTTTGGTACCTCGGTGCCAATGTGCCAATGAAAGATTTGGATTTTGTGATTAAAGCAAAAAAGCCTGACTTGATTTTTACCCATCTTACCGCCCTGGCCAATAATTTCAACTTCGATAAATTTCTTACAAGATTAGAAATGGTAACCCCAAATACGCCGGTTATTCTGTCTGGCCAGGTTACCTCCAACTATAAAAAGAAAACTCCCGGAAACGTAGAACTCAAAAAATCGTTGCCCGAAGTAATGGAATTTATAGCAGGCTTATTATAGCAGCTATTGCATTTATTGGGTATTAAAATCTTGGGCACCTCAATGCATTTTTTGTGCTATTGTCCCGGTCAAAAAAAGCTGTATGGGTAACGGAAATCTCAAAGCCTCCGCGTCCCTGACTGGCCGTTTTTAGTAAAGATGTATTTACATCGTAAGAAAAAGCTACGGCAATGGGTCGGTAATCAATTTTTATAACTGGTATTATTGCATCTTTCCAGCGAAGGAAACCACCAATGCCAAGTTTGTATCGGGCATTTTCCAGCAGATTATCCAGGGCTATTGTGTAAAGCGCCCCCCCAATAATTTCTTCGTAACTACCCTGGCGGTTATAATCGGCATGAAACGTAAAATAGCTCCGCTCGTTCATACCAAAACGCAGCCCAAGAGAATACACCCATTTTGCATTTAATTCAGTACCAGGGTTTCGGTAAAACGAATTTTTAGGCCGGTTAAAATGATGATATGCTACGCCAAAAAAAAGGTTGTTGTTTTCATTTTCTTCATTACCAAAACCGGTGTTGTAACTAAGACCCACACTGCCATCCCAATAACCAAGCGAATAATTAATAAGCGTTTCTCCGGTTGCAATAGCGGGGTTGTAGCCGGCACCTGTAAACTGGTTGTCGGTGGTCACTTTGTTGCGGTCAATGCTGCGTTGTACAAAGCCCCCCATAAAACCAAGGGATAGATAACGGTTCTTATCTCCGCTAAGCGATTTGTGGTAATTAATGGCGGGCATTATCTGCGTAGTTTTAAAATTGCTGCTCCCTGCTTTATCGTATACCACCTGCCCGCCAACGGTGAGAAAATCATCTGC
>Ga0105048_10007440_pt1 | contig 17594 bp, 16 predicted proteins | sample MAT05_FD_78382 | JGI IMG/M metagenome (GOLD analysis project Ga0105048, IMG submission 78382) | Freshwater microbial communities from Lake Fryxell liftoff mats and glacier meltwater in Antarctica - MAT-05 | ecosystem: Environmental > Aquatic > Freshwater > Ice > Liftoff microbial mat | place...
AACCCGTGGAGCTGCACCCGCATCCTGACCTGCGGTGATATCGAATACGACGCCCGAAGGATCAACAAGTTCAAGACCAATAAGGTTGGGCGGCAATGCAGGCGGTGAGCTTTCTGAGCACGACACTCCGGCTGCGGCCGTCATAGCCAATCCGACAAAGAAGCTTTTTAGAAAAGAAGAAACCCGCCTCATTTTGACCCGTGGAACTTCCACTTGAGCCTGAACGGACGGGTCTGTCAAACGACTTGAGCGACTGGGGTTTAGGACGCTTAGTCTTTTGTTACAATTCCAAGAATCTCAGCACCTGCGCCGCGGGCGGTGTCCATCAACTTCACGGATTCACCGTAGTTCGCGTCGTCTTCAATCTTAAAAAAGACCACCTTCTTGCTGGACTTCTTCAAGCGATCCGCGAGCTTGTCGGCCAACGCCTCCCAAGCGACAGGCTCCGCGTTCACGGTGATCTGTCGGTCGGCGTTGTATTCAATAACAATATTGTTCTGCAAGTCGGGCGGAATCGGTTGGTCGTCCGGAACCTTCTTGGGAACGTTGGCTGTGTGGTGCTTGAGCAAAGAAGGCGTCAGCACCATGAAGATAATCAGCAAAACGAGGACGACATCGATGAGTGGCGTGACGTTAATGTCAGATTTCGCCCCTCCCTTGCCTCCCCCAGTATCCATGCCCATGGCTTAAACTCCTTCGCTTAACCGCCCGATGGGGCAGGTTCGTCGGTGCGGAACTCTTCCGTGCCCAACAGCACATCTTCCACACCGGCTTTGTTGATCTTTTCCATCACTTCGCGCGCCAGCCCGTACGTGATCCGGTTGTCGGCCTTAAGGAAGATGTTCTTTTCGGGAGACTTTCTCTTCTCTTCCTCAAGGATGCTAACCAGTTCGTCTAGGCTTTTGGTCTTGCGGCCCATAACGTAGACACCTTTGTCGTTCGCAATTGAAACGATGAGATCTTTACCGTCATCGGCCTTCTTGCGGTGATGACTCGTCTTTGGAAGGTCTACAGCCACGCCGCTGACAATCATGGGCGTTACCACCATGAAGATGATCAGCAACACCAACACAACGTCCACCAAGGGCGTTACGTTTATGTCAGCTTTCACCTGCCCCTTCGCACGCTTCTTGGGGTGGCGCGCATGTTTGCGCATCTTCATTATTTGGTGCTGGGTGGACACGGGCTAGACCTCTCCTACAAGAGCCAAAGCTCGATGATTAGTAGCGTTGCGGTCCGCCACCGGGATACGGCGACGTGATAGGCCCGCGCTGCATTGGGGGCGCGCCTTGGGGAGGCATTGGAGCGGCAGCCGCAAAACCACGGCCTTCGCGCGTCATGCTGTCCAAGACTTCACCAGCGGTTTCGTCGAGATCGATGGTGGCGTCGTCGATTTTTGCGATGAAGTAGTTGTAGAACCACACCGACACGATAGCCACGCCCAATCCGACGGCCGTAGCGATCAAAGCCTCAGCGATACCCGCAGCGACAGTGGCGATACCACCGCTGCCCTTGCTGGGATCACCCATGCTTTGGAAGGCGGTAATGATACCGAAAACCGTTCCGAACAAGCCAACGAAGGGTGCCGAAGAAGCGATGGTGGCCAACAAAGGAATGCCTTTGCGCATACCAGCCAGCTGGCGTTCTTTGACCCGTTCCATCATTCGGCTGGCCGTGTCGACGACCATCTCGAACTCCGCGGGATCTCCGGCTCGGGCTCCAAGGCTGTCGATGCCTCGAACGAATTCGTTGATGCCTGATCCGATGACCTTGGCCACGGGGCTTGATTGCCACCGTTGATCCAAGCCCACCGCTTCCCGCAAGCGTCCTTGCGAGCTGACCAGCGGCAGCAGCGATCCGATGTAGCCGATGGACTGAATCTTCGACTTACGGAACGTGACGAAACGCTCCACCGTCACGCCGATCGCTAGGATTGACATGATGACGAGGGTAACGACCACTGATTTGGCCACTGTCCCCATCTGGCCCCAAATGTGCGCAATTGAAAAATCCATGATCCTTGTCTCCTTAAAGGCGTCTCCCGAATTGCCTTTTCGATCGTCCGCGGGCTGTTTACTGAGTAACTTTTAGAACGTTTTTTTGCACGTAGCAGAAGGGAACAGGATTCCCTCCCACTGACATTGGTCTGAAGCGCCAGGTGCGCATCTTATCAGTGCAGGCTTTGTCAAATAGGGGATCCGAAGGTTTTACCACCGTGACGCCCGTAACATCGCCGCTTTTGCTTACGCAAATTTTTACCAAGTTGAAGAGCAGCATTCCTGACCGAGCGAGAACCGGCGGAATGTCTGGTGGAGGATTTGATAGAGCCAACTTCTCTCCGATTTGCGGAGGCAACATTGTAGGCGCAACGACTTCCGTCCCGACGCCACCAACCACGCCCCCAACAACACCTCCGACCACGCCTCCCTTCACACCACCTTCAACACCGCCTTCAACACCGTCATCTTCACCCGAGTCCTCTTCCTCTTCGGGAGGAGGGGGCTCTTCTTTTGGTTGGATGATTTGGTTCGGCTTGGGCTGAACGATGGGTTCAATCTTTGGCGTCGTCTTGGTCGAGGACTTTTTCTTGGGGGGTGGCGGCGGCGGCGGCGGCGGCGGCGGCGCCGACATGAACGTCACCGACACGGTGGGAGGAGTGAGTTCTCCCACGTGCCAAAAAGAATAAATGATCGCATAGACCAAAGCCGCCCCGTGCAGCGCTATGGAAGCGATGTACGTGATGCGACGGCCTTTCGGCTTGACCTTGTCTTGGGTAAGAAATGCCTCAAACGCCATGGCTTGCTCGCGGTTCGTGCCCTTGCGGGAGGAGGGTTACTTCTTTCCCTTGGGCTTGCGACCCTTGGGCAACTTATTCTTCGGAGCTGCTTTGGCAGCCTTTGCGGGCTCAGGTTTCGCTACGGCACCCGCAGCTTTGTCTCCTTCAGCCGCAGCTGGGGCGTGGTGGCCCTGATTCAAGATGTCCATCGTCTTCTTCGCCCACTCAGTGGACTTGTCAATGGCCACCTGCCATTCGGCGGGCTGATCAAACATTGCGAAAGCTTTCTGCCTCCACAAGAGGTTCACGTACGCCATTGCGTCCGTGTACATTGGGCGCAATTCAACAGCTTTTTCCAAGTAGCGAATTCCAGCTTCAGCCAAGTCAACGCGCTGTTGACCTTGGATATCGCTCTCAACCCAGACGGGTGGGCTAGATGCGGCGGCATTCACGGCACCGGGACGAGGATCCCAGTTTTGCTTATCGGTACCGCCACCCTTAGTCAGCAACTGGTTGTAGATGAAAGTTCCAGCCCCATAATACGCTTCAGCGTCGTTTGGCTTGATCTCCAAGTTCACCTGGTACCACTTTAGGGCCTCATCCATCTTTTCCCATTTGGTGTAGACCTGCATCAGGCCCGCCACTGACATTGCGTCTTTGGGATTCGCCGCGTACCGCTGTTCGTACATTTCTGCCAACGTCCCGAAGCGATCAGCATCGAACAGGGTTTGGGTGTAAAGCATCTCGCCGCGGGGATCGTCAGGCTTCAGATCCATGTAGCGTTTGAACGACTTAATTGCGCAATCTGCGCCAACAATGCTTTCAGGCGTTTTGGCACCCGGAACGATCAGCTGCTTACAGGTGTAGCCCTTGTTCAAGTGAAGCAAGGGAAAATCAGGCAGGAACTGTTCAGCTTCTTTGAAGATGCGAACCGCTTCTTTGTAGTTGCCGTCGTGATACTCGGAGTTGGCTTGTTGAAGCAACCTGCGACCACGCACTTGATCACACCCAGAGCTTCCAAGAAGCGCAAGTGCCATCATCAGGGTTACGTTGGTCACGAACACCGCTTGTCCCCAACCTTCTCGCAACGCCCAACCGCGGGCGGAGCGTGCTTTCGCTGCAGCTTTATCCCACATAAGGAGCCGAGTAAATACAATGACGATCATGGAACACGCAAGGATTAATGCCTGAGTTTCGTGATTGAGGAGAAATGCAGCCCACACCGCGGCTCAGCTGGGGGCAATCGACATGGCCACAGCGCAACCCCGCCCCGCCTCTTCTAGCCTTCTTCGACCCACACTGCGAAAGTTCGGGGCAAACTTTCTTCGCAAAAAAGAAAACGGCCTGATTTAGAGCTGGTTGTAAATCTCCAACACTTCCCCCCCGCGCGCGAAACTCTTGAATTTCCTTAAGATAACAACCCAAGGACCAGCGATCGTCCACTTAACGGGTCTGTCGTCCATCGGTGCGCGCAAGATATGCTGCGGAACGAATTCGGCGGCCAGTGCTGAACTTAGGGAAGGAAGCGGTAGTCGATAAACATCCAGCTTGGGTACGTCGGCTTTCTTCTTCTCCAAGGCCGGTGGGTTCAACGGATCGACCGTCAGGCTGAAGAAGAATGCCCCCTCAGAAGGTGACTCTCGTTCCATCAAAGACCGCATATCATACATCTCAAAGGGAACAGTCAACCTAGTTCCAGTCCGAGTGCCAAGGCCACTAACTATATCCAATCGAGATTGATCTTCCGCAACTTCGGCGCAAACGCTGCGTAGAGGACGCCGACGGCGAAGTTGGTTTACATTGCCCCACGCAACGACGTCAGCGATATCTCCCCTCCACGTTATTTCACCCTTAAGCACGTCAAAAAGGGCGGCTCTGTCCGGAAGTCGCATGTCTTTAGCCTTGTCATAGCCGCCAGGCTCTTGGGCAAAGATTTGAGTGTATCCATCGATCCAGGCCAAGATCGCCAAAGGCGGTTTGGTTATCCGGTCCAATCCATCCGTGGGTAGGACTTGCGTCTTTCCTACCTGGGATAGATTGGCCAAATCGAACATTGATATCAGAAACTGGTTCTGCCCTTTCTTGTTCTGAGCCCGGTCCCATTTCACAATCAACCGTTGATTTCCACGCGTTGCGAAGCCGATGTCGGCGGCGGGACCAACAAGACCTGCAGGCTTGCCTTCGTTGTCGAAATGTTGGGCCACGCGCTGGCCAGTCTTGCTGTCCTGGACCACCACCACCACCGATCGCCCCTGCCCGGTAAACTCAATGCGCTCAAAAATGTCTTGAGCACTGCCCAGCGGGAATGAAGTGACTTTGGTCTTCTTTGTGAGGTCAAACATTTCAAGATCGGCAAACGACGCGCTGTCGGTACGTATCAACGCAACGAGCCCGTTTTGAGGATCAATGGCCATTGCATCGTCGAAGAACCCCTTGTCCGCCTTTCGCACCCAGCTTGGACGCTTGGCTTTGGGCGCTAAGTCCGACGGTGGAACCCCCACGGCAGCTGCAGCGGGTGCGCCCCCGGGTGCAGCCAGCGCATTGCGCCATAACCCCACGATACTTACCAACGTAACTACAAGACGAACTAGCTGCTTGGTCATCATTGCGTCTCCTCGCGTCGCTATCATCGGCTTTCACTCTCGTTCCGGCAACACAACACTCCACCTTGGTCTGCATTAGGCTTCACCACGAGCCTAACCTCTTGGTCATGAGAGGCAGGTCCACCGCATGCCCAGGCTCCCTGCGTGTCAAGGCAATCGCTGAATTCCAAACGTCTGTCCAAGGGATAGCAACCGTTGCCTTCCGCATGTCCGATCGTCCCGCAACCTCGAACATCATTGTCCCAACTTGGACCAAATTGTTCAGCTGCACACTCACCGGCGGCACCGCCCCCACCGGCGACCGCAAAAAACGCGGCAACACCAGGAGGCAACACCGATTCGCATTGGCTCGGTGACAGGCGTTCGACTTCGATCGGACCACGACATACATGCCACCCATCCGCGCAAAGGTCGGCAGCGCCGCATCCGAGCCCCGACGCCAAAAGCCCAGTATTGCCTGCCATGCGCCCACAACTTGGCTGCCGGCTAGCTTCGATCGTCAGCCCGGGCTGATCCCAAGCCCCAGAACAACCCGCGATGTTGGGCCACGCCTTGAAGGCGGCATCTAGGAAGCCTTCCCTCGTTCCATCAGCGCAACCCGTAGCTTCGGGCATCCCAACAAGGCTGACTATCGGTCGTGCTTCAAAAGCCGCAACGTCAAGAGACGCGTTTCCTGCATCCAGGCCGAAAGAACCTGCGTCTTGGACCGCGGCGTCAGAACCAGCTGTACCTACCAGGTCTGCTTCTGTCAGTTGGCACGCATCCAACGCAAGAGCCGCGAGCAACGCCATGCCGCTAAACGACACCCGGGCTCTAATCAAGCAATTCGAAACCAGGTTCATCGTGCCGAGCTTTACTCTAAGGCGTTCCGAGGAAATCAGCCTGAAAAAGCGTTGAGTTTGACGGGACTGCCTCGCCACCGCATATTTGCGGTATGCGCCAAGCCACGGTGGAGCGAAACACCAGCGAGACCCAAATTCGCCTGACAGTGAACTTGGACGGAACAGGCGTGCGGAAAATTGATACGCCGCTGCCGTTCTTCAACCATATGCTGGACGCCGTCTGTCGTCACGGCTTGATCGACCTAGAACTTGTGGCCCGCGGAGATGTGGACGTGGACGCTCACCACACCGTTGAAGATGTCGGCATCTGCCTTGGCCAGGCTGTGAGACAGGCCTTGGGCGACCTCAAGGGCATCAATCGATATGGCGCAGCCACGATCCCCATGGATGAAACGCTGGCTACGGCGGCGATGGACTTTTCCGGCCGTGCGTACCTTGTTTATATGGCCGAGTCGCTAAAGGGACGGTGGATCGGTACTTTCGATGCTGAGCTCGCACGTGAATTCTTTGGAGGGTTCGCGGGCTCTGCCTTGTGCAATCTGCATCTTGAATGCCGTTACGGCGAAAACGCCCATCACATTGTTGAGGCCATGTTCAAGGCGTTTGCCAGGGCCATGCGACAAGCAGCCACGGTAGACCCTCGTGTACAGGGGGTGCCTTCAACCAAAGGCACCTTGACCGCATAGGAAACAAACAATCGTGGATCCCTTGGCTTCGACAAAAACACGGCCAACAAACGCATCCGTAAGACCCCATGTTGCGGTGGTGGACACCGGCAGCGGAAACCTACGCAGCGTTCAGAAGGCCTTGGAGGTGGCAGGCGCCTTCGCGCAGGTCACAGCCGATCCCGACCTCATCGCTAAGGCCGATAAGGTTTTGGTGCCTGGCCAAGGCGCCTTCGGAGCGTGCATGCTCGGGCTGTGCCGCGACGGTGGCGCTCTTGAACAAGTGGTTCGTGAAGCCATTATGCGGGGCATTCCTTATTTTGGCGTGTGCCTAGGGCTTCAAGTGCTGTTCGAATCCAGTGACGAAAGCCCAAACGTTGCGGGGTTAGGTTTGATTCCTGGAAAAGTCGTGAAGTTCAATTTGCCAGCGCCGTTGAAAGTTCCGCACATGGGATGGAACCCTTGCACCCCTGGCCCAGCGTATGGCGTCTCTTCGATCCTTTCGACAACCCCAGCGCAAACTTCGTTCTATTTCGTGCACAGCTATTTTGCAGCCCCAACGGATCCTAACGTGGTGGCGCTGCACAGCGATCATGGAATACCGTTTTGTGCAGCCATCGCTCGTGACAACATTTTCGCCTGCCAGTTTCACCCCGAGAAAAGCCAAAAGGCGGGGTTGGATCTGTTGCGCCAGTTTGTAGCGCTTTAGAAAAGGAACCCTCATGTTGGCTCGTCGGATCATTCCGTGTTTGGACGTAGATGCGGGCCGCGTGAAAAAGGGCGTACGCTTTAAGGAACTGCGCGACGCGGGGGATCCTGTGGCAGTTGCTGCAGCCTATGATCGACAAGGCGCCGATGAGATTTGTTTTCTCGATATCTCCGCCTCATCAGATGGCCGCGCCACCACACTCGATATGGTTCGCGCCACGGCAGAACAAGTGTTTCTGCCGCTGACTGTGGGCGGCGGCGTTCGTTCCGTGCAGAACGTGCGAGAACTGTTGTTGGCGGGTGCCGATAAAGTTGGAATCAACACCGCCGCGATCAAGGATCCCGAATTGGTTCGCCGTGCGGCTGACGCATACGGATGCCAAGCGATCGTGGTAGCGGTGGATGCGCGTCGCAAACCTTTAAGCCCCGACTCGGCGCCCGAGTGGGAAGTTTATACTCACGGTGGCCGCACCCCCACTGGCATCGACGCCGTTCAATGGTGCGTCCGGATGGCGCAATACGGTGCGGGTGAGATCTTGCTTACGAGCATGGATCGCGACGGAACAAAAAACGGATTTGATCTGCCTCTAACAAAGGCCGTTTCTGATCTAATCACAATTCCCGTGATCGCCTCGGGCGGCGTTGGAACATTGGAACATCTTTATGAAGGCATTGCCCAAGGTGGAGCTGATGCTGTACTGGCTGCATCAATCTTTCACTTTGGTGAATTCACCGTTGGCCAAGCTCGCGATTACCTAGGCAGCCGAGGTGTTCCCGTACGCAAGCTACCTTCCGACTAAAGCTTGTGGCTAACGACGATGCGAATTTCGCCCAAACTATTGGTAATCTTGTAGCCTTGGGCTTTGGGTCCGAACAAGACTCGCACGTAGACTCCCAAGGGGCGCGCTTCGAGCGACACGAAATCGATCACCGGGTGTCTCACCGTGTACGTAGCCGCCCGTCGAGGTAACTTCGCTTTGCTTAGAACCACGGCAACGCCCGGTTGAGGCGCCAGTTCCAAAACATCGGTGGGCTTGCTTATGCCCATCAACGGAACCACAACAGTTGTGGTTCCTCCGCCTTGTTCGAGTGAAAACGGAGCGTGCAGATAGCGCGGTGGTGGAGGAATTTGATCGTCTTCGCTTTTTGTCGGCTCTACGGCTGCCACAATTGCTGGCTCAGAGTTTGATTCTGCAAGTATGTCTGCAGACGTCGGCGGTTCCGAAGGATCGCTAGCAGAGCCGATTGCAGCCTCAGGCAACGGCTGCGCCACTTGCACTACGGCAACCGTTGCTTGCTCGCCGGCCTTCGGTTTAGCAAAAATCTTTGCGCGTGCAGCAGGCGCTGTTGTTGGTGTTTCGCTCACATCAACGGGTATTTCGATTGCCGTCAAACGAGGCTTCGGCGCTTGCGCGATGTGTGGACTTGGGGCTTGCGCTTGCGCCAGAATTTCCACGGCGGATATTTCGGGTGCGGGTGCAGAGAGACGACCAGAAATGAAGCCAACAAAGCCCACACCCAGAGCAATTCCCGACGCGGCCAACGCAACCCATTTCCAAGGTAGCGATCGCGTTTGATTGTGTGCCACCACCGCCGCATGTGTAACTCCGGCAGCAAGAGGCACAGCGCCACCAGGCACACCAACGTTACGTGACGCCGAAGACACCGCGGCTGCAAGAGATGCGACAGGTGGTGGCGTCATTGATCGCGGCAATGGCGGTGGCGTCATTGATCGCGGCAATGGCGGTGGCGTCACTGATCGCGGCACAGAGGGCGCAACTTCGCCGAAGAATTGGGGAGAAGGTGTTAGTGTCCGTTGCGCAACATCGGAAGCACGTCGTGTGGGAGGTCTCGCCGCTTGCGAAAAGGCTTCGCCCCGTGAACGCATTGCGCTGGCTAGTTCCCCCGCTTCCTTTGGCACGGCGTCGGTCGCGCGCATCGTTACAACAATCCTAGGTGGCTCGTCTGCTTGCCGGGCATCCAGAGCCAACCCTTCGATGCGCGCATAGCGGTAACGAAGTCCGTCGTCACCGGTGAGACCAACTTTGACATCAGATCCAACACGCAAAAACGGCAATAGCGTGGTCACGACAATTTCGTCAGAGGTCACTTGGCCCTGCGTTCGCACAGGAGCAGTGAGGCCTTCAAACCAAACCGAAAGATTCTCTACGGGCAGAGATTTCGTGTGTGGCGCCGACTGGCTGATTTGATCCAACACTTCCGCAAGCGACGATTGATCGTCCTGCGAGAGATCCGTAAATTCTATTCCCGCACCTTGAGAGGTTGCGTCACCGACTTCTGCCCGCGATCGAGAGATCCAGGCAACCCGCCCCGCAAGTTCTCGTGGCGTACGACCTAAGCGAAAGCGACAGCGAACCGGTGTCCCCAAAACAGGGACCACATCCGTGGTGAGAAACAGCCCGGCTTGGCTCAGATTGAGGACCTGCGCAGCCATGGGCGTATGATGCCCTTCGGTTGTTAGCCGAGCGCTAGCCGAAAACGGTATTCGAGGTTGCCGCCGTTGCTCCACGTGCCCCATATAACCGCAAAATCAGCGAACTTGAAGGTCTTCCGTTACAAAGAACAATCTTCACAAATGTGGCCCATAGCGGCATTGCGCCGGGTTTGCCTATAGGTCCTTGTGAAGAAAGGACTTTTTGCCTTCGCCGTACTCTGTGGTGATTTGACCGTTTCCCGAGAGCAGCCAGCGGTAAGTTACCAAGCCTTCTACCCCCACGGGCCCTCGGGCGTGCAGCTTGTCGGTGCTTATGCCCACCTCGGCCCCCAAACCAAACCGGTAGCCATCGGAAAAACGGGTGCTTGCGTTATGGAAACAACACGCAGCATCAACTTCAGCCAAGAAGCGATCAGCGGCAGCTTGGTCTTGGGTGATGATGGATTCCGTATGACGTGAGCCGTGGCGAGCGATGTGCGCCAGCGCTTCGTCCAAATTGGCTACCTGTTTGACCGAAATGATGAGTTCGCCGTATTCGGTATCCCAATCCGTTTCGGTGGCCGCAAGAATCTGTGGATGGCGCGCGCGCGTCGCCTCACAGCCGCGCACTTGTACGTTGGCTCCCAGCAATGCGTTGATTGCAGCGTCTGCTGCCACCGCAGCGTTGACATCCCACAAAAGTGTTTCAACTGTGTTGCACGCAGCCGGGTAGCTAGTCTTGGAATCAACCGCGATGCGTTCAGCTTTGCTAGAGTCTGCATCGCTGTGCAGGTACAGATGGCAAATACCATCAGCGTGAGCCATCACAGGAATGCTCGTGTTATCGCGAACGTAATGAACAAACTGCGATGAGCCTCGCGCGATCATAAGATCCACAAGATCGTTCTGCTTGAGCAGCTCGGCCACACCCTCGCGATCCTCAATCAACACCACAGCACGTGTGTCGATGTTGTGCGCGGACAACACATTGTGAATGACCACCGTCAACACTCGGTTGGTGTTTAAAGCTTCTTTGCCGCCTTTGAGAATCACAGCGTTTCCGCTTTTCAACGCAAGACCCGTGATCTGCACCAAGGCATCGGGCCTAGCCTCGAACACAACACCAAGCACGCCCAAGGGACAAGTGATTCGCTTGAGCACCAAGTTGTCGTCAAGCAAGCGATTGGTTAGCTGCTGACCAACAACTTCAGGGGCGCGGCTCATTTGGAGAAGGCCATCACACAACGTGGCAATCTTCTTCGCGTCGATCGACAAACGGTTCACCAAAGCAGACGCCAACTCACCTTTCTGTTCGGCCTCGCGGGCCAAATCGAGATCAAGTCGGTTGCCCGCGATGATCGCGGTCTGAATCTGGGGATCCTTGAAGGCCGCTGAAAGATCAGCAAGCAACGCCTGGCGTTGCGGCGAAGACAACCCAGCCAAGATCAACCCGGCAGCCTTGGCCGCCAAGATGGTGTCACGAAGAACAGATGCCTCAGGGGCGTTCATAAGAAACTTAAAGCTACGCGATCATCGAAGCCAATGCAGGTCGCGACAACCGCGAACCTGCACTGAATCAATGCACTGGCGGATTACAGGCCGTTGCGTTGGGCGTGCTGTCGGGCCAGCAACGCGGCGCCACGGCAACCTGCCATGTCTTGATCTGCCGCGTAATCGATCACGATTTCCTGCGCCAACAGAGGGAACGCTTCCCTTTGGAAGGTTTCGCGAACTTGCCGCAAGAAACGCGAGCGGAAGACTTCAGATCCTTCGGTGATCCCGCCACCAATCAGAAAGATGTGCGGATCAAACGAGTGGGCCAGCTGAACAAACAAGAAGCCCAAAGCTTTGGCTTGGAAATCAAATAGTTCCAGCGCCAACCCGTCTCCTTGCTGAGCCAACCCCAACAACTTACCGGCCCGTGAACGGCCTTCGTCTGGAATCAAGCGCAAGGGGTGATCGGGCGCTTTGCCTTTTTCGAAGGCCTTGCGTAGTTGCTTGTCGAGAGCGGCCAACGACACAAACGACTCTGCACAGGCCTTCTTTCCGCAGCCACAAACGGGGGTGTCACCATCGGTGACCAACTCGTAGGTGGGCAAGCGAACGTGGCCAAACTCGGCACCGTAGCCGCGAACGCCTGTAAGGACGTTTCCGCCCTGAACAAAAGCTCCACCAAGACCCGTGCCCAAAATGGCGGCACCGAGGCTCTTATCGTTAGCGTCACCGAACAACCGGAAATACTCCCAGTAGGCGGCTGCGTTGCCGTCGTTCGAGTACAGAACCGGTTTCCCGATGGCCTCTTCAAAGGCTTTGCGAACAGGAAAGTTCAGCCAATCGGGGTGCTTGAGGTTCGGAGATCGGCCGAGCACGCCATCAATGGAGGCGGGCCCTGGAGTGTCGAGTCCAACGACCGCCACGCGGTCCCACGAAGCCCCGGCGAGTTCAAGTGCCTTCTCCGCGGCCTTTTTGAGCTGTCCCACGGTGGTCGCGGGGCCCTCACTGGCCAAGGAGAGAACTTTCTCCCACTCGTTAATCAAGATCTCGCCACCTCGGCTCGTTACCGTAGCCTTGATGTCGGTACCTCCCATGTCGACGCCAACAAATAGGTCGCGTTGCATGTGGGTTTCTTCCGAAGGATCTTTGTTTGAAAATCAGTTAATAGGAAAGCGGCTTCCTGAAAATGCGGGAGCCGCGCAGAGACACTACACCGGGAACAACCTTTCGTTAAGGTACGTTCACCTGGCTTAACCAGCGGTCCACTATGCCGAGTTTTCGTGACTCATGCACGAAAAAATCCCTCGTCGGCATCTAAGTTCACAATCAACCATATCCTTACCCAGAGTCTTCACCGCAGACCTAAGTGGGGAATAGTCTGATTGGACCAGTAACTTCGCTTCGGGCGCCGCTCTATACGGTGCCCATAACCAGGTTGTCCCGGGTCAAGATGGCATCGTAGCTGCGGTATCCCAGCACCTCACCTATCTCATCGCTGTGACGCCCAATGAGAGATCGACAAGCCGCGGCATCGTAATTCACCAAGCCGCGGCCATGCACCCTACCAGAAGCGTCGCGCACTTCGACAAGATCTCCCTTTTCAAACACGCCTTCAATACGCAAAACACCAATGGGCAAAAGCGAGGCTTTGTGTTCCGCCAGCGCACGCAGGGCGCCGTCGTTTATCACGATGGCACCACGGCTGCGTCCAGACACGGCAATGTGCCGCCACCGAGCGGCCCGACGTTCTTTTGGCCAAATGATCGTTCCAAGGTCTTCCCCTGCCAACAACCGTTCCACCACCCGGGGCTCATTGCCGCTGGCAATTATGACCGTCGCGCCTTCAGCGGTTGCCACGCGGGCAGCTTCAAGCTTACTGGCCATGCCTCCAGTGCCACCGGCCGAAACCCCAGAGGCTGCGGCCAAACTTTGATCATCTACGCCATCCAGTTCGACAATGCGTTTGGCATCCAGATGGGTTTTGGGGTTTTGATCGTAAAGACCAGCCACGTCTGTCAACAGCACAAGGAGATCGGCATCGAGTGCGGTGGCAACCAACGCTGACAAGCCGTCGTTGTCCCCGAAAACAGGCTTGTCGTCAGAACCACCGTTTGCGTTTGCGTCTCCACCCCCACGCCGCTGATGCTCCATCAGCTCTCGGACGCTGACGCTGTCGTTTTCGTTGATCACTGGAATGGTGCCCAATTCGAGCAAACGCATGAGCGTCGTTCGAACGCAGAGGGCGCGGTCGCGATCGCCCAGATCTTCCTGCGTTAACAAGACCTGCGCGGCAGTGACGCCGAGATCGCCGAAAGCCCGCGCGTACATGGCCATAAGATGACCTTGCCCAACGGCGGCACATGCCTGGCGCAATCCAAGGGAACGAGGCCTTTCTTTAAGGCCCAATTGGCGCATGCCCATGCCAACGGCACCGCTGGAAACAAGCACAACATCAAGGCCGGACAAACGCAGCCGCGCCAACGATTCAACGATTCCCATCAACCGCCCGAGGGCAAGCTCAACGCCATCATGGGTTACCACTTGGGTTCCCACTTTGACCACCAAGCGGTGGCTTTCGGCTAAGGCGCTTCGTTCTGGCGACATGACGGCGCTGAATTTACCTCATCAGCGGCCAAAACCCAGTTCTACCTGCCAATCGCCCACTTCGTCATTGGCCTGGGCTCGACAAGCACCCTTTAGCCGGGGTAGACACGCAGGCATCATGAGCGCGGTTAACAAGCTATTCATCGAAGACATCAATGTTACTGGCAAGCGCGTCATCGTGCGCGTCGACTTCAACGTGCCCCTCAAGGATGGCGTGGTTGAAAACGACAAACGCATTCGCGCCTCTCTGCCAACCATAAAGTTCCTGATCGACAAAGGCGCCAAGGTCATCTTGATGTCGCACTTGGGTCGCCCTGATGGCCAACGCAAGCCCGACATGAGCTTGGCTCCTGTTGCCAAGGTGCTAGGAGAGATCTTGGGCACAACCGTAAAGTTTGCCGAAGACTGCGTGGGACCTGTCGCAGAGGGCGCCGTCGCTTCGTTGGCTGCAGGCCAGGTATTGCTTCTTGAAAACCTTCGTTACCACGCCGCAGAAGAAGCCAACGATCCTGCGTTTGCAAAGCAGCTGGCTGCGTTGGCTGATGTTTATGTGAACGACGCGTTCGGTGCCGCGCACCGTGCTCACGCTTCAACCGAAGGCATCACAAAGTTCATTGGCCAAGCCGCTTGCGGTTACCTGATGAAGAAGGAACTCGATTACTTGGGGACGGCGTTGGCAAACCCGGCGCGTCCGTTCGTGGCCATCATTGGTGGCTCGAAAGTCTCCAGCAAGATCGATGTCATTCAAAGCTTGCTTCCCAAGGTCGACAAATTGTTGTTGGGTGGCGGCATGACGTACACCTTCTTAAAGGCGCAAGGTCTTGAGATTGGCAACTCGTTGTTCGAAGCCGATAAAGTTGAATTCGCGAAGGTCTTGCTTGCGCAAGCTGGCGACAAGTTGGTTTTAGGCACCGACTTCTTGGTGACCGACAAGCTGGATTTCGGTGGTCGCAAGGTGGGCGCCACAAAGGTTGTTGCTCGCGATGGGATCACGGCAGGTTGGGAAGGCGTCGACATTGGACCAGCAACGATCGCTGAATTCGAGCGCATTCTTATCAACGCCAAGACCGTGATCTGGAACGGCCCCGTTGGCGTGTTCGAGATCGACGAAACGGCGAAAGGTACGTTGGCCATCGCGGAAGTTTTGGCAAAGGCCACTGCCGCTGGCGCAACCACCATCATTGGTGGCGGAGATTCTGCTTCAGCCGTAAAGAAGGCCAAGGTTCAAGACAAAGTCTCCCACGTCTCTACAGGCGGCGGCGCATCGCTTGAGTTCTTGGAAGGCAAAGTGCTTCCAGGCGTGGCTGCGTTGAACGACCGCTAATTAGCTGGCTTTTCGTGCAACGGCCAAGGGCCGGTCGCTTGCGCGGCTGGCCTTTTTTCTTTCAACGTTTGCAGGTGCATCGCCCACCATCATGCGGGTGACGTCGGCCAGTGTTGAAGTGGCGTTCCAGCCCAAAATCCGGCGCGATTTTTCGGGGTTGCCTTGGCTGCGCTGAATGTCGCTGGGCCGCAACAGGTTGCTATCCACCGCTACGTGGTCTTTCCAATCAAGTCCTGCATGTGCAAAGGCTTGTGAAACAAATTCTCTCAGTGATGAAGTTGCTCCTGTAGCGATCACGAAATCCGCAGGTTCCTGTTGAGTCAGCATAATCCGCATCGCTTCTACATATTCGGGAGCCCAACCCCAATCGCGCTGAATGTCCAAGTTTCCAAGCTTAAGTGATTCGCTGCTGCCCGCTGCGATCCTTCTGACGGCTTGCACCACCTTGCGTGTTACGAAGCGTTCAGGACGTAACGGCGATTCGTGGTTGAACAAAAGACCCGAGCACGCCCAGATTCCGTAGGCATCGCGATAGTTCGCCACGGCCCAATACGCTGTGGCTTTCGCGACACCATAAGGACTTCGCGGTGCGAAAGGAGTCTCTTCTGTGGCTCCGCCTTCTGGTGTCTCGCCAAAGCACTCGCTAGAGCACGCATTGTAAAAACGGGTTTTGGCTTTAAGCAGTCTCAATGCCTCCAAGATGTTTAGCGTGGCCGTTGCGATGCTTTCTAAGGTCTCAACCGGTTGCTCGAAGGAAAGCCCAACAGAGCTTTGTCCGCCCAAGTTGTAGATCTCGTCGGGCTGCACATCCATCAAGGTCTGAATGACACTCCGAAAATCAGTTGGCGCCATCGACACGCACCGAACTTTGCTTTCGATTCCCAACCGCTGCAGATTCGAAAAGGCGCAAAGCTGGGCGTCACGAGAGGTGCCCACCACTTCGTATCCCTGCGACAGGAGACTGCGGGCCAAATAAGCCCCGTCCTGACCAGAAACACCGCTGATGAGCGCCTTCTTCATGTCGTTGAACCGTAAGTTTTAGAATCGGCAGGTTCGCGGTGGCGCTTGATGCGAGCACACGGCGAAGTTGCCCGGCAAAATTTGCCCAACTTGAACGGAAGCTCGGCACCTTTGCTGCTTCTTTTGGCGCAAGAGCGAATATGCTCTTCAAGACATGGGGTGGCTGGACCAAATAACGTCGAAGATCGCGCAGGAGCTGGAGGCAGACGGCCTTGACGACAATGATCGTTCGCAGCTTGAACTGGCAAGCGCATTTGTCGATCGCAACGACTTTGAAGAAGCGGCTAACCGTTTGGCACCCCTGTTGGCGAAACACCCGCGAACGGCGAAGGTTCTACTGGTCGCAGGATCGCTGGCCACAGCACGGGGCGAGACCGAAACCGCTGTAGGCTTATTTGGGCGAGCGGTGGACAACGCTCCGGGTTTTGCCGAGGCCTGGTTGGGGTTGGCACAGACCCTCTTTCAACTACAACGACACGAACCAGCACTCGACGCCGCTCGTAAAGCGCTTGCCACTTGCGAACGCGAAACTACCGAGATCCGCGAGCGCATTCGTGCTCAGGCTAGCTTGGTCCAAGGTCGGGTTGCGTTGGCACAATCACGTTTCCAAGATGCGCTTGCCTCCTTCAACATTGCCCGCGCACACGGTGTGCCCGACATTGATGTGGCGCAAGAGCTTGGCAGCACCCTAATCCATTCCAACCCCGCTGAATCCGCGAAGTGGTATCTGTTGGCGGCTTCGTCTCCGAAGGCAACTGTATCGGTGGTGTTGCAAGCTGCGCGTCTGCAAACTTCCGCAGATGCTGCGAATGTTCTGTTGAGATCCGCGTTGGCTCGAACACAGACACCGCCTATCAATCCGCCTCCCCTGCGCGCCAGACTTGCGCGGGGGTTGGCTGCTGATCATCAGGTTGAAGAAGCGGCCGAACAGTTGCGATATTTTAATCCGACACAGGTTGAGAATCTTGATGCCCAGACCTGCGTTGATCTCGCTGAGACTTTCGCTGTTCTGGAACGTTACGAGCAAGCCTCTGCATGGAGTGCGCGCGCAGAAGAATTCGGACAAGTGTTGGGAACAGATCGTCAACTTTCGTGGGCGTTGGGCACAGGCGATCTAACAACGG
>Ga0105048_10007441_pt1 | contig 17593 bp, 31 predicted proteins | sample MAT05_FD_78382 | JGI IMG/M metagenome (GOLD analysis project Ga0105048, IMG submission 78382) | Freshwater microbial communities from Lake Fryxell liftoff mats and glacier meltwater in Antarctica - MAT-05 | ecosystem: Environmental > Aquatic > Freshwater > Ice > Liftoff microbial mat | place...
CTGCTGGAGGGTCCGACGACCCAAGTGACGAGCATGGAATGGGCGGTGATCGCCGCGTGCTCGCGAGACAGTGCGCTGCGCGATATCAACGAACTGGTGGACTATGGATTACTGCGCAAATCGTCAGCCGGCGGACCCAACACGAGATACGAGCTCGAACAGCTGGCATAGCCTCATGCTGCGCCCGGAATGTTGGCGAGTGCGTCGTCCATCGAGATCGGGTCAATCGTCGAGTTGTGTCGGCACCACTCTAACCTCAACGAGGGGTTGAAGGTGGATTGCTCAAGGCTAGCGCGAACAGCCACCACACCGACTATCGGTCACCTGGAGGCCGGAAGCTCGCCTCAGACGTCGGCCCAGTAAGGGTCGCCAGATAGAGATCCAGCGTGCGTGCCACACCTGCTGCGATGAGCCGCGTGATGTCCTCGTAGTCCCGCGTGGCGCAAGCCTTGTCGAGAGCGTCGTAGTAGGCCAGGCGCTCCTCCTTGCGCACGACTGTCGGCGGAAAGCCCGACTGCATCAGCGCGAGATTGAGCAGGAGTCGGCCAGTGCGGCCATTCCCGTCTAAGAACGGATGTACTTCAACGAATCGCGCGTGCAGCTGCGCCGCTCGTGTGACCGGATGCAGCGCTTGGGCATCGGTCTGGTACCAGCGCACCAGTTCTTCCATCTGGTCGTGAACCAGCTCGTGGCTCGGCGGCTGAAAGCTCGCCCCGGCAATCGCGACATTGTCCCGCCGATACTGTCCTGCTTCGACCGGGTTGATAGTGCGCAGCACCATTTGGTGGATTCCGCGAATGTTCCAATCGCCGATGGTGGCCGACTTTGCCGCCAAGACCTCAACCAACACGATCGCGTCCCGGTGATTGATTGCTTCCAGGTGCTCCCGCAGTGACCGCCCGCCAATGGCAATCCCCTCAAGCACCACTTGGGTCTCACGAAGCGTGAGCGTGTTCCCTTCGATCGCGTTCGAGTGATACGTCCAATCAAGCGCGACGGCAGCGCGCAGCGAGGCATCGGTCGCCGCAGGCAACGGTCGGAGTGCGTCAAGCGCGGCTTTGCGCTCATCGATGCCACGTAATACCTCTTCGAGTCCGATCATAAATGTTGGGCTCTCTCGCGACTCCGACAACCCGAAACGCCGTTCAACCCGGGCAATTTCCTCGTTGACCGCATCGCGATTGCGGCCGGACTTCGCAGCCGCCGCCATTTCCAAGGCGCAGGTCGTAAAGTCTGAAGTGTCGTAGCCAAGGGGGTCTGGCACGAGTCCGGCTCGCGCTCCCGCGCGGGCGTTCTCGGCAGAGACTGTAGGCTCAAGGTAATGCTCAAGGCGAGGGTCGTTCACTGTCGTGGTCGCGGTGAGAGGCAGCGAGATTACTACCTAAAGCGTCCATAGGGGTCTACATTGGACAGTATGACCAGTACCCGCACCATCACCGCATCAGATGCCAAGGCCCGACTCGGAGAGGTGCTCGCATCGCTCGCCGACGGTCCCGTTGAAATCACCCGAAATGGTAGGTCGATTGGGGTCCTGACTGCCGTGCCGTCGAACCCACGAGTGAATGAGCCCCGGCTGGCCGCCTTGGCCACTCACTACGCGGCCGGGGGAGTTGCTTGGCGGAAAATTTCGGACGAGACCGGCGCTTCGTTCGGAGAGCTGCTGATCGAGCTGGGCCGACAAGGGTTGAAGCTGCCAACCGTTGTGGCTGACAAGCGCCCCGCGCAGATCGCGCTGTTCAATGCAGCACTGCGATCAGCGAAGGACCGGTGATGCGCTTGTCGATCATCGTTACGGACTCTGGACCGTTGATCACGCTGGCGGTGGCGGGTGCGCTCGACGCACTGCTGCTCCCGAAACTCCCGGTCATCATCCCGGACATGGTGCGATTCGAGGTCATCGAGGACCTCAGCAAGCCCGGTGCCGGTGCCGTAGCGGACTGGATAAGGCGCCATGACGGTCAGGGTGTTCGAGTTGCGAGCACGCAAGTATTCGAGGAATTCCAAGTGCTGCGCGGGGTGAACGCCGCCACAAAGACCAACAATCGGGGCGAGCAGGCGGCGGCAGAGGTCTTGTCCAGAGAGCTCGAGCAGCGCGATTACGGCGGGATTCTGATCTTTGAAGACAGCAATGTCCGGAGGCAGAACTTCCTGATTCGACTGCCCGATGAAGTCGTCGTCGCTTCAACATCGGAGTTCTTGTATGGGTTGGAGCGTCATGGCCTGCTGGCCAGCGCATCGGCGGTTCTGGAGCGCGCGGTCGAAATTCGCGGCAACGAGGTAGGACTGGACATTACGGATGGCGCCTACGCCGAATGCGTAAACCGAACTCCAAGCTGAGCAAGTTCCTGAGCCTAGCCGCCGATGGCAAGCGCATTCGCGCCACCCAAGGTCACTCCGGATAGCGATGACTTTCGGACGATCGCCCGCAGCGCGATCGGGCGCACGAGCGACGGTGCAGCCGCTGTAGTGCCCGGATCAACGCAATGAAGGCCCTTCGACCATCTGCCGCGGATCTCGCGAGTCGAGATGCGAACGCCCCAAGGTGACGCCGGCACTCTCTGCAATGAGCGTGGCTCCCCGTCATTTACGTATCTACCAGAGGCGAGCGCACCGCAGGAGGTTGGCCTGCTGATGCCCGCCCGCCTGGCGCCGTACACCGGTGGCATGTTGCCACCGCTGTTCAGCATGAACCTGCCGGAAGGATTCTTGCTCGTGCAGTTTCGCGCACGCCTGGAAAACGTCGCGCGGGTCGATCCACTGCTGTTGCTTGGCATCACGGGCGATGCGCACCCGATCGGCAGACTGGCGATGTCCTCAGACGCGCTGGAGACACTGCGGCCGGGCAGGGCGGCACTGGCCAATGGCGAGTGCCTCGAGGAGCTGCTGGAGTGGGACGGCGCCGAGGGTCTGTTCCACGAGCTCGTCGACCGGTACGCGCTCCGATCCGGCATTTCCGGTGTCCAGCCCAAAGTCGTCGTTCCCGAGCTCGGACACGCGGCAGCGCCCGAGCTGATCGTGAAAGCGGGGCGGGATGAGTATCCGCACCTGCCGGTGAACGAGTTCATCTGCATGTCGATCGTGAAGGCCGCTGGACTGCCGGTGCCAGACTTCTGGCTGTCCGACAACATGGAGCTGTTCGTGATGCGGCGCTTCGACGTCGCGGCCGATGGAGCGCGCCTGGGATTCGAGGACTTTGCTGCGCTGACGAGGCGTCAGCCCGAGCTGAAGTACGAGTCGAGCTATGAGGAGATCGCCCGCGTCATCCGGCGCGTGGTCGCAGGCCCATACATTGCGACAGCGCTTGAGCAGCTGTTCGACACCGTCGCCGTCAGTTGCATGGTGGGCAACGGCGATGCGCACCTGAAGAACTTCGGCGTGCTGTACACGCATCCAGCCGCCGGCGATGTTCGAATGTCGCCCGTCTATGACCTGGTGTGCTCGACCATGTATCTGCCAGCGGACGCATTGGCATTGAGACTCGGCGGCAGCAAGGCCTTTGCTGGAAGCCTGCGCTTGCTGGACTTTGCCCGCCTGTGCAATGTCGCCGATCCGGAGGAGCGCCTGCGTCGAATCGAACAAGCCGTGGTCGGTACCATCGAGAAGCAAGCCTATCTGATCGGTGAGGCGCCCGGGCTCCGCCGCGCCCTGAACTTGGGCTGCAGCGCGTGGCGGTGCCGGGCCCACGGTTTGCGAGGCGTTGATGATGTGGCTCTTTCTCGATTGCGAATGGGCGGACGTGCAGGCCAGCGAGCTGGTCTCGCTCGCGCTGGTACCGGAGGATCCGGCATTGCCGGAGTTCTATGCCGGGCGCGCTACGCTGCCCGCAAACGCAACGTGAAATCGGTGGTCTATCCGCTGCTGAATCGCGGCAGGGCCGCAATGGAGATCTGGCGAACGAATGTCGCCCACCGTCGCGTGGCGCCGCCAATGCAGAGGGGCGTAATATGTAACTTGGTCTAGTCCAAGTTGAGCACCCGTGGAACCCGAGAGCCGCGAAATCAGCGCTGATGAGCTACAGCGAAAAGATGAGCGTGCTCGAGCGCGGGAGCGCGAAGCGTTTGCCAAGGATCGTTCGATCCGCATGCCGTTTAGCGGATATGCACAGGGCGCGCGCGTAAATTGGAACGACGGACGCTAATACCGCTTACACCTGATGAAACCGACCTGCTCTTGGGCGCCGACCCGCAGCGCATTCTGATAACCAGAGCCGTACTCATCGGTGGTTCCGCATTGGCCTTGGATCTCTTCCCCGCCGGTGACCACCTGATGAAGGTCGTGGTGTCAATTGTACAAAGCTTAGGTTATATTATCGACGTGTTATAAACCAACAAAGAACCGGTGTCGCGTGTCGCGTGTCGCGTGTCGCGTGTCGCGTGTCGCGTGGCGCGTGGCGCGTGGCGCGTGGCGCGTGGCGCGTGGCGCGTGGCTCGTGGCTCGTGGCTCGTGTGCCGTGATGCATTCGCCATGTATACCGTTTGACCACGAAGCGCCTTCCCACAGTCGAAGAAACGTCGTGTGTCGCGTAGTCACCGGCGCCGAAGCGCTTGCGCTGCAAGATGCCCTGAATCGGATGCACGTCCGTGACCGGGAGCGGGTCATTGCGGGCGAGCTAACAGCAGAAGCCCTGCACTTTATTCCGGCCGAGATGGCACGCAACTCTGTCGTCCGGTGGACCGACGCTGCAGTACGCCGCTTGAAGCGTTGATTCCGGTAGTAAGGACCAAGTCGGACCGCGGCGAGCCAAAACCACACCGTCGCCGCCGATGACAGGCTGCGGAGCGGCCCGCGCGTAATGGATGGCGCCGATGTGCGCCTCCGGCGCACGCCCACCGCCGGGACGGCATGGATTGGGCGTTTGGCTCCGTGACGGGTTCAATAGTGGACTGTTTGAATATGCAGGCGAGCGCGAAAACCCCGAAAGCGAGAGCGCCGAGCCTTCAGTCGGCGGTGCGCTCCTGGAACAGTCGAACTGGCAGGAGCTCGAGGTCCGCGCCGACCGGCAGCGGTAAGCCAGGCAAGTCCGGCGCGTGATGAGCGACGGCAAGCGCCACCCATCGCTGCCCCCGCGCCGCGGGTTGGTTCCGGCAGCTATTCAAAAAGGCGTGATAACTTAACCGGATGAACACCGATACCGACGTAAGAGACACCATCAAAGGCGCGGACGCTCAGTCGCTGCATGAGGCCCTGGAGCGGATGCACGTGAACGATCGAAAGCGTGTCGCAGCGGGCGAGCTCAACGCCCAAGACCTGCATTTCATGCCAGCTGCAATGGTCCGTGAATCAGTGGTCGACTGGTCGACCTTCATGCGCCGTGAACCGGACTGAAGCGTCCTCCGCGCTAGGCACTTGCCAAGCGCATCCTTTGGCTTGCGCGTTATGTTCGAAGAGCTCGGTTCTGATGAGTCCTTGAGAATGGGTGATCGTGTTCAAGAGTCCGCCCTGAAATCCTTGCGCCGGAGTTTCGACGAGCGCTTGCGGTCGCTTAGCACGCCTGACGCCGGTGACCACTTGCGTATGCTGATCAACGAGCCGACGAGGCTCGGCGGCAGGGTTTATGCTGGACAAGGGCATTTCGCACCTCAGCCATCCCATGGAGCCGAACGAACGATGATAGATATAGCTGTTCTCACGATTGCAGAACTACAGGTCCTCATTGGGGACGCCAAGACTCGCATCGCCGATCTTGAACGAACCCAGCGCGCCGACTTGCGCTATCACCTTGAGTCGCAGGCTCGTGCAGCCGGATTCGATATCTCTGATCTCTTCTCAAAGCTGCGGCTGAAGTCCGATGCTGCGAGTGCCCCGAGCGCCAGATACCGGAACCCAAGCAATCCAGGCGAAAGCTGGGGAGGGCGGGGCAAGCGACCAGCCTGGCTACGGGATGCGCTGGCTGCAGGAAAGTCGCTCGCAGATTTCGAGGCACGATAGGAGCGTAAACGACCCAATGCGTACCAAGACGACCTTGCAGGCCGGCATCGTGCACTTGATCCGCAATAGTCTCGCTATGCGGCGGGCAAGAGCGCAAGGCCTTGGCCAAGGCCTTGCGCCCGATCTACACCGCGGGCAGCGCCGAAGCGCTACGGCGACCGCTTCACTGGGTCAAAAGCTGCCGCCTTGCCATGTGCACCGCGTTGACCACATGACCACCGGATACCCTCGCTTCTGGCCCAGATAAGGGGCCAGCTTCGGCGCGCTGCGCGCGTCCCGTGGACATGTGGACAACGCTCTCGCTCCGATCAGAGTGAAGACATCAAAGCAATCAAAAAAACTACTCAGTCCAAAAACAGCCTCCCACACAGAATTTCTGACACCCCCGCACGAGGTCGCGGCTCAACGGGCCACCAAGACAAACCTCACTTTTTCAGCGACGGTCGTGATGGAAATACGGGGAGCAATGTTGTGCTCAACTTGATGTGGCTGTGGCTGCCGATCCTGGGTGCTGCGATGGCAACTTCAGAACAGGTGACCCCGGATAGTCCAACCGCCGACTGCAGCGCCGACCACCGGCGCGAAGCGATGCTCACGGCTAGTTCGCCCCTGACGTTTCGGGATTCCAGGGACGGGTCAAGACAGATGACGGAAATCGAGCGATTGGACGCGCTCGAGCGCGTTCGCGCGCGATTGCAGAAGTGCCCCACGGAACAACAAATGACGGCGTGCGAGCAGGCCTACGAATCTGCGGTAGACGGCGTCGACGGGATGCCCCAGGGCAGGGGGCTGAGAGTGCTCGTGATCGCTCAGCGTGAACGGAGGGATTGTTTCAATCGGCCCCGCGAGAGTTCATTGTCTCGTTGACGAGGAATTTCACATCGGACGCGTCGAGCTTGGGAGTTGGCAAGAGCGGGCAGGTCAGGCCCATGTTGTTGAGTGAGCTGGGGCCGCTGCCATTGCCGGGTGCCACCTCACGAGCCTCACGCTTCATGCCCACCTTCTGGGCTTACACCGTCGCCGGTTCACTTTTTGAGAGGTGTATCGTTGTAGCGTATTATGTACGCTACAACATACAACAACGGGAACAATCGTGGCAATAACTCGTGATGTGATCTGGTCCGCTGCCGACCTGTTGGACCAAGCCGGCGAGAAGCCGACCCTAGCTGCAATCCGGAAGAGGGTAGGGGGCGGTAGCTACACCACCATCTCGGAGGCTATGACCGAGTGGCATGCCCGGCGCGCTGCTCAGAAGGCGCCTTTGCGCGATCCGGTACCGGAAAAGGTCAGCGACGCAGCAGCCGAATTCACCGCGCTGGTGTGGAAGGTTGCCGAGGAGATTGCTGAGGGCCGCTTGCAGGCTGAGCGCACAGCCATTGAAGAAGCACGACAGCAATTGGAGTCCGAAAAGGCTGAAGCCGCAGCGTTTGCGGATCAGCTAAACCAGGAGCTTGAAGCCGCGAAAGGGAAGGACAGCGAGCTCACCGCAGCGCTCGAGACCGCCACCGCCCAAGTCGCAGCATTGCAAACCGAACGCAACGAAGAGCGCGCACGCGCAGATCGTGCTGAAGCGGTATCCGAGGAGCGTCAGAAAAGCCTCGATACATTGAAAGACCAAATTGCTCAAGTCCGGGCGGATAAGGACGCCGAGATCGGGCGACTCTTAGCTGTTCGCGCTGATGCGTCTGGAGAAGACAAGAAGAGGTAGGTTTGTGGACGGATCGCTTTTTGGGTGCTGCTGTTTCCGCACTCTGATCGGAGCGATTAGCGTTGTCCACATGTCCACGGGCCGCGCGCAGCGCGCCGAAGCTGGCCCCTTATCTGGGCCAGAAGCGAGGGTATCCGGTGGTCATGTGGTCAACGCGGTGCTCACGGCGAGACTGCTGCTTGGGGTGCGGTGAAGGCCGAGTCGCCGTAGTAGGTAGAGGATGGATCGCGACTTGGGAACAGCGGCTCGAGCTGGCCCGATTCTGTGCCGTTGTGCGCAGCTCCTGCGATCTTTTGCGGCACAATCAGTGGAGCTATCACTGCCGTCCGAGCGCTAACAAGACAGGCACGATCTCCGCGAATCAACATGCACATGCGACTACGACGTCATCACGCGGCTGATCGCAGAGGGTGTGGCTCGCACGCTGGACGCTGGGCGTGGTTAACTGACAGCCAAAGTTTTTAGCGCGTCTTCCAGGCGCGAAACGAACTTCGGGAACGGCTCTTCCAGTGCTCGACACATGCGCCAGAGCTCGATCACGTCGACGCGGCGATCGCCGCGCTCGGACTTGCTCACCATCGCTTGCGACAGGCCAAGTCGCTCGGCAAGCTCGATCTGAGTCACTCCATGTTCCAAGCGAACGTCGCGCAAGACCACGAGAAAGGCTTGGTACTCCCGCGAGTGTATTGACTTGGGCATGGCTGCCAGACGCTTGGACAGCCATGGACACTAGAAACCAATTTGGAATAGTCCAAAATAGACTATTCTGTGCTCCAGCGACCGGGCGGCACGCGGGCGTGCCCCACCATGCTGGTCAATGCCATGTTCCGAAAGTTGATCGTGTGCCTGCTGCTCCTACCCAGCCCGAACTGGGCTGGCGAATACTCCATTGCTGGTCCTTATGGCAGCCGGGAGCCCGTCGAGCGCCTGGTTCCGCACCAGGGTGGCTGGTGGAATCCGGCCGAAGGCGGGTCGGGACATTTCTTTGATTTTTCGCAAAACGAGGATGGCAGCCTGACAGGCCTCGCCACGACGTACACCTATGACGAAGCCGGCAAGTCCACGTTCCTGATCGTGCAGGGACCGGTGGTGCTTTCGACCAACGAAGAGCGCCTGAGCACAGGCATCATCGCGCGGCTCAGCAGCCCGCTCTACAAAGCGGAGAACGGACAGCCTTTCGGAGGTACCTATCGCCCAGCAACCGTCTCACCCTCTAGCTTCGGAACTGGTGAATACGTGTTCTTTACGCGTCGGACCGGCGAGTTCCGGGCTGTTGGTCGGATAACGCCGATACGAGCGGTCAGCCCGCTGCCATCGGCAACGGAGTACACGCGACTGCTGACGGGCACGTGGAAGCTGCAAGGGCAGATGCGCCGCAACTCCGAGATCGAGAACACGGATCCGGCGTACCTGCGGACCGTTTCACACGTCGTGCGGCTGCAGCCGTCTGGGATTCAACCCACTTGGTCGGCTGGTCCGGCGTCCAATTTCATCCCGTCGACGCTTGCGAAGTTCTGGCAACCACCGGTAAACGTCATCACCTTTGATGTCATCTGTGAGACGGATTGCCCGCCGGTGCCGCACCCGCAGGGCGACCCGTATCAAAAGTTCGCGGCGACCTTTGGAGCTCGTATCTGGGTGGATGTGACCACTGGAAGGGCAGGGTATGTCACCGGGGCGATGAATTTTGGTGCGCCGACGTCGATCGCCTATTGGGCGACGAATGAGCAGACATCGTCGCAATACCGGGTGGCACGAGCTGGACGTTCGATCTGTTCATTGACGATGCAACCCTGATCGGCCGCGGCGGCATCATCGTGACGCACCCGTTCTGGGTGCAAGGCTTCCACCCTGGGTCCGAGATTGTGATGACCAAGATTGATCCGAAAACGGGCCTGCGTGGTACGAAGATCTATTGATACTGATGTGGAGCCGGTGCACGAGACTTGTTTCATGAGGCGTTGGGGAGCATTTTGATCACGGGGGTGAGATTCCCAGGTGGCGACCTGGAGCGATCGGGAAGCCAGCTGGATCGTCCAGCGGGCTTTCATTTACGGGCGCCTGGCAGGGCTGCCGGCAATCTCAACGGCTGAGCAAGCACCTTACCTGTATCCGGCGCTAAAAGCCCCAAGTCGTGGGCGGCCCCCACCGAGGGATCCGTGCAGATCCGTGTTGATCGAGAAGTGTCGCGAGATCGCGATTTGCGCACGCGGAGCGGCTGCACGTCCCGGTCAACAGCCGAGGGCCCGCCAAGTTGAACCCGCTTGCGCCTACTCACTGTGTGGTGATGCGCGCATCGCGCAAGGATGAGCTTCCACCCGGAGCGAGTGGCTGCAGCCGCGCGCACAATGTCGACTACTTCGGGCATGTCGACTGCGTGCACCGGAAAGTGATGACCCTGCGCGAAGGCCTCGGCACGCTGCAGTCGCTCTCGCCGATCCGCAGCGCCGTCGATGACGAGCGAATAGGCCTCGCACGAATAGGCAAAGGTTTCGCGCTTACGGAAATCGATGTCCAGCAACCACTCGCGGGTGCGCGTTTGTTGTAGACCGAGGGTACGCCGCTTGCAGTTGTGGAAGATGTGGGCCGCTTCGTGTACTACGAAGTCTGATGCGCATTTCGCTCATCGTGACCGGTCGTTTCGGTTGATCGTGACCGGCTACTGCTGATCGTTGTGCGTTGATTGGATTGTAGCGGCGTCGGTCACGATGGGGTGCCCGATTGGGGCATTTGTGGCGGTTTTCGGCGCATGGATTCGCCCTTGAGCGGGATGCGGTGGGAGCGGTGGACGAGGCGGTCGAGGATGGCGTCGGCGACGGTGGGATCGTTGAGCCAGGCATGCCAGTGGTCGATGGGCAACTGGCTGGTGATGACGGTGGATTTGCGGGTGCGGTCGTCGATGACTTCCAAGAGGTCGTGGCGCGCGGTCTGGTCGAGCGGGGTCATGGCCCAGTCGTCGAGGATGAGCACGTCGATGCGTGCGAGTTGCGCCAGGGTGCGGCCGAAGCTGCCGTCGGCGTGGGCGATGCGCAGCATTTCGGAGAGGCGCGGTACGCGTAGGTAGAGCGCCGGGAAGCCTTGCCGGCAGGCGTGCTGACCGAGCGCGCAAGCGAGCCAGGTCTTGCCGGCGCCGGTGGGGCCGGTGAGCAGGATGCTCTGTCCCTGACGGATCCAGTCGTTGCTGGCGAGGCTGGCAATGACGGCTTTCTGCAGGCCGCGGCCGGCGCTGTATTCGACGTCTTCGAGGCAGGCCTCGGCATGCTTGAGCTTAGCGCTGCGCAGGAGCCGTTTGAGCCGCCGGTCGTCGCGCCAGTGGCGTTCGCGATCGACCAGCATGCCGAGCCGGTCTCGAAGCCAAGGTCGTGGAACGCGGGTAGCAGGCGCTGTTCCTCGAGGCCGCTGGCCATGCCATCGAGCTTGAGCGCGCGCAGGTGTTCGAGGGTGGTCTGGGTGAGCATGCAGTTCCTTTAGTGGCGGGTGGGTGTTGCAACGAAGTCCATCGGGTCGCGCAGGTTGTCGTGGGCAGGACTGACCCAGTCAGCGGCGAGTGGCGGCGTGGGCAGGGGTTGGCGATCAAGACCGCCTTGCAGGATCGACCGCACCGATTTGCGGGTGCGTGATCCGATCGCGTTGGCGCGCCGGCAGGCGGCTTCCAGGCGCGGCTGTCCGTACTGGCGCGCGAGCGCCAACAGGCCGAGGCAACTGCGATAGCCCATCTCCGGATGCGGCTTGTTCGTCAGCAGGTGTTCGACCAGTTCGCGAGTGGCCGGTCCGATGTCAGCGGCCCAGCGGGTCAAGCGTCCCGGCGTCCATTCCATATGCGCGCGATGTGCCGCGGGCATGTGTGCGCTGATCGTGCTGTGGAGACCTTTGGAGTCCGAGCGCGGGTGGCTGGCAACGCGTTGTCCGGCGTGCAGGATCTCGATCGTGTAGTCGGTGACGCGCGCCTCAACGGTCTTGCCGACCAGGCTGTGCGGCACGCTGTAGTAATGGCCCTCGATCTCGACGTGGTAGTCGATGTGGACCTTGGCGCGCTTGAACCAGGCTGGCTCGTAGGCATCGACCGGCAATGGTCTCAGCGCCGGCTGATCGATCGTCTCGAACCAGCTGCGGCGCGTCCCGCCGAGCTTCTTGAAGCTGCGCCGGTTGAGATCGATCAGCAGATCGGCAATCGCGTCATTCAGCGCCGCCAGCGAGAAGAAGGTCTGATGACGCAGCCGCGCCAGGATCCAGCGCTCAACGATCTGCACGCCGACTTCGACTTTAGCCTTGTCCTGCGGGTGCCGCGGCCGCGCCGGCAGAATCGCCGTGCCGAAGTGTTCTGCGCAACGCTGCGCCGCCAGCGTGACCTCAGGTTCGTAGCGATCCGCCACGCTGATCAAGGCCCTGGGGTTGTCCGGTACCACCAGTTCCGGAACACCGCCGAAGAAGCGAACGCCTGCGCCAGCCCGCGCAGCCAATCGACCTGCGTCTCCCGCGGCGTGGCACAGGCAACCGTAGACACTCTTTGATCTTGCGCATAGCCACTCGCGCCGTCGGCATCAGTCCTCCGAAACCGAAGGACCATGCCGCTTACGTGGAAGTTATGCACAACAGATCAGCGTTTCGCTAAGCCGTGACCGAAGATTTCGGTCCACCCCAAAAATCGGTCACGATCAACCGAAACGGGCGGTCACACCTTAGCGAAACGACCGGTCACGCCTTAGCGAAACCACCGGTCACGATGGGGCGAAATACGCAGCGGAGCCGTGACGATGGCGAAAGTGCGCAAAATTCAGCCGCCATAAGTGTGCAATTTAGGACCGCCGCTAACAGCCACTTGAGAGTGGTGTTCTTGAGTCTAGTTTGCCGGCCCTCCTTTATCGTCGCTGACGGCTGGTTAGATCCGTTTTTTGCGCATCGACTCGCCGGTAGCTCGATCATTTCGGCGTTGTGCACGAGGCGGTCGAGGATGGCGTCGGCGAGCGTCGGGTCCTTGAACTGTCCGTGCCAGAACTTGATCGGCAACTGGCTGGTGACGAGCACGCTTCCGCGCTGGTGGCGGTCTTCGAGAAGTTCGAGCAACAGCGGTTGGTGAGTCTCGGCCATTGGCACCAGGCCGAAGTCGTCGAGCACCAGCAGATCAATCCTACTTAGAGTCTTAAGTCAGTGACTGGTCCGGCCTTGCGCCTGCAGCGCGGTGAGCTCGTCGCCGAGGCGCGGCAGGCGCAGGTAGCGAACGGATTGCTTGTGATCAATGACGGCCCCGGCGAGCGCGCAGGCGAGGTAGCTTTTGCCAATGCCGGTGGGTCCAACGAGCAGGACGTGCTGGTGCTATTTGAACCAGTTGAGACTCAGGAGTTGGGCCCACCGTGACTTGCCGAGACCGCGTGATGCACGCAGATCGACGTCGGCCGGATGCGCGCGTTGGCTCAGGTGCGCGAGCTTCAGTCGGCGTGCCTGGGCGAGGCTGTCGCGGTGCAGGCACTCGGCCTCGAGCAGCGTTGCCAGCGCGTCGATGTGCTCGTCATTGAGCGGCAACCGCCAGTGCCTCGGCGGCGCCACGCATGCCCAGTCGAGCCAGTTGTTGCTGGATGGGTTCATGCAGCATGACCGAGCTCCAGTGCGCGCTGGGCGCCGCTGTGATAGTCACTGCCGCGGACGTGTTCATGGGTCCGCGGGTAACGGCAACGTCGCGTCGGCTGAGAGCAGCAACCCAACCCCTACGACGCGAAGCGCTTGAGCACCCGCTCGACGGTGCAGCGAACAACTTCCAAAGCCCGCGCAATCAGGCGCTGGCTGTGCCCTTCCTCAAAGTGCAAACGCAGTAGTTCTCGAATCTGTCGCATAGATAAACTCGACTGAGCCATGAGTGAACCTCGCGGATAAAAACCCGCGAGGATGACCCACCCTCAACCGACCGCCACACTGGCTTCCCATAGCCCGGAACCGTGGCCTCACATGCGCCGGAACCCTGGCCTCACATGGCCCGGAATGGTGGCCTCCCATGGACCGGAATCTCCACCCCTTGTCCAGCAGTAGCTGGTAGCAGTGAACCACACGGAAGAAGGCCTATTTTCCAGCAAGCCATATCACACCTGGTTCAGACCTTTTGTGGGTAGCAGATCCAGAAGGGCAAGCGCGACAGGTTCGGCGACTTCCATGGCTTCGTCATGCTTGCCCTGCGTGAGCAATGAGCCGGCAATGCGATTCCAGCCATCGACGTATAGAGGGCACCGGCCGACCGCCTTTCGCGCGGCAGCCTGAAGCGCAGCAAGATTCTCGGGCGAGTACTCAGTGTAGTCCCCGGTCATGTTCCCCAGAGGATCTGCCAACTCGTCCAGGTCACGGTCCACCCGGGCCACGCTGGCGCGTCGCGCTTCTGTCGAAAGCTGAAAACGACCTCAAGCTCGACCGGGAGCTGGGTTTCTTCGCCTTCGACGAACTCGCAACCCTTCCGGATCACGGCGCCGATTGTCGAAGCGGTTGCCATACCCTCCGATGGTCCCAAAGCAAGCCTTGGCTACTGCGGCGGACCACGATGGGAAACCATGTGTGCGCGCTAGCGCAGCTCGCGCGCTGGCCAGGGTGAGTTTTGGGCCGCTGGTCGCGACGAGCTCAGGGAAAATGGATTGTAGATTCTTGGCCTGCTTACGCAGATGTTCGATGTTCATGCTTGGGGCTCCGGTGAATCCCGGGAATGAGTGGCCCGCGCACTCCGCTCAGGGATTCGAACGAGAGTCCAAAAAGAAAAGCGTCGCCGATGTCCATGAGACTTCGCCAGTGCGGCACGACCAGCTCCCCATCGAGCACTGGCACGCCTGGCTCAACGACCCCACCGTCGCCGACGCCATCCTCGACCGCCTCATCCACCGCTCCAACCGCATCCCGCTCAAAGGCGAATCCATGCGCAAAAAGCCGCCCCTAACCCCCAGATCCGACACCCCATCCTGACCGGTGCCGTTAGAATCCAAGCAACGCACAACCGTCAGCAGTAACCGGTCACGTTGAACCGAAACGACCGGTCACGATGAGCGAAATGCGCACCGACCGCCAACAACTGGCGCGTCCACTGTTCCGAACGGTAGTCCCGCCGCAGTAAGATCGCTAGCGGCGGACCAGTAATCGCGCCGCCTTTGTCAGGGCGAATCTGGCGGCCGGTATAGTCGACCAGCGCCAAGTACTGGGACTGCGACGCGCACAAGACGCCGGAGCTGCGCGGGCCGGCGATCGGCGCCAACATCTGATCCGCAATTTCCCGACGACGGCGAAGCGCTGCTTAGCGCTGGTGATGATGCGAGGCTTTGAGCCAGTCGCAGATCTTGGCGCGGACCGGATTGAGCTCTTATCGCCTGACGGAGAAGCCAACGCGAACGGCCACCATGTCCCCAAAGCGACAAAACTCCCACCTACAAGCGTAATTTTGTGTAACCTTAACTTAGCATCTTTCCGCAAGCGCCCAAAAGGCATACCGTACACGAAGACTTCACAGAAGGTCTATTTTAGATCATGGTCCGACGGAAGTGTGTCGTGTTCACTATGGAACAAGCATTGCTGATATCGGATTCTGGGCTGTAACTTTCGACGACTCCCGTGAGAAAGCTGTCAGAGGGGATCCTAACCAATCAACGCTGAGTATTCATACACTATCACCCTAAGAACGGCGGTGGTGCGATTAGTCCTGAAGACCAATTGCTCGAGGTGAGCACATCCGCCTGCCTTCTGTGAACGAGTTTTCTGCTATCGCGCACGATCAATATTTATAAACATTTGACATTGCCGAGATGGATATAGGGTTTGCTTAACCGCGGCAAACAATGCTCGGCAGCGATAACACGACATTCGAGGCATTCGATAATGCGCACTAAGTTTATAACTTTTCTCGGGCTATTTGCGACAGCATGCTTGGTGATATGGACTTTTGCCCCGAAAAATACCTTTCATAACACGGACTCCAAATTACCTGTCCCTACGGATCAGAGTTCTGTCCCAGAAAATGGAAGTGACGCCCAGCCAGCGACGAGCGCCGCCCACGACACCGACGGCATTATCGGCCCAAACATCGCTTCATACGCGGTACCGCCTAAACATGAACTGCCACCGTTGGATTCGCCTCTCCGTGACACGTTTGCAGAACTTGATCGTCGCGCGAAATCAGGAGATTCGGCTGCAAGCTGCAGACTTTCTGCCGACGTATTCAGATGCGAACGATTACCGCTGGAACGGCAATACAACATTGACGCCATGTCAACCGCGGCAAATAAGCCACCGGGAACTGCAGAAGAAGAGCGCGCGATCAAACTGATAGCAGCTAGGCGAGAATCCCTCGCAAAGGATGAGCGGCTGTGCGAAGGATTTGAAAAAATCAAGTCCCGATCAGCGTGGGATTACCTAAAACTCGCGGCAGCCGACGGCAATACCCACGCTATGGTGCAATTGGCGGCGGACCCGCCGCTAGATAGCAGAAATTTCCTCCGTGACGTCGATCAGTGGGCAGAATATAGACGGATTGCTGGGCCTTATCTAAAGCAAGCCGCATACGCCGGCGAACCGTACGCCCTTTTCTACCTTTGGTGGATGTCCGCTGGATACCCGTCCGCTGGAGGTGAAGCAGTAATCCCACCTGACCCTTACATGACACGTGTTCTGGGAAACGCAATTTTCCAAATTGGTGACGACCGAACCATCGAAATAATACAAAAATACTTCACAAGAACGCCGGGACTCTTGACCATTGCGCAGGAAGCCCAGGCCAAGTTAGAAGGCCTGGAGTTGGCGCGGAAAACGTTCTCGCGCGTTTCCAAAGTGCGGCTAAACAATTTTCCGCGGAGAGAAAAACACTGCACGGGCGACGGCGTCCCCCAATCCTGAGGAAATTATAAAATGCTACTAGCCAATGGCTTTTCGGCACCACAAATAGGTAGCTGCATTACGCCGCGGCGTCTTGAGCTGACTATCCTCCCGACAGAAAAGTGTAACTTTCGATGTACGTACTGCTATGAGACGTTTGAGATTGGTCAGATGAAGGAACCCGTTCGCGCAGGTGTCAAGGCGCTAATTTCAGCTCGCGCAACTGCAGGCCTAGACAGCTTGATTCTAAATTGGTTCGGTGGCGAGCCGTTACTGGCGCTGAATGTCATTCGCGAAATTGCTCAGCACGCGATGGACGTGTCGAGGAAAAAATCCATAGTCCTGAAGGGCGGTTTCACTACAAATGGGTATTTGCTCACTCCTGCGCTGCTCCAGGAATTGATTGATCTCAATCATGATTTCTATCAAATCAGCCTTGACGGCTGGGCGGAGATTCACGACGAAACGCGCCGGCGAGCTGATGGGGCGGGTACATTCAACCGCATTTGGTCCAATCTTTTGGCCAGTCGCGAAGTCAACAGGCGGTTTGACATCCTGCTGAGGATTCACGTTAGGCCTGATAATATAGACTCCCTTCAAATACTTTGTTCGCACATCGCTTCTGAATTTGGTAACGACTCAAGGTACAGAGTCGACTTCCAGGATATCCGAAATATGGGCGGTCCTGGGGCGAAGACCGTTACCAAAATGTCCGACACCGACTTTAAGTCTGCAGTCCGTGCACTGAAAGCTTCACTTTCGGGTCGCACCGGAGGCAAGGTCAGGATGTCTGATAAGTCTAGTATATCGGAATCCGCTGGTTCGCAGCGCGCGGAAGACGCCGCACAATCGCTCCCTTACATATGCTACGCAGCAAAACCAAATCACCTGTTAATACGCGCCGATGGGCGCCTCGGCAAATGTACAGTTTTTCTTGATGATGAGCGAAACATAATAGGTCGCATCAAGCCGGATGGTCGATTAGACCTTGACGAAGATAAAATTCGACCTTGGTTTAGCGGCTTCGAAGACCTCGATCCTAAGGCTCTAGGCTGTCCAATCCATTCAATCAAACGGTCGAAGCCCGCCGGTGCTTTGGCAATCGCGCGAACTACCCGAATGTTGCCA
>Ga0105048_10007442_pt1 | contig 17591 bp, 13 predicted proteins | sample MAT05_FD_78382 | JGI IMG/M metagenome (GOLD analysis project Ga0105048, IMG submission 78382) | Freshwater microbial communities from Lake Fryxell liftoff mats and glacier meltwater in Antarctica - MAT-05 | ecosystem: Environmental > Aquatic > Freshwater > Ice > Liftoff microbial mat | place...
GGGGTCGCCTGCGCCACTATTCCCGGCGAGTCGCCGGAACAGACTCCCGCAGGCGGGGTCGCCTGCGCCACTTTCCCGGCGAGTCGCCGGAACAGACTCCCGCAGGCGGGGTCGCATGCGCCACTTTTCCCGGCGAGTCGCCGGAACAGACTCCCGCAGGCGGGGTCGCCTGCGCCACTTTCCCGGCGAGTCGCCGGAACAGACTCCCGCAGGCGGGGTCGCCTGCGCCACTTTTCCCGGCGAGTCGCCGGAACAGACTCCCGCAGGCGGGGTCGCCTGCGCCACTTTCCCGGCGAGTCGCCGGAACAGACTCCCGCAGCCGGGGTCGCCTGCGCCACTATTCCCGGCGAGTCGCCGCACCGGACTTTTCCCGGCAAGCCGCCTCGTCCGGACATTTTTACGCTCACATCTGCTCAGTGCTCGGATCGTGCGGCGGCTGGACGCCGCTTTGGCTTTGCGGAGGAGTGCTGGGCGAAATCGCGGGATGCGCCGCGCGGACGCAAGGCGCTGCGTTCGTTTGCGGGGCAACGGTGAATTTGCGCGTCGGACCCGGGGGGGAGAAAAACGGCGTCAAGCCGCGCGCAGTCCAAAGACTGGCGCCCCGCTCGGCGCCACGCTGGTCACCACCATTTCATTCGTCCACTCGACTCACTTCCCATCCCACCCAGCCGAGGGAGAGGCAGACCATTGCACCCGATGTGTCGGAAATGCCGGCTAGAAGTTCATCTTCAAACCGACCTGCCCGTACAACGCGCCGGACTTCGTCTGAAAATTGTCGCCGACCCTGTGGTAGTCGAAATCGCGATAAGCCGTGTAGCCGACCTCCAGATCGAGCGTCTGCTTCGGGGCGAACTTCCAGGAGGCACCGGTGCCGGCGCGGAACTCGGTGTAGCCCACCCAGGCATTGCGATAATTGCGTCCGGGCGTGCCACTGCCGAAATTGTTGTTCATGCGGAAGGCCGAGATCAGGACCTGCCCGCCCGCATAGAGCGTAAGATCGTCGGTAGCCTTGAACTCCAGGCGGGGATTCGGCGGCACCGCGTTGAGCACCCAGCGATCCGCAACCCGCCAGCGGAATCCCACCCCGCCGGTGACCGGCACGCTGTAGTTCGGATTAAAATACAATCCGGCGACCCACTGGAAATCCTTGCTGACGATATACGACGCTCCGAAGACCACCGGAACATTGAAACTGCCGGAGTCCAGGCTGCGATCGTCGCCATAGAACCCCGGCTGCGCCTCGATGCGCATGAGGATGTCGGCAATCTTGAAATCGAGTCCGGCGACGAAATTCACGGACTGGAGAGCGCCGGGGATGAAGCCGGGGCCGGCGAAACCAAAATCATAACGGTCGTAGTTCACCCCCAGCCGGATGATGGGCCGATCCGGGTAGGCCGCAGAGAGCACGTACTGAAAATGCGAGTTCTGCTCGGAGACGTTCGCATTCCGAAACGGGCTCACAGCGCTGCGCGCTCCGCCGCTGATGTGATAGCTCGCGTCCACATCGTGAGTGAGAACGAAGGAAGGCTTCGGTGCAGGCGCCTGAACGGGCGTCACCGGTTCGCCGGATTGCATGGATGCGGCAGTTCCGAGGAACAGGTAGGTGAGGATGGTGGCGGGTTTCATATTGTAAGAGAGTGGGTTTGGCCTGTCAGCGCTGCGAGGAAAGATCCTTCACCATGGCCTCGACGTTTTTCTGAATCTCCTTCCGCATCGCGACGGCGGAACCGGAGCGCTCGATGCCGTGCAGTTCGCCGAGTTGGCTGGAGGACAGGATGTCGCCGCGCCAGATGAGCGTCGCGGGTTTGCCATTCACCTGCACCGGCCACATCTGCGAAAAGCTGAGCAGCACATAGAATCCGTCGCTGGAATAAAACTGCACCGTGCCGCTCTGGAGGCTCTCCCCTGCGGCATGGGTATAGGTCGCGCCGAGCGAAAGCGCCGCGCGGCCCTCGACGTCGAACAGCTCGTAAAAGAGCGCCGGGCTGCCACCGCCGCCGCCCGTCATCGTCGAGGCGAGTGCGGAGAATTGTTTCCGGATCGCGGCGCACTCACGGAGCAACTCCGCGGCATCATCCGCAGGACGCACCGAACCGCCGCGCCCCAGATACGCGGGCTGCCCGCCGATCCCACCGGAGAGGAATGCATTCGCGCGCCCATGCAGCAGCCCGCTCCAAAACGCCGCGACACCCGGCGGCATTCCCTTGCCGCCGGACTCGATCTTGCCCGCCCCCTTTGCCTCCGCTGCACTCATCTGCAGCTCGGGCCGCTCGGGATTCAGCTTCTCCGTCGCGCTCACCAATTTTTCCACCGAGCGATTCTGCGGCGCGGATGCGATGCGCTGGAAATCCTGCGGGGACGGCCGGCGCGGCAGGTCCACGTGCTGGTAAACCTTCAGTTCCGAATGCCGCACAGCGTTCCACTTTTGCTGCGCGTCGTTCGCATTCGCGACCGGCATCGGCAGGATGAAAAGCGACTCCACCTCGAGGCCGCGCGCGAACCTCATCGTCGGCCCGCTCGCCGCGATCACGTCGCCCTTCGCGAGCTTCTTCATGTCCACTTCCTTGAAGACGGAGAATGAGAGAATCTCCCCGGCGGGATCGGCACCAAGCCGGGACACGCCGAGGGCGGATATGAGGAGCGAGAGAGTCAGGAAGATACGCATGGCTGATCGTGCAGGAACAATTTCAGCGGCTCGGCGTATGGATCGAAACGGGGCTTGTCAACGAAACGGAACGCCCGCGGCCCTCGCCTGTGAATGGCACCCGCGCGCTGTCCAGCGCTTCATCCTGCTCCTTCATTCTCCTGTGCCCGGTGACCGTGCCGTGTTGCATGCTCCATTCATCGCGCCACCCATTCGCGCTGGCTGTGTCGTTCTCAATGAATCAGCACGACGCATGAGGTGCCTACGCTCACGGGCAGAATTCGAACCCCGAAAGGTTCCCTTCCTTGGATGCGGGAAGTTGCTCCCTCCACGGCCGCCATTCCTCGAGCGCCGGTGGAACCACGCGTCATTCTCAATGCCTCAACCATGGCGTTCTGCCCGCCACATGTTGCGCATTGAAAATCGTCCTGCTACGACTCCGCGCACATGCCGGACCCCATCATCGTCCTCGAAAACCTTCGCAAAGCCTACGGCTCGACGATCGCGGCGAATGATTTGAACCTTTCCATCCCGCGCGGCGAAATCTTCGGCTTCCTCGGCGCGAACGGCGCGGGCAAGACCACGACGATCCGCATGCTCTGCGGCCTCACGCGCCCGACATCGGGCCACGGCTTCATCGACGGCCTCGACGTGTGGACCGACCGCTACCGCATCCGCTCGAAGTTCGGCTACGTCGCGCAAAAATTCAGCCTCTACCCGGACCTCACCGTCACGGAGAACCTCGCATTTTTCGGCGGCGCATTCCGCGTCTCGCGCGAATCGCTCGGCGCGCGAATCGAGACGCTGCTGAAGCAGATGGACCTCGTCGGCAAACGCGATGCAATGGCCGGCAGCCTCTCCGGCGGAATGAAACAGCTCCTCGCGCTCGCGTGCGCGCTCGTCCACTCGCCGCCGCTGCTTTTCCTCGACGAGCCGACCAGCGGCCTCGACCCGGTCCACCGCCAGCAGCTCTGGAATCTGCTCTACGAACTGGGCACCGGCGGGACGACGATCTTCGTCACCACGCACTACATGGACGAGGCGGAGCGCTGCACCGAAGTCGGCTTCGTCAGCGAGGGACGCCTCATCGCAAAGGAATCGCCGCGCAAGCTGAAGGCGTCATTCAAATCGAAGCTCCTCGAAATCGAAATCGATCCCGTCATGCCCGCGCTCGCAGCGCTGCGAACTGCCCCCGGCGTTCTCGACGCCACGCTCCGCAGCGGCCGCGCCCGCATCTACGCCGCGGAACCCGAGCGCCTGCTCCGCGAATGGCAGCGCGCGTGGCCATTTCCCGAGCTGAAATGGATCAACCACGCGTGGGTGCAGCCGGACATGGAGGACGTCTTCAAGGCCTGGTCGCAGGGCTACACCGCACTTCTCAACCGCACCACGACATGATTTTCGAACCAGCGATGAGGTCCACGAAACACACAAAAGACACGAAAAGCAGCGACGCTGAATCCTCCACGATTTTCGTCCAACGATTGAATCACAGCATCACGCCCGCTTTTTCCTTTCGTGCAATTTCGTGTCTTTCGTGGACATCCCAACTCTGTTTCCAGCGATGAACATCCGCGAAACCTGGAACGCCATCGCAAGCGTCGCGCTGAAGGAATTTCTCCACGTCTGGCGCGACAAGCGCATCCTCGCGCTCATCATCATCCTGCCGCCGTTTTTCACGCTGCTCTTCGGCTACGCCTTCGAAGCCACGGAACTCACCGGCGTGCATGCGACGGTCATCGATCGCGACCAGACGGAGCAGAGCGCAAAACTCGCGGAAGCGCTCGCGAAGAAGAAAACGTTCGCGTGGAAAAGGACGAAGGACACCGGTGCCGAGCCGGACTTGCTCCATCTCGGAGTCAGCGTGGCGCTGGTCGTGCCGAAGGATTGGACCAGCACGCTGGAGGCCGGCAGCCCGGCGCCGCTGCAGCTTTTCCTCGATGGCACCGACGCCACCTCCGCCGAGGAACTCGAAGGCCGCCTGCGCGAAATGCTCGGTGACTTTCAAAGCCTGGACACAGTGCAGGAACTCACCATCAAACCGCTCCTCGACGAGCTGCCATCCGAGGTCTTCGGCGCACTGAAAACGATGAAGCCGGAGGGCCGCGAAAAGCTGAAGGTGGAGTTCAAGAAACTCATGAAGCCTTGGCAGCCGGACACGCGCATCCTCTACAATCCGGCGCTGCGCTTCATCGACTACGTCACGCCGGGGATCATCGGGCTCATCCTGCAGCTCCTCACCGTCACGCTCATGGCCTGCACCATCGCGCGCGAACGCGAGGCGGGCACGCTCGCGCAACTCATCGTCACACCGCTGCGCCGCGTGGAGATCGTGATCGGGAAAGTGGTCCCCTACCTCGGCATCTCGCTGTTCCTCATCGGCATCACGATCAGTGTCGCGTATTTCCACTTCGGCGTGCATTTCCGCCAGCCCTTCATGCTCGGCATCATCTGCCTGCTTTTCCTGCTCTGCTCGCTTGGCTCGGGGCTGCTCATCTCGGCCTTCTGCCACACGCAGACGCAGGCGATCCAATTCGCCGTCTTCTATCTGCTCCCGGTCTTCCCGCTCTCCGGCGCATTCGCACCGATCGAGCGACTGCCGGACACCGTCCGCCTGGTCTCGGATATTTTTCCGCTCACCCATTTCTGCGAAGCCTTCCGCATGGCGAGCCTGCGCAATGCGGACATCTCATTCTTCGCCGGCGATCTCCTTTTCCTCGCCGTCGGCGCAGTCGTGACCTGCGGCGGCGCCGCGTGGATCCTCAGCCGCACCGACGCATAGGCGCGAATGGAGCGCCGCCCGTCCCGGTGGCCACAACGCCACCACGCACAGCGTCATTTCCTTCCCGCATTCTCGTGAACACACAGGCGTCGAAGAAATTTCGGGCCTTCGGCGCATGGAAGTGGCGGGCAGGACGCGCGGCCCTCCGCGCTCGCGCCTACGGCAGCAACCCCATCGCGACCATGCGCGCAAAGGCGCAGAGCGTATTCGCATCGCGAATCTCGCCCGAGGCGATCATCCCGCGCAGTTCTTCGGCGGCAAATGCGCGGCATTCGGTGATGGATTCCGCTGCGTCCGGTTTCGCGCCGCCCACCGCGGGAACAACAGGTCGCGCGAGCACGAGATGGCTGTGCTCATCCGTGAATCCGCAGCTCGGAAAAAAGTGCCCGAGCGGAATCATCTCGCCGCCCGGCGCAAGTTCGTAGCCGGCCTCCTCCGTGAGTTCACGCAGGCCGGTCGCACGGATCGCATCGGGATCCGATGTGTCGTCAATCTGCCCCGCGGGAAATTCCCAGATCGTCGCGCGAATCGGCACGCGCTCCTGCCGCACGAGGATGAAGCGCCTGTCCGCAGTCATCGGCACCACGACCACTGCGGCCTTGCGATGCACGACCGTCCACGTGAATGGCTCCGGGCGCGTCGGCGAAGTCACCGTCGCGCGATGAACCTCGACGTAGGGATTCGCGAACTGTTCTTCCCCGGCGATCACACTCCAGCCCTCGGTGTTTTGAATGAAGCGGTGAAATTTTTCCATGGTGATTGTTCAAGCGGCACGCGCGAGCGCCCTCCTCCATCGCGCGAGCTGTGCGGCGACATTGCGTGGTGAGGGCGCACCGGTCCCCTTCCGCGCCGCCATCGCGGCGCCGAGGTCGAAGCATTTGAACACGTCCTTCTCAAATGCAGGCGACAGCGCCCTGTAATCCGCGAGCGTGAGCTGCGGAAGATCGCAGCCGCGCTGAGTGCAGAGCGCGACAGCCTTCCCGACGACTTCGTGCGCCATGCGGAATGGCACGCCACGATTCACAAGGTAGTCCGCAACATCCGTCGCCAGCAGCATCGGGTCCGCGACGGCGGCAGCGCACGCGGCGGCGTTTGCCTTTGTGCCATCGAGCATCCCGGCGAAGACGGCGAGCGCGGCCTTCACCGTATCCACGCTGTCGAAGACCGGCTCCTTGTCCTCCTGCATGTCGCGGTTGTACGTCATCGGCAGACCCTTCAACGTCGTGAGCAGCGAGACGAGATTCCCGACCACGCGGCCCGTCTTGCCGCGGGTGAGTTCGGCGACGTCGGGATTCTTCTTCTGCGGCATGAGCGACGAACCAGTCGTGTATGCATCGCTGATCGTGATGAATTTGAACTCGCTCGACGCCCACAAAATCACGTCCTCACTCAGACGCGAAAGATGCGTGGCGACGAGGGCGAGCGCCGCGAGCAATTCCACGGCAAAGTCGCGGTCGCTCACCGCATCCATCGAGTTCTGCGTGATGGCCGGAAATCCGAGCAGCTTCGCGACGAGCTTGCGGTCGAGCACGATGGTCGATCCCGCGATCGCACCGCTGCCGAGCGGGAGGACATTCATGCGCTTGCGGCAATCCGCGACCCGACCGAGGTCGCGATCGAGCATCTCCACATACGCGAGCAAGTGATGCGCAAAGTACACCGGCTGCGCCCGCTGCAGGTGCGTGTAGCCGGGGATGATCACATCGCTGTGCCGCTCCGCGAGTCCGACCAGCGCGCGCTGCAAGTCACGCAGCAATTCCGAAATCGCATCGCACTCGTCGCGGAGATAAAGCCGGATATCGAGCGCGACCTGATCGTTCCGCGAACGCGCCGTGTGCAGCTTCGCGCCCGCAGCGCCGATGCGCTTCGTCAACTCGGCCTCGATGTTCATATGGATGTCCTCGAGTTCCGTCTTGAACCGGAACTTCCCCGCCGCGATTTCCTCGCCGATTCCGGCCAGGCCCGCGACGATCTGCGCGCGTTCCTTTTTGGAAATCAGCCCCGCCTTCTCCAGCGCCGCGCTGTGCGCGATGGAGCCCTCGATATCATGCCGCCACAGCCGCCAGTCGAAGCTGATGCTCTCGCTGAACGACTGAAGCAGTGCGGCGGTTTGTTCTTTGAATCGGCCTTTCCACATAGGGCGCGGAGCATTCCGCACCCGCCCGAGCGGTGCAAGAACGGCCTACGCGGACGACCGCTTTCCAGTGCGGTACGTCAGGCCGGTCATCGTGAGCAGCGGCAGCACATGCACCGTGCCGTCGTCCTCATACACCACGGCGACGGTTGCATTTTTCGGCGGCAGCGAAATGTAATCGCTGAGCGGAACCTTGTAGGATCGACCGTCGGCCAATTGGACGGTGAACGGCACGCTTTCCGAAATGACGGCCTCAAGTTGCTTGCGTGTCATGGCCGGACTCTTCCGCACACGCCACGCTGGCGCAAGAACGCGCTACTTCCGCGTGTGGACGAAAACGCCGCGCTTGTTGCCCACGACCACATCCAGCTTGCCATCACCGTTCACATCCGCGGCGAGCACCTCGGTGCCCACGCCGCTGCTGTCGTCGATGATGTGCGGGATGAACGTCGCCTTCCCGCCCTCGCGCTTCAGCTCGAACCAATAGACGACATGCGGCGCATTCGGTTCCGGATCGCCGCCGCTGCCGTGGGCCCAGCAGCGTTTGCCGGTGAGGATGTCCTTCACGCCGTCGCCATTCATGTCCACGAGGTCGATCGCATGCGGCTGGGAAAAGATGATGCCGGTCTCGCCAGCCACCGGCGGCTTTCCTTCCGGCCCCGGTGTGCCGGTGAGCAGGTGCTTCGTCCATCCGATGACACCGCCGTCGTTCGTCTGTTCGTGCCATGCAATGCCCCACTGGTGCGCAGCGAGCGAAGTGATGACGTCCGTCTTCCCATCGCCGTTCACGTCGTAGCCGTACATCTGCGCACCCATGCCCAACTGCGCCTCGTGCCTATTCCACGGCGTCTTGCCGTCCCAGTTCGCCGGCTGCTCCCACCAGCCGGTGCCCTCGATGATGTCCGTACGCCCGTCGCCATTGATGTCCCCGTAACCGATGCCGTGCGTGAATTTCTGAAAGGCCTTCGTCGGCTCGCCGGAGATGTTCTTCCACGTCCAGTCGGCATTCGGATTCTTCGGATCGATCTTCGCGTAACCGAGCGTGCCGCTGCTCATGCAGAGCAGGTCGGGAATCTTGTCGCCATCGACGTCCACAAACATGGGCGATTCATTGTCCGTCACCGCGAGGACCGTGTGCCGCTGCCAGAGTTCATCCGTGCCCTTCGGGTTCTCCCACCAAAACGTCTCCTTACCCGGAAACCCTATGACGAGGTAGTCCTGCCAGCCGTCGCCATTGAAGTCGTAGGCGTAGCTGATGAAGTTGTTCGAGTAGGCATTCTTCACGCCGAGGAAGCCCTCGAATCCGGGGATCTTCTCCTCGGCGCCATCAGCCTTCTTTTTCACGAAAGAAGACTCCATCTGGTAAACGGTGTGCCGCTTCGTGAAGTCGGGGCCTTCATACCAGAACGGACCGCTAAGGATGTCCATCTTCCCGTCCTTGTTCACATCCGCCACGCATGCGCCCTCTGCCCAGAAGTGCTCGGTGATCTGCCTCTTCGTCCACCCCCCTGTGAGCGGCGGCGGAGTGGTGGAAATCGGCGGACCGGCCGGCTGCTGTTCGGCGGCGAAAGCCGAGAACGTGAGCGCGAAAAGCGTGGGGAGGGCGAGTGGGGTTTTCATGTGAGAAGGGAAAGCGCGCGCAGCGTGTCGCCTTAGGGGCAGCGTGCAAGCCGCATGTAGCCGACGACGTGAGGAGGCGGGCACTTCAATTCCCAACGTCACCACTTTCAAATTCCCCGCTTGATTTCGATCAGCCAGCCTCCTTTCGTCGTCAGCTGCGCGAAACGCCCGCCCCCTTCAGAGCCATCTGCCGCGCCTGGAGCGAAAGTGCTGCCAAGGCCGGGCGTTCGTTCACTGGAACCTCACACTCGAAAAACGCGCGACGGGCTTGCTGTCGGAAACCTTCCACCAGCGATTCCGCGAACTCATGCTCCATACGCCAGCGCGCGAACGGCTTTTCTGTCCCGTCTATTGCCTGATGCCGGATCGCATCCATCTCGTGTGGATGGGACTCGACGCGGAAACCGATCAGCTCAATGGCATGAGTTTTCTGCGCACATACTTGAAACCGCTCCTCCATCCACAGGAACTCCAGCACCAAGCATTCGATCATGTGCTCGAAGAAGCGGAGCGCGGGGACGATGCGTTTGAGACCGCATGCGCTTACGTCTTGGAAAACCCGCTGCGCGCCGGGCTCGTGAAGCGGGTCGAAGACTGGCCGCACACCGGATGTATCCTGCCAGGCTATCCGACATTGCACCCGCTCCAGCCGGAATATTGGAGCAAGCTGTGGAAGCTCTTCCGCAGCAAAAGGGCGCAGCCGACGAGGTGGGAAGGCGGGCCGATCGAGCTTTGAAACCACGGTGTGTGGGCGGGAGGCTCTCCCGGAAAAGTACCCGCCTCCTCACGTCGTCGGCTACTTCCGCGCTTCAGGCGTCACGGTGAGTTCGACGCGCTTGCCGTCGCGCTCGACGGTCATCTTCACCGGCTGGCCGATTTTCACCGCGTCGAGCGCGTAGGTGTAGTCGTAGATGTTCGCGATTTTCTGCGCGCCGAATTCCACGATCACATCGCCGCCCTTCAGCCCGCCCTTCTCCGCCGGGCTGCCGCCTCGGACGCCGCTGAGCTTCACGCCCTTCACCTCGGTCGCGTAGTCGGGGATGCTGCCGAGATAGGCGCGCATCGTGTCGCGTCCCCCGCCCTGCTCCTTGCGCTCGACGCGCGAGAAGTCGGGCCGCTCGGGCGCGCCTGCAACGTCCTGCACGATGGCGCTGGCAAACTTCGCGATGCGCGCGAGACCGTCGTAGTCGATCTTGTCGGCGGTGTCAGTCGGGCGGTGGTAGTCGTCGTGCGAGCCGGTGAAGAAATTCAGCACGGGGATGCGCTTCGGATAGAAGCTCGTCACGTCCGTCGGCAGATACGGATCTTCCTGCAGGCCGAGCTGGAATCCCGCGGCGACGTTGCGCTTTTCCAGCAAGCGCGGCCACACTTTCGAAGAGCCGACGGCCTGCATCGTGAGCTTGTTGTCCTTCAGCCGTCCGACCATGTCGAAGTTGATGTAAGCGCCGACCTTCGTGAGATCCACGGGCGGTTTCTCGACGAAGGAATTCGATCCGATGAGCCCGATCTCCTCGCCGCTCCAGAGGGCGAAAATGATCCCGCGCTTCGGCTTCGAATTCGCGAGCGCCGCTGCGATCTCGATCACGGCCGATGTGCCACTCGCATTGTCATCCGCACCGTGATGGATTTTTCCCTCCTCGCCCTTGCGCGCGAGCGAAGAGTTCCCATTCCCGAGGCCGAGGTGATCGTAATGCGCGCCGACGATGATCCACTCGTCCGTCTCACCGGGGATGCAGCCGACGACATTGCGGTCGGTCTTGTGAATGTGCTCCACCGCGGCGGCGACTTTCACCTTCACCTTCGGCAGCACGAAGCCGCCCTCCGCATGCGGGTTCTCGCTGTCGAGCGCCTTCTGCAGATCCTTCAGATTTTTCCCGCTCGGCCCGAGCAGTGAGTTCGCTGCAGCGCCACTGATGGACGCGGCGATGATGCCGCTCCCCGCACTGCTGCCATCGCCAGTGAGCGGGAGAAGCTCGCCGGCATTCGGCGAATTCGGACCCGTCACCACGAGCACCGCCTTCGCACCGCGCTCGCGTGCCATCATCACCTTGTAGCGCAGGCCGGAATAGCGGTTTAGATGCGCACGCCGCGCGGGCTCCACGTCCTCGGGAACGTAGCGGAGAATGAGCACGACCTTGTCCTTCACATCGAGCCCCTCGTAGCTGTTGTAGCGCTGCTGCCCCGTACCCTCGGGCACGCTCAGGCCGTAGCCGGCAAAGACGACTTCGCCCTCGGCCTCGCCGTTGTCGCTGAAGGCGAGCGGGCGGAAATCCTTGTCCAGCACCTGCGCTGCGGTCGTCGCGCCGGTCACTTCGAGCTTCGATTTCTCCGCGATGACCCGCTCGCCCGCGTTGAACTCAAACGGCAGGAAAAATGACTGCTGTCCCGGCAGCGGCTGCAAGCCGGACTTCGCCAGATACTCGCCCAGCCAGTCCGCCGCGAGCTTCGCGCCGTCGCTGCCGATCGCGCGGCCTGCGTGCGCGTCATCCGCGAGGAGGCCGACTTCGAGTTTCATGTCGTCCGCGGAGATTTCGGGCCGCAGCGCCGAGATGGCGACGCCCTTTGTAGCCGCGCTCGTGAGAGCGCGGGCTGATTTTTCCTCAGCGTGCGGATTGCTCCCAGCGTTTTGATCAGCCCGCGGATTCACATCCGCGGCTACGCGTTTCGGCGCTTCCCCGATCGCCTTCACCGCCTCCGCGTCATTCCAGTCCGCGAGGAAAATCTGCGACTTGGTATCCGCCGTCCGCCCGCTCGCCCACGCGAGCTTCTTCCCATCCGGCGAAAACACCGGCAGCCCGTCGAAGCCCGGCGTGAACGTCACCCGCACCGGCTCGTGCGCGCCGTCTGCATCCACGAGGAACAGCTCGAAATTGTCGAAGCCCAGCTTGTTCGACGTGAAGATGAGATACTTCCCGCTCGGGTGAAAATACGGTGCCCACGACATGCACTTGAAGTCCGTGAGCCGCCGCTTGTCGCTGCCGTCCAAGTTCATCGTCCACACGTCCGCGACCATCCCGCTCTCGTCGAAATGCCGCCACACGATGCGCTTCCCATCCGGCGAAAAGAACGGCCCGCCGTCGTAGCCCGGCGCCTCGGTGAGCCGACGCACATTCGAACCGTCGGCATTCATCATGTAGATGTCGCCCGACCACGCCGGATCCTTGTCGTAGCGCGTGCGCTGCTCAGGCGTCAGTTTCTCCAGCGGAAATGCACCGCGCAGCGAGCAGAAGACGATCTGTTTTCCATCGGGGGAAAACGCACCCTCCGCATCGTAGCCGGGCGACTTCGTGAGATTCACGAGGTCCGTGCCGTCCTGATTGCACGAGTAGATCTCCATCGTCGCATCGTAATCCCACGAATACCGCCGCTGCTTCCCGCTCGCACGGAACTCAATCTCCGCCTTCTGCTTCTCCAGCACATCCGGGTCGCCGTGCGTACTCGCAAAGATGAGCCGCTGCGTCCCCGGTTGGAAAAACGCGCACGTCGTCTTGCCCATCCCCGGCGACACGCGCCGCGAATCACCGCTTTCAAAATCGAGCGTGTAGATCTGGTAGAACGGATTCCCCTCCTCCCGCTCGCTCTGGAAGATGAGCCGGTTCCCATCGGGGCTGAAGTAGCCCTCGCCGCTGCGCTTTCCTTCGTAGATCAGTTGCCGCGCATTTTTGAGGAACCGCGTTTCCTGCGCCGGGTCATCGGCGGCGAACGCTGCGGTTGCGGCAACAATGAAAGGGAGCAATCGGAGAAGCATGGGACAACGATGGTGGGACACGCGCATCTACGCAAGCCGGCTGGACCGGAACGGTGCAATCGGAAAACGGGCGCGCGATGGCAGGGATGCTGTGGATGCGGGCGGGCAATAGTGGGGCAGGCGACCCCCCTGCCAAAGTCTCCGCCGGCGACTCGCCCGCAGGTTCCGGCGAGTCGCCGGAACAGACTCAGGCCGACACGTCGTCTGCGCCACTCTCTCCACCATCAGATCTTCGGCTCGAAGCCCTTCCGATACGACTCGCGCTTCCACAGCTTTTCAGCCGCAGGATTGTCGATCAGCTTTCCAGTCTTCGGGTCGCAGCGCACGACCGTATTCGTGCGATACGCGATGTTGCCCAGGTGGCACATCATCGTGCTCTTCTGCCCCTCCTCGATCGGGCTGTTCAGCGTCCCCTTGCCACGGATCACGTCGAGGAAATTCCCGATGTGCGCCGCGTCACCGCCACCCGCGCCCTTGCCTTCGCCCATCTTCGCGCCCTTCGGATCATACACCGTCCACGCATCGCGATTGATCGCCATCGTTCCCGCGTCCCCGTAGAAAAGGCACTCCCCGATCCCCTTCTCCGCTGCACGCGGATGGCAACTGCTCTGCACCCACTCGCAGCCGACCTTTCCGAAATCATACACCGCCGTCGCCGTGTCCGGCGTCTCCTGCTTGTCGTCGTGCCAATAGCGGCCGCCGTTGTAAGTCACACGCTCCGGGTAATCCACCTGCAGGCCCCAGCGCAGGATGTCGAGATGGTGGATGCCATTGTTGCCGAGTTCGCCATTCCCCCAGTGCCAGAGCCAGTGCCAGTCATAGTGAATGTACGGCGCCATGTCGCGTTCATCCGGCACGGGCCCCTGCCACAGATTCATGTCGATTCCCTCTGCCGCCTTCTTCGCCCCCGCTCCCACGGGACCGCGCGAATTGTAATACGTCGCCCGCGCAAACTTCACCTTCCCCACCGCCCCGCCGTGCAATGCGGCGATGGCCTCCTTCATCCACGTCCGCCGCTGATTCCCCATCTGCACGATGCGACCGTACTTTTTCTGCGCCGCCACGATCATCTCTGCCTCGCCGGGATTCTGGCTGCCCGGCTTCTCCACATACACATGCTTGCCGGCCTGCATCGCCAGCAGCGCCGCGGGCGTGTGCCAGTAGTTCGGCGTCGCGATGAAAACGGCATCCACCGACTTGTCCTCCAGGATCTGGCGGAAATCGCGCACCCCCTGGCAGGTCGTCTTCTGCTTCTCCGTCACGATCTTCGCGCCCTTCTCCAGCCGCTTCGGGTCCGTCTCGGCGACATAGGCGATCTCCACATCCGGCAGCGAAAGCAGCGCCTGCACATGCCCCATGCCACGACCGAGCGCGACGACTGCGACCTTCAGCTTCCTCCCCGCCGCATCGGCGGCCCGGAGATTCGGCATCGAGGAAAGTGCCGCACCTGCGGTGAGGATGGCGGTGCGTTGAATGGCAGATCGGCGGGAGATATTCATGGTGTGCTGGTTTGGGGTCGCAGGCATTTATGCGCTGCGCAGTGAGAAGTCGTCGAGCCGACAATCCTTTGAACCGTTGCACGCGGTGTGATTGAAAGTGAGTCCATCGGATGAACAAAATGGGGTCCGAGCGTGGCGCGAGCCTTTGGACTGCGCCCGGCTCGACGCCGCTTTTCCCTCGCCTTGGATCGGACGCGCAAATTCACAGTTGCCCCGCAGAGCAACGTGGCGCCTTGCGTCCGCGCGGCGCATCCCGCGATTTCGCCCATCGCTCCTCCGCAAAGCCAAAGCGGGGTCAAGCCCTAAGCTCAGCCATCTTCTTCGCTGCGGCCTCTGCTGCATTCGTGGGCTCCGCCGCCTTTGGCACCTCCGCGATGCACGGCCCGGCGACGGCGAGGAAAAGAAACGCAAACTTCGCGAGAAAGCGCGAACGGGGAGACGGCAGGGAACTTTGTAACATGACTCTCAGCCCACCCCGCCGATGCACGAGTCTTGGCTGCGGTCCGTCTCGGAGCGTTTCAGCGGTGCGCTCGGTATTGTGAAGGCGTGAGACCGACGCAGCGGGCGAAGGCGCGGGAGAATGCGAGCGCGCTTTCGTAGCCGACCTCGGGCGCGACGGCTTCGAGCTTGTCGTTTGTCTTTTCGAGCAGTTCCTGCGCGCGCTGGATGCGCATGTAGGTGAGGTGCTGCATCGGGCTGCGGCCGAGTTCGCGGAGGCAGATGCGGCGCAGATGCTCGGGGCTCATGTGGACGCAGCGGGCGAGTTGCGGGAGCGTCCACTTTTCCGTGAGCCGCATGGCCACCTCGCTCCAGAGCGAACTGAGGCGGTCGTTGTTGCGCCATGGTTGGGCGAGGCGCCGCGTGGTCGCGTGCAGCAGGCTCACCCAGTGGTGAATCATCTGCGGATCGCGTGCGCCTTCCCACTCCGCGCGCAGTCCGGTGATGATGCGTGCGATTTCCCCCGCGCCTGCGGCGGCGCGCGCGCCAGCTCATCGAGGCAGGCGTGCGCTTCGTCGAAGTCACGCATGGAAACTGGGATCACCACGCAAACCTCAACTCAAACCTCCGCGCCAGCGCCGCCGAGGTGGACGTGCCCCTCCACGGCCTGCTCACCGACCTCGCCGCGCGCGGACTTCTGCGCGACACGCTGGTCGTGTGGACCGGCGAGTTCGGCCGCACGCCGCACTCCGAGGGCACCGAAGGCCGGGATCACAATGTCGGCGCAGGCAACGAAACTGCGATGCCGGACGATTTGAAAAAGCGTGAGATCGAATGAAAGCCTGCGCAAAAGCGTGAGAGAATCCGCATCGGGGGTTGGCGACAGTCCCTTCGCCTCCAGCGCTGCGAGCACGAACCGATCGATGTCCGTTTTCGCCCAGCCAGCATCCTTCGGCTGCGGCACGATCGTGTGCTTCAGCGGCTTGAACGCCCACCAGTCTTCCGGCTCGGCGGCGTGCAGCAAACTCGCGGTGGCAATGAGGACAAGCGTGATCGTTTTCATGGCGTGTTGATCGGGTCGGATGCGTCCACCGAGTCGCGCCGCACGCGATAGAAGCTCTTTGTGCCCAGCTGGCTGAGCTGACGCTCCGTGGAGAATGCCGCGCCGGGGATGTTTGTCGCGCCGTTCGACCAGCCGCCGAGGTCAGGGCTCTGCTCGACGGTGTAGCGTCCGCCTTCCACCGAGGACCACGTGAGCGTCACCTGCCCGCCGGTCTTGGTGATATCCTGAACGGCGAGCGCGGCGAGTCCGCCACCCTGGTAGAGCGTGATGTTCGGCGAATCCACGGCGCTGAAGCCGACGGTCGCGGCCGCGCCGTAGTTGCCGCCCTGCTTCACGCCGAAGTATTGCCGCCCGATGATGTAGGGATACGCGGGCGTGTTGTCGGCGGCGAGGGTGACGAAGTAGGCGTAGGTGCCGGCGGGGAATTCCGGCGTCACGCACCAGCGGCCATTGTAGCGATCGAGGTCGAAGGTGACGCCCTGCACATAGCCGCGGTCGGCGAGGTGATCGAAGTCCTGAAGATACCAGCCGAGCGGCTGGCTGGTGTTGACGGAAGGGCCGTTCGGCGTGGTCGCGTGGCCGGCGGCGAGCGCCCATTGCGGCAGACTGGTGCGGCCTGTGGTGTTGAGGTTCGCAGTGCCGAAGCTGCCATCACGAAACACATAGCCGCTCACCATTCGACGCACGCCGCTCGCCGCGTCGTTTGCGGTCGCGTAGGCGTAGGGGCCGTAGATTGGGTAGCCGTCGAATGACCAGCCGAGGGTCGGCGAGTGCAGCGGCGGCGTGGTGGCTTCGGTATAGGTGTGCGTCGCGGCGGTATAGTTCACGCGGTCGCCGAGTTCATAGCGGAGCGCCATCGGGTTGATGTGATGGTGGCTTTCTCCCGTGAACGGTTGATGCGCGCCGGCGGGATCGAAGGTCAGCCCCTCGGCGAAGCGCGCATTGCGCGTCCAGCTTTCCCTGCCAGTCGCGCCGGTGTCGATGTCCTGCGCGCCGTTCCAATAAAACGCATCGAGCTGGTTGTGGATGATCGCGCTGTTCACCCAGATCGCGATCGGGCCGAAGTTTGTGTTCGAGCGGGTGACGGCAGGAACTGGCAGGCGCGGGATGCGCGTGAGCATGTCCCATTTGTTCGGGTAATTGACGAAGATCTGCGTCTTTGCCGTGTTGAAATACCAAGGCCCCATCGCGTAGTGCGGCAGCCCGCTGCCTTTCACATAGACCCAGTTTCCGGACACGCGGACCGATTCGATCCCCGCATAGGCGGGCGTCGCCTGGGTTCCGCTCAGGACCGCGCCGCTTGGCGCCCACGTCGTCACGCTGCTGCCCGTCAGTGCGTCCGCCTGCGTCTTGTAAATGCGCGCGTATTCCGCGCCGGTCACCTTTTGCCACTGCGTCTCGACCGGCGCTCCGATTGGGTTCGCGGGCGCGATGGCGCTGCTGAGCTGGGCGCTGAGTTCGTCGTAGTTCGCCTGCGACGCGCCGGGCAAAAGATTCGTCTGCTCATTGGCGTCGGTAGGGATGAAGTAGAACTCCTCGTGTGCATCGTTGAAGCGGATCAATTTGTAGCCCGCCGCATTTCGCGCCGACTTGCCGGACTCCGCGGCGGTGATCGCCGCGCCGGACTCCTCCGCATAGCCGTTGCGCACCGTCGGGTCTGTCA
>Ga0105048_10007443_pt1 | contig 17590 bp, 16 predicted proteins | sample MAT05_FD_78382 | JGI IMG/M metagenome (GOLD analysis project Ga0105048, IMG submission 78382) | Freshwater microbial communities from Lake Fryxell liftoff mats and glacier meltwater in Antarctica - MAT-05 | ecosystem: Environmental > Aquatic > Freshwater > Ice > Liftoff microbial mat | place...
CAATTGAACTGGCCATTCTAATGCCCTTCCATCTTGTATAATTTTTGCTTCATAAAAAGTATTCTCGGTTTCCCATGCTTCAAAAACTCCTTTGTGTGCGGCGAATGAGAGATCAAGTTCTCCAGATAGCCCATCGTTAACCTCAAGGAAGACTATATACTTTTTAAGAGCCCTAACTGTGATAATTTTATACATTTCCATTATTTAAAGTTAGAAAATAATCAGCAAAAGCATCCACCAATTTCGTATTCTCTTCCTCAGTGCCCACCGTTATTCTCAGGCAATCTTCGCAAAGCATCACTTTGCTCCGGTCCCTTGTTACAATGCCTCTGGTCAATAAAAAATCGTACACTTTTTTTGCACCCAATATTTTTACCAACAAAAAATTAGCATCGCTTTCATACACATTCTGTACGAGTGGCATTTCGCTAAAAACCGCTGCCAGCGCATCTCTCATGTCCACTATCAAATGAATCATGTCATTTACCTGCCCATGATTATCTAAAGCCTGCAATACAATATCCTGGGTATGCTGGCCAATATTATACGGTGGTTTTATTTTGTTAAGTACATCAATAATAGCCTCCGAAGCAAACAACATTCCCAGCCGCAAACCCGCCAATCCCCATGCTTTGCTCAGCGTTTGCAGCACCACCAAATTCGGGTAGTCATCCAACGAACGGCTAAAAGATTTTTGTTTGGAGAAATTGATATAAGCTTCGTCCACCACCACCAATCCATCAAAATTATTTAGCACCATCTCTACATCTTCCCTATGCAAACTATTGCCCGTTGGGTTGTTGGGGCTGCACAGCCAAATTATTTTTGTGTTGGCATCAATCAGTTGCTCAATGTGAGCCAGATTGAGCTGATAATCATCTAGCAGCGGTGCTTTGCGAAGCGCCACATTGTTGATATTGGCACTCACTTCGTACATGCCATAAGTAGGCGGCACAATTACTACATTATCCTTTCCTGGCTCACAAAAAGTACGATACAGCAGGTCTATACATTCATCGCTGCCATTGCCCAGCAGCATTTGGGTAGCAGGCAACGCCTTAATTGCGCCTAACTTTTCCTTCACCTTCCATTGCATGGGGTCGGGGTAGCGGTTGTACCATTTTAGTGTGGGTGAACCGAGGCTATTTTCGTTCGCATCCAAATACACCGAAGCCTCTCCTTTAAATTCATCTCTTGCCGATGAATAAGGCGTTAAGTTTTTAATGTTTTGCCTGACAAGTTTATCTAAGTCGAAATTCATGTTGTTATATTTTGTCTGAATCATCATTATTTCCAGATTAAACTGATTGAGCAGATACGATAACCAATCAATTCTACACGAAAAATATCATGATTAATCCCGGTTCAGACGGATTTGCACCGCCTCCGCATGTGCCTGCAAACCCTCTGCCATAGCCATTTCTATCACCGTTGTGGAAATATTTTTCAAGCCGTATTCTGTTAATTTCTGCACCGTTATTTTCTTTATAAAGCTATCTACGCTAACACCACTGTACATTCTTGCGTAGCCATTGGTAGGCAACGTATGGTTGGTGCCACTGGCATAATCGCCCACACTTTCAGGCGAATAATTTCCGAGAAAGATTGAGCCGGCATTTGTGATTTTGTCTGCTATTTTATCATCATTATTACAACAGATGATAAGGTGTTCGGCGGCATACGCATTTACCAGTTCAATGGCTTCCTCAAGGTTTTCCATTACCACCGCACGGCTGCTTTCCAAAGCTTTTTTTGCAAATTCCATCCGTGGCAACATCGCCAATTGCTTCACCATCTCCTCCTCCACCCTATTAACTATTAACAATTGACTACTCACCAATAACACCTGGCTGTCTGCTCCATGTTCGGCCTGGCTTAGCAGGTCGGCGGCCACAAAGGCTGGGTTACAGGTTTCATCGGCCAGCACACATACTTCGCTTGGGCCGGCGGGCATGTCTATGGCTATTCCATTGAGCTGTATTAATTGCTTTGCGGCAGTTACAAATTGGTTTCCGGGACCAAAAATTTTATATACCTGCGGCACCGTGTGGGTACCATAAGCCATAGCAGCAATAGCCTGTGCACCGCCAGCTTTTATTATTTTAGTTACGCCGGTAATGCTGGCCGCATACAATACCGCCGGGTGCACCGCTCCATTTTTTTGTGGCGGTGTGCATAATACAATTTCTTTACAGCCCGCAAGTTTTGCCGGTATAGCCAGCATGAGCAATGTAGAAAACAATGGCGCAGTGCCGCCCGGGATGTAGAGACCTACTTTATCTATACCCACACTCTTACGCCAGCATTTTACACCTGGCATGGTTTCTATTATTTCTACCGGCGACAGTTGCTTTTCATGAAACAAGGTGATGTTTTTTGCTGCCTGCTGTATAGCCTGTTTTAGTTCTTCGGTGAGGAGGTTTTGAGCGGCGGCTTTTTCTTCATCGGTCACTTCCAATATCTCTAATTCCACACCGTCAAATTGCCGGGCATATTGCCGCAAAGCCACGTCGCCTGTACGTTTCACTTCGGCCATTATTGGTTTCACCTTATCAAATACCACATTCAAATCCATGGTTGAACGTTGAGTGATTTGCGGCCATTCGGCTTTTGTAGGGTTTATAAAAATTTGCATGGTATTATTTTGTCTGAACAAGAATTTTTGCGAGATTATTCTAATAATTCTGTTGCTTTTTTTAATCGGTTTTACATCAGAAAATGCCGATTAATCATGGTTTGTATTTACACAATCATCTTCTCAATCGGTATCACCAAAATACCTTCAGCACCGGCGGCTTTTAGCTGTTCTATTATCTCCCAAAAATCATTTTCGTTCAATACGCTGTGTACGCTGCTCCAACCTTCCTGTGCCAGTGGTAATACTGTTGGGCTGCGCATACCGGGCAGTACCGCAATGATGTTTTGTAGCTTTTCGTTTGGGGCGTTTAACAAAATATACTTGTTGTTTCTGGCCTTTTTTACGGAGCGGATACGGAACAACAGCTTTTCTAAAATATCCAGTTTTTCCTGTTCCAGGCTACTGTTGCGAACAAGTACCGCCTCGCTTTTCAAGATTACTTCTGCTTCTTTCAGTCCGTTCATAAACAAGGTGCTGCCACTGCTCACTAAATCCACAATTGCTTCGGCCAACCCTATACCAGGTGCTATTTCCACGCTGCCGCTTATTTCGTGTATTTCAGCTTGCAGTTTGTTTTTATCCAAAAACTGCTGTACCAAAATGGGGTAACTGGTGGCGATGCTTTTGCCTTGTAAAAATTGAGGGCCAGTATATTCTTCGCCTTTCTTAATGGCTACAGAAAGGCGGCATTTTCCAAAGCCAAGCTTTTCTACGATAACTACTTCCTTTTGCTTTTCGTACAGTACATTTTCACCTACAATGCCCACATCGGCCACACGGTCTTCCACGTACTGCGGTATATCATCGTCCCTTAAAAAAAATACTTCTAACGGAAAATTTTCCGCTTCGGCCTTTAGTTTGTTCATGCCGTTTTTTATGTCAATGCCGCACTCTTTCAGCAAGCTAATAGAGTCTTCGTACAGGCGACCCGATTTTTGAATGGCGATTTTTAGTTTCATATTATTGGCCGTTAATGGCTTTCAATTTTTAATTTTTTCCCCTTAAAATGGTTATTCCCATTCACGGGGGTTAGGGGGCGGGCAAAACAAAAGGCTTACCGAAACGGTAAGCCTTTTTAAATAATTTTATGCAGTGTACATAACATCATTGGCTTACCGCTGGTAAGTATGGTGATGGTGGTTATGTACGATTTGTTTCATTTGCGCTGCAAAAATAGGCTGCGATTTTAATCCACCAAAAATGATTTTAAAAACGGCTATTTCATTTAAACACTTTTTGAAGCAGCAGCTACAGTAACATCATCCGGCTTTAGTACGGGCTTTTCGTTCCAAGTCCTCCTTCGCTACGCTTCGTCCGGGCTTTCCACTCCAATCCCGGCTAATCATCATCTATTGTACTTCTTTCAGCTTCTATCAAAGCAAAGGCTTCAATGCTTAAAACATGCTATTCCATGGCCAGGAAATTATTAAACCAATTATATTGAATGTTGATAGCCGTTTGTTTTCTTTGCCACGAATGTCTTAACCCTCGCAATAAGCGGGGCAGGCTGAATTTGAGTGGATTAAGGTTTTAAAAGGAAAGGCTTTTGGCCATCTTTAATAATTGAGTTTGTTGTAAAAACCTTTTAAAATTGCTTTTCCCCTCAATCCAAAAAATCAACTCAACCATAGCCTGCCCCGCTTATTGCGGGGGTTCAGACCATAAAAAACCAACATGCAAAAAATTATCGACGCAATAGAACAACTGGTAAAAGAGAGACTGCAAATGGAAGCAACAGACATTATTCCTTTGCAACAAAGTGGCAGCGACCGCCGGTATTTCAGGGTGCTTACGCCTGGCCAATCTTACATGGCTACCTGGGGCTTAAATGTAAAAGAGAACCAAACGTTTATTTACTTTTCCAACCATTTTAAAAGCAAAGATTTACCGGTACCCAAAATCTATTGCCTCAGTGAGGATGAAACCATATACCTACAGGAAGATTTTGGTGATGAAAGCCTGCTAACCCGGCTGGAAAAACTCGGTCATGTGGAGGAAGCAAAACAATTGTTTAAAGACAGCCTCTACCAACTGGCAAGGCTGCAGGTTCAAGGCCACGAGGGTCTCGATTACAGCCATTGCCTCACCGCAAAGGAGTTTGGAAAGCAGGCTATTACCAGCGACCTGCTTTATTTTAAATACTACTTTTTAGACACCCTTAAAACACCCTACGACAAGCAGACTATGCTGGAGGATTTTGATGCACTTGCCAATTATCTTACCCATACTGAGTTTAAGTTTTTTATGTTCCGCGATTTTCAGAGCCGCAACGTGATGCTGAAAAACGACAAGCCATACTTTATAGATTACCAGGGCGGCATGAAAGGTGCCCCGCAGTACGATGCCGCTAGTATGATATGGCAGGCAAGGGCTGAGTTAAGCGACGATTGGAAAAAAGATTTGCTGGATGCGTACATGGATGGATTGGATGAAGTGCTGGGCCAAAAGATAGACCGGTACACGTTTGTAGGGCAATATTATGGTTATGTACTAATTAGGTTATTACAGGTTTTGGGCGCCTATGGTTTCCGGGGCTTGTTCGAAAGGAAGGCACAATTTCTAACTTCAATTCCGTTAGCATTGCGTAACCTGAAATGGTTTTTGGAGAACCGCACCATGGGCATTAACACACCTGAGTTTAAACGCATGCTACAGCATATTGTAAGCGACGAAGTGATAGCACAATTTGAGCCACAACAGGCCACAGCAGCTACACCGCTTACCGTACACCTCAATAGTTTCTCTTATTTAAAAACCGGCTACCCTGCACCTGAGAGCGACAATGGAGGTGGGTATGTATTCGACTGCCGTGGCATACTTAACCCTGGAAGAATAGAAGCATACAAAACCCAAACCGGCCGCGACAAAGACGTGATTGACTACCTGGAACAGAACACCAAAATGCCCGACTTTCTCAACAACGTTTTTAATATTGTTGACATCAGCGTGGAAGACTATTTGAAGCGTAGTTTCGAAACCCTCACCATCAACTTTGGCTGTACCGGCGGCCAGCACCGCAGCGTGTACGCCGCCGAACAAACGGCCCGGCACCTTCGCAATAAATACAAAGTGCGTACCGTTGTAAACCATATAGAACAGGAGAAAAAGGGGTGGGTGAATGAAAGGTATTGAATGGTAGGATAACCAAGTAGATTATCAAGGATTCGGCAAGAGAAACTTAGATACTTACCATTTATTAAATCTTAGCTTTATAAAAATTTAGGTCATGCAATTAATAAGAGAAAAAGAGAAATTATTCTTCATTGCAAAAGATGAAGCCGAGGCGGTAGCAGCAGAAGCTATACTTAACCCGCTGATAAAAAGATTTTTGCCCAACGATGCTGAAATAGCTCAACGGAAATTAGATTTGGAAAAATTCAATGAGTTGACCAAAAATTTTACTCAATCAGTACCACAATTTGAAATAGAAAAACTTGCAGAAGAAGTAGATAAGGCCATGTGGAACGATTATAAAGAAAAACGGAACTTATGATTCTGGTTATAGATGCCAATATCATTTTTAGTATTTTAATAAACCCAAACAGCATTACAGGCAAAAAATTTATTGAACTAGCATCTGAAGTGCTTTTTATTGCACCTTATTTTAAAAGGCAGAAATAGCAAAACATCAAAATAGAATTGCGGAGATCACACAACATCCAGTTAATGATATTGAGTTATTAAAGGACTTCATTTATAACATAATTCATTTTTACCCTTAAGAAAAAGTGCCACTTGAAATAGATAATCATGCTGTGGCTTTACTAAAAGGATATGATCAAAAAGATGTTCCATATTTGGCTTTTGCACTCTATTACAATGCTTTAATTTGGACAGGTGATAAACCGTTAAGAACTGCCCTCGAAGCAAAAGGTTTCAACATCTGCATCTCCACCCAAGAATTATCTACAAAAACATTATGAACGCACTTATCCTAGCCGCCGGCCTTGGCACCCGCCTAAAACCCTTCACCGACCTGCACCCCAAGGCATTGGCTGTGGTAAATGGCAAACCAGTTTTACAAAGAAATATTGAATACCTGCAAGGCTTTGGCATTACCAATGTAATGGTGAATGTGCACCATTTTGCCGACCACATTATCAATGCCATAGAAGCCAATAACGGCTGGGGCAGCACCGTTACCATCAGCGACGAAACAGGTGCCATACTCGAAACCGGCGGCGGCATAAAAAAAGGCCGCTGGTTCCTGGAAAAAACCGAAGACTGCGTTGTGATGAATGCCGATATACTCACCGATATGCCACTTAACGAAATGATCGCTTCTCACGTACGCACCATGAGCATCGCCACACTAGCCACCACTAACCGAACCAGCAGCCGCTACCTTTTGTTCAACAGCAGCGGCCAACTCTGCGGCTGGCGAAACGATTTTACCGGCGAACGAAAAATGCCCTTCGACCATGGCAGTTTTATAGACAAAGCCTTTAGCGGCATTCAGGTGCTTAACAGAGAAATTTTTCCACTAATCCGCAACCAGGGCAAATTTTCGATGATAGATGTGTATCTGGATATTTGCCGCGATAACCGCATAGACTCCTTCGACCACTCCACCTATAAACTTATAGACATAGGCACCGCCGAAAAACTGGAACAAGCTGGCCAAATGTTTGTTTAACATCAGGAACTTCTAAAAATTCATTCTCTATATTCCATTAAGTCAATGGTCATTGGGGGGGCATTAGTAAGTAAAAAATTAACATTGACACCTAACTAATTAATCATTGACCCAATGACCTATTGACTTATAGACCATGCCCCTCATCTCAGACCAAATATCAACCTTTCTCAAAGAGCCCAAAGAGGTGCCCTTTTTAAAAAGCCTTGTGGATACCATAAGGCCGCCAAGGCGAAAAAAAATATTGGCCGAAGAAAATATCGTTCAACTCACTTCGCTAATACTGGCGGATAAAAACCTACAGTACCGCATTAGTACCGCCATTACCAAAATAGTTACCAAAGCCGACCTGCAATATATTTTTAGCGAAAGCGGCCTCGTAACCGGTAGCGGTTTTTTTGCAGAACTCAGCCAGAAAATAACAGAAAAAATACTGCCCACATTACTGCCCAAAAACGACCTGCGCAATCATGTAAGAAAAATATTTTCAAAAAAATGGGATTACAAATGGATATACCAAGTGCAGGAGCAGGTATGGATAAATTTGTTTCGCAGCATAAACCTCAATATTTCGTTTGATAGCCCAGCACAGCAACAGCAACTGATACACGCTGCCGAAGTACTCAGCTATCGCATAGCCGCCCTGGGCCTTGATAAACGCATTGTACAAAAAGCACCTGAAATAATCCTGCCACTCAACGCATTTACAGCACAGAATAAAATATGGCAACTTTATCGCCATGCCATCAATACCGGAGACACCGTGCTGCGGCTGGAATACTTTCAGCAATTGGATTCGATAATAGCAAGGGGCTTGCTGCAGATAGAAGAAATACGCCATACCCGAAAGGAGGCCGGTACCAGCCTCCAGCAAACCTTTATAATAGAACGAATATGCCAGCAACTGGAACGCCTCCAGATAATCATCACCATTATAGACCCTATGGTGGATGTGAGCACCTATGCATATACCGACTATTTTAAGGAGATAGTGGAAAGCGAAAACACCCATAAACAACTCGGCTCTTTTTTGTCGCTAAATTTTTCAACACTGGCCTACCAAATAGCGGGGCATGGCGGCCGTACCGGCGAAAAATACATCACCAACAACCTAAGGGAATACCGGCAATTCTTTAGGTCGGCGGCCATTGGCGGCGTTATTATTTCTTTGGCTGCGCTTATAAAAATGTGGCTTGGGCATTATACCCTTGCACCGTTTTGGGCCAGCTTTCTATTTGGTATTAACTATGCCATCGCCTTTGTGGTCATCCACCTTATAGGTGGTTCCATTGCTACCAAACAGCCAGCCCTTACAGCTTCTGCCATAGCTACAGCCCTTGATAATACCACCCCCCGCAGCCCTTCGCTTAACAATATGGCCCTTATGGTAGGCAAAGTGTTCCGCAGCCAATTGGCATCGCTGATGGGCAACCTGCTCGTGGTTTTTCCGCTCACTATTTTTATAGCATACCTGGTACACAAAGCCACCGGCGAACATTTGGTAAACCCCGCCAAAGCCCTGCATGTGCTGGAAGATACCCAACCCTCCATCCGCAATATTTGGTATGCTGCCATTGCAGCATTTTTGTTGTTTATGAGCGGCATCATTAGCGGCTATTTTGATAACCTCGTCATCTTTGGCAAAATACCCGAACGGATACGGGCACACCGCCGTTTCACTTATATTTTGGGCGCCAAGGGTACCATTAAACTGGCCAACTATATTGATAACAACATGGGGGCTTTAATGGGCAATATCTTCCTTGGCTTTGCCCTTGGCTTTATAATTTTCTTTGGTAAAATTTTTGCGCTGCCGCTGGATATAAGGCATGTAACCATCTCCACAGGGTTCTTCGGTTTTACGGCTTTTGCTCAAGACTTTGCATTTACCAAACTGCAGTGGCTGTATTATTTGGCCGGCCTTGTGTGCATCGCATTTACCAACCTCACAGTAAGTTTTGGCCTGGCTTTATATGTGGCCATGAAATCAAGAAAAGTACCTACCAGGCAGCTTCTTACCCTTACTAAAGTAACTGGCAGGTATTTTGTCAGGTTTCCAGGCGATTTTTTCTTTCCACCAAAAAGGGAAAGGCAGTCCCCCTCCTGACCGCCCGGCCAAAGAGGTGAATAAGGAGTCCGTGGAAGATATTTCATTTCATGGGGTCGTTTACAGCAGCAAATTATTCATCCAAAAATTCTACTTTGAGCCATTATTTAAAAAGAAGAAAATGTTTTGGAGCCGGGCCTTTGTACTGCTATGAGGCGATATTGGCGACGCTGGTCAACAAAAAATTACATATTAACCTAAAGCTTTAGTATAGAGAAAAACGATTGCAAACCATGAGTTACAACTACCTCCCCCTCGACAAGAATCAGTTGACTTTTCAGCAGGTAAAACACCTTTTACAATACCGGCAACTTATCTCAATCACCTTTGAGGCTTACGACGATATTGAAAAATGCCGGCATTACCTTGACGATAAAATGGCCAATGGAGATGCCTTGTATTACGGCATCAACACGGGCTTTGGTTACCTGCAAAATGTAAAAATAGATGGTGCCCAAATAGAAGAACTGCAATACAACCTGCTGAAAAGCCACGCCTGTGGCTTGGGGGACGAAGTGCCAACAGCCATTGTAAAACTGATGCTTGCCTTTAAAGTAAAAAGCCTTGCGTATGGCCATAGCGGCGTGCAAAACGAAACGGTGCAACGGCTTATGGACATGCACAACAACGATGTTACACCCGTTGTATATACCCAGGGCAGCCTTGGTGCCAGTGGCGATTTGGCGCCACTAAGCCACCTGTGTTTGCCCATTATTGGCCTGGGAGAAGTGTATTACAATGGCAAAAAAATGCCCACCCGTGAAGCTGAAAAACTGCTCGGCTGGAAACCCGTTTCGCTGCGAAGTAAAGAAGGGTTGGCTCTGATTAACGGCACCCAGTTTATGGCCGCTTATGGCATGTATTGCCTCGCCAAAGCCGAGCATCTAATTAAAATGGCCGACCTCATTGCTGCCATTTCTTTTGATGGTTTCAATTGCAACCTACAGCCTTTTCACGAAGCAATCCAACGCATCAGGCCGCACAAAGGGCAGGTGGATACAGCAGCTATGTTACGCCAACATTTAGCAGGCAGTGCCATTGCCACATCCAACGAAAAAGAGATACAAGACCCCTACTCGTTCCGGTGCATACCGCAGGTACATGGTGCCACCAAGGATAGTTTTGATCATGTGCTGCGGGTGTTTTTGCTGGAGATAAATTCAGTTACCGACAACCCCAATATTTTTCCCGGCGAAGACCTGATTGTAAGCGGCGGCAACTTTCACGGGCAACCGCTGGCACTTAATTTAGATTACCTCGCCATCGCCATGAGCGAACTAGCCAATATTAGTGAACGCCGCACTTACCAGCTTATTAGTGGCCAGCGTGGTTTGCCCATGTTTCTTGTAAAAGAGGCTGGCCTGCACAGCGGCTTTATGATACCGCAGTACACAGCGGCGGGTATTGTAAGCGAAAACAAACAGCTCTGCACACCGGCGTCTGTTGATTCCATATCGAGCAGCAATAACCAGGAAGACCATGTGAGCATGGGTGCCAACGCCGCCACCAAACTGCTGCGGGTTATTAATAATGTTGAAAAAGTATTGGCTATAGAATTGCTCACCGCAGCTCAGGCATTGGAGTTCCGCCGACCGCTGAAAAGCTCCCCTGCTGTAGAAGCATTATTTGCGGCTTTTAGAAATGAAGTAAGTTTTAATGAAGCAGATAGGGTGCTGCATGATGATATGATGAAGGCGGTAAAGTTTGTCGGGGGTATGATTTTACCCCCCCTGTAATACACAGTTAAAAAAGGGGGGATGAAATTTGTATCTTCATTTTAAAATAATGATTATGGAAACATTAATGGAAAGAACGCCCATTAAACTTAATCAGCAACAGTTGGATATGCTGCAATTATTGGATAAGCCATTATCCGACGATGATTATGCTGAACTAAAAAAAGAATTGTTCAAATACTTGCCAGGCAACTTGATTTGGATATGGAAAAATTAGAAAATGAAAACGGCTGGACTACCGGAACTTATGATCAATGGGGAAAAGAGCATTACAGAATATCATCAAAATGATTGCAGTTAAAGATATTAATGTGTTTTTGCAGGCAATAGGTAGAACAAGTAAACGCAGGCCCATTTGGAATGGTATAATAGAAGAAAAATTATGGTAGTAACAAGCTCATTCATGCTACTTGAATATGAAGAAGTCCTGGCAATAGGGGCTTCCCAAACAGCCAGGGAACTTGTTCAAAAAATTTTTATTGAAGCCGGAAATGTAAAACATGTCAATCCTGATTTTCACTGGGATGCGATATCGATAAATAGGGATGACAATAAATTTTTTGGTGCAGCCATTTCCGGTAATGCCGATTACCTTGTTACAAACGATGGCTATTTTAACGAACCAAAAATTTATCATTTCCAAGCGTAACAATTGTTTCGGCTGATGAATTCCTTGAAATTATCAAAGCCTTATAACACATTACCCAGGCCGCAAATTCTATGTTGCGGCTTTTATAACTTTAAACTTTTTATTTTATACACATAAAAAAAGTATGAGCTACGACCCCATCAAATACGCCACCCCAACCGGCTCCACCCTATCCTGCAAAGGATGGATACAGGAAGCGGCTTTAAGAATGCTGCTCAATAACCTGAACCCCGAAGTGGCCGAACGTCCAGACGATCTTATTGTATATGGTGGCCGTGGCAAAGCTGCCCGAAACTTTGAAGCACTCGACAATATCATCGCCGCCCTCAAAATATTGGAAAACGATGAAACGCTGCTGATACAAAGCGGTAAGCCTGTAGGCATACTCCAAACACATAAAGATGCACCCCGGGTACTTATTAGCAACAGCCAACTGGTACCCAACTGGGCCAACTGGAAACACTTTGACGAATTGGAAAAAAAAGGCTTGATGATGTACGGCCAAATGACCGCTGGTAGCTGGATTTATATCGGCACCCAGGGCATTGTGCAAGGCACCTACGAAACCTACGCCGCCATAGCCGACAAACATTTCGCTGTCCCTCACGACCCAACTAGCTCCTCCCCACTTACCACTACCGGTTCATTAAAAGGCACCCTCAACGTAACCGCAGGCCTCGGCGGCATGGGTGGGGCTCAGCCGCTGGCCATTACCATGAACGAAGGCGTGGCACTTATAGCCGAAGTGGAAGAATGGCGCATAGACAAACGCCTGGAAACAAAATACCTCGACGAAAAATATACCGATATAGATGAAGCCATCAATGCAGCGTTAAGGTATAAAGCAGCAGGTGCAGCCAAAAGCATCGGCGTATTGTGCAATGCCATCCAGCTATTGCAAAGACTAATTGACCGCAACATTATACCCGATACGCTCACCGACCAAACCAGTGCACACGACCCCCTTATTGGTTATGTGCCGCAAAACCTTACCAACGAACAGGCAAATGAACTTAGAGCAAAAAATCCCGAAGCATACACCCGGCTTAGCTATGAAAGCATGTGGCTCCATGTGCAACTGATGCTGCAACTAATGGACAAAGGTGCCATCACTTTCGACTATGGGAATAATATAAGAGCCAGGGCGCTGGAGTATGAGGAATCAATGGATAGTGGACAATTGAAAAATGATAATCACAACCCATTATCTATTGTCCATTTTCCACTAAACCGTTGCTTCGATTTCCCCGGCTTTGTACCCGCCTATATTCGTCCACTTTTTTGCGAGGGCAAGGGGCCGTTTCGGTGGGCAGCACTAAGCGGCGACCCGGCTGATATTGCCGTTACCGACGAACTCATCATAAACATGTTTCCCCATAACAAAGGCATGATACGCTGGATGAAAATGGCACAGGATAAAATCGCCTTTCAGGGATTACCCGCCCGTATATGCTGGCTGGGCCAGGGTGAAAGGGAAAAAGCGGGCCTTGCATTTAATGAACTGGTACGCACAGGCAAGGTGAAAGCCCCGATTGTAATTGGCCGAGACCACCTCGATACCGGCTCCGTCGCTAGTCCCAATCGTGAAACCGAAGCTATGCTGGATGGCAGTGATGCAGTGGCCGACTGGCCCATTCTAAATGCACTGGTAAATACTGCAGGCGGTGCCAGTTGGGTAAGCCTGCACCACGGTGGCGGGGTAGGTATGGGCTATAGCATACATGCGGGTATGGTGATAGTGGCCGATGGCACAGCCGATGCCGAAGAAAGATTAAAAAGGGTTTTAAGAAATGACCCAGGCTTGGGGGTGATAAGACATGCGGATGCCGGGTACGATGTGGCGAAGGACACAGCGATGGAACACCATTTGGACATTACAGAAAAATTGAGGTGAAATTAAATAGAGACTATCTTAAGCATCGGGTGGCTCCTTTGTAAGCGTATTGTTGCTTGGCGATTGTTGCAATAGCTACATAGGCCTTCAGCGAACAATAGACTCGATAGAGATTGGTGCTATGGCTTTTCCTTTTTCCTGGAAAAAAAATACCTGTATGAAATTGTTCTCCGATACAAAAGGGTCCTACATTTCTTCTGCTACACGCAAAGGTGAAGCGGCTGGTTGCAATTTTCAACTAGGGGGCTATTTCACCAATAGCTTCAATAAGATTTTATATGAAAGCCTTAAAAAAGAAGTGGATACTGACCCGTTTATAGCATGGCAACAAATTTGGGAAGATGTAGGCGTAGAAGCCACAAGCATTGCCGAAAGCAGAGGAAAAGAACAGCATATGCAGTATAAATATGTGAAGTAGGCGAAGGTCTGCCTAGTGACTTAAAACTTTCATAACGTCAGATAATTCTACAAAACCGCGTCAGCCTAATATTTTTGGTTAGCAGCTTATATCCTGGTGGCACAATTTATGTTTACCAAATTGGTCAGATTCAGTTAAAAATACCAGCAGAACAAATTAGGTAACTTAAGTAACACCCCACCCCCACATAAACCCATTCTCCCCAAGAATGATTTAATTTACTACTCATGCCCATTCCCAAATACATTTATCAACTATGTTTTGCTACTGCCCTGCTAATTGGCAGTACCAAGGCACACAGCCAAATCCCCGGCTGCACCGATTCCTTATCCAATAATTTCAACCCAGCCGCCACGGTAAACAACGGTAGCTGCACTTACAATACCACCAGCTATACACCACCTTTAAAAGTGGATCCCATAAGCGATACACTTGTGGAAACGAGTGGGCTTACCATGGCGGGCAACTACCTATGGAGCCATAATGATGGCGGAGGCAGTACGGCTATTTACCGAATAGATACACTTACAAATGCACTGCTGCAACGGGTGTACCTGGCAGGGGCGGTAAATGTAGATTGGGAGGATATGGCTTTTGATGGCACCAACTTTTACATCGGCGATTTTGGCAACAATGCCAACGGAGCCAGAACTGATTTAAAGATTTACAAATTCCCGCTGCGTGCCATACCAGGCCATACTACAAACCCTGTAACCACTATTGAGGCTGGGCTGATTGAAACTATCCATTTTACCTACAGCAACCAGCCACAGCCACCACAGCCAGTTGCGGCCAACAGTACGGCTTTCGATTGCGAGGCAATGATTGTGGATAGTGGCCGCATTCATTTATTTACCAAGAACTGGGTTGGTTTAAATACGGTTCATTATATCATCAATGGTATTGCCACGGGCAGCTATACGGCCATGCCGCAGGATACATTGCCTACAAATTACCTGGTAACGGCGGCAGCCAAGGCACCGGGCCGCAATGTGGTGGTATTACTGGGCTACCAAAACACCGGCACTGCAAACCACTTTATGCACTTGCTTACGCAATACAGCGGTGGCAATTTTTTTAATGGCAACAAACGCAAACTGAACCTGCCCAGCGTTTTAAGCATGGGTCAGGCCGAAGGCATCACGTTCAGGAACAGTGGCTATGGTTATATCAGCAACGAAAAATTTGTAGGCGGTATCAGCCCGTTTATTATTACCGTGAGGCAGCGGTTGCGGTCGTTTAATATTGCTAATTATATTCCCAATGTACCTGGCAGCTATGTGTTTACCGGCAGTGGCAACTGGAACATTGCCGCCAACTGGAACTTTTATTTAATGCCGCCAGCGAATGTCTTTGCAGGAAGCCAGATCATCATTGATCCGCCAATGGATGGCTCCTGTATTTTGAATGTCCCTTTCACAGTTAAGCCGGGTGTAATACTACAGGTGAGGCCAGGTAAATCTTTCATCGTTCACCAAAATCTTACACTGCAACGCTGATATTTAATTGAAACACCAAATGACGCTGAAACAAAAAATTTATAACCACTACCTGCATGTAATTACCGAAAAAGTGCGCCACCTGCAACATATACTGGCCGACCTTAAAGACAGTGCCACTAACGAAACCAAAAGCACCGCAGGTGATAAGCATGAAACAGCACTGGCCATGTTACAAATAGAACAGGCTAACATTGGCGGGCAACTTGAAGATGCCCTTGCCCAGCAACTGTTGCTTAAAAACATAAACCCGACGTTAACGCCAACTGTTGTGGTGCAGGGCAGCCTTATTAAAACTAACCGGGGTTACCTGTTTTTAAGTGCCGCCATGGGCAAGGCTGTGGTGGAAAATGTGCCAGTAATGGCCCTTTCTCAACAAGCACCATTGGGGAGGAAACTGATGGGCTTGCAGGCTGGTGATGCACTTACTATTAATAGCATTGCCTACACAATTGAAGGCATTGAATAAACGCAGGTGGTGACCATCATCGCTGATCTACGGTATATTTATTTAGGCTATATAGACCTTATAATCGTTTCAGAAAATGAAAAAGACAGTACTTCTATCACTCCTTCTGCCCATTTTTTTTGCCGGCACGGCACAAATAAACGAACGGGAAGCCACCGATTGGCAACCAATTGGCCGCCTACATTTTGGTGGCATTACCAAGGCTTCGATGGAGTATAAAGCCAATGAACAGGACACGACTTATCTGTTGTTTGTAAAAGATGTACGGGAAGTGCCTAAGAATAATTATTTCACCATCAAGTTTAAAAATACGAACGGCACGTATGAAAAACTGTACACCATTCTAAAGAGTTTCTTTTTACCAGAATATAAAAAAGATAAGAAATACAGCCGCACTTTCGACCTGGGAAACACGGGTGTAAACGTGCAGCATTACCGGCTAATAACCGGCCGTGGCATTATGTTTTATACACAAAGTGGCTACACCTATTGGTCGGAGTATGACATAGATAAATTGTTTGGAAAAAGGTAGAACAATTTCCAGCAGCAATCAAGCTATCTCAGTATTTCGAGACTCTGGTTTATGATAACCACACATTCTAAAATTTGCTGTTCATTAATAATAAGCGGTGGGGCAAAGCGTATTTTATCGCCATGGGTCGGCTTTGCCAAAAGCCCATTTTCTTTTAACTGCATACACAAATCCCAGGAGGCCTCCTTATTGGGGTGATCAATAACAATAGCATTAAGCAAACCTTTGCCTCTTACGGTTTTAATAAAAGGCGAAGCAAGTTTTACCAATTCCGAACGGAGCAATTCGCCCATAGCAGCAGCGTTTTCTACCATGTTTTCATCTTTCAAAACCTGTAATGCTGTAATAGCCACAGCACAAGCCAATGGGTTTCCGCCGTAGGTGCTGCCGTGTTCGCCTGGTTGTATATTCATCATTATTTCGTCATCGCAAAGCACAGCGCTCACCGGCAGGGTGCCACCACTTAGTGCCTTTCCGAGTATCAGTATATCCGGCCTTACCGCTTCATGATCGCAAGCCAGCATTTTGCCGGTACGGGCAAGCCCTGTTTGTATTTCATCGGCAATAAATAGCACATTATATTCTGTGCAAAGCCTTCTTACACCCGTCAGGTAGCCCTCATCGGGTATCACTACACCGGCTTCCCCCTGTATGGGCTCTACCATAAATGCAGCTACATTTTTATCCTGAAAGGCGGCCTCCAGTTGAACCAGGTTGTTATAATCCACCAAATCAAAACCCGGCATGTACGGCCCAAATTGGGCGTAGCTGGTTGGGTCGGTAGAAGATGAAATGGCGGCGAGTGTTCTTCCCCAAAAATTATCACGGGCAAAGACCACCCTGGCTTTATTCGCTTCTATCCCTTTGTTCATATAACCCCATCGCCTTGCAAGTTTTATAGCTGTTTCCCCCCCCTCCACGCCGGTGTTCATGGGCAATACTTTGTCGTATCCAAAATATGCGGTTATGTACTTTTCGTACTCCCCCAAAATATTATTATGAAACGCCCTGG
>Ga0105048_10007444_pt1 | contig 17589 bp, 15 predicted proteins | sample MAT05_FD_78382 | JGI IMG/M metagenome (GOLD analysis project Ga0105048, IMG submission 78382) | Freshwater microbial communities from Lake Fryxell liftoff mats and glacier meltwater in Antarctica - MAT-05 | ecosystem: Environmental > Aquatic > Freshwater > Ice > Liftoff microbial mat | place...
TCTCGTCTCGATCATGATTCTCGTTTTCCTCGGCGACTGGCGGATGACGCTGATTGCCACGTTGTCGTTGCCCTTGGCGGTGCTCGGCGCCATTGCCGGGCTGAAGATGACAGGCAATACGATCAATGTCATGACATTGGGAGGGCTATTCCTGGCAATCGGCCCGCTTGTGGATAATGCCATCGTCGTGCTGGAGAACATTCACCGGCACATGGGCATGGGCAAGTCGGCCTTTCAAGCGTCGCTGGATGCCACCAGTGAGTTAACGTTGCCTGTCGTGGTCGCGACGCTCGCCCTCATTATCGTCTTGATTCCCGTCGCGCTCACACCGGGCGTCGGCGGCTTTCTCTTCAAGCCGCTCACCTTGGCGGTGGCCTTCGCGATGATTGTGTCGCTGATGCTGTGCTGGTCGTTCGTGCCCGCGATGTGCGCCAAGTTGTTGCGCGGCCACGGACAGCACGGCCACGGCCATGAGTTTGAACATCGCGCGGCGCAACCCGAACCGGTGACGGCACCGGGATTCTTCGGCCGAACGTATCAAAGAATCGATGCGGGATTAAATGCGATCCGGAAGACGTACGACTACTTGCTCAATTGGGCATTGCGGAATCGAGGTCTTGTGCTCTGTTTGGTCGGCGCCTTGTTTGTCAGCTCGCTTTTCCTGTTCCGCTTCATCGGTCAGGAGTTTTTCCCTGCCGTGGATGCCGGGCAGATCACCATTCAGGTCCGTGCTCCTTCGCATCTGCGCCTGCAAGCGACCGAGCGAAAGATCATTGAGGTCGAGAAAGCGATTGCCGGGCTCATCCCGCCGAACGAGCTTCAGATGATCGTCTCCGAAATCGGTTTGAACAACGACTGGTCGTCCGCCTATTCGCTCAACGCAGGTCAACAGGATACCGTCATCCGGCTGCAACTGACGCCCGAGCGGACCAAGTCGGCTCAAGAATATGCCATCGCCCTGCGTCACGCGTTCAAGGCCAATCCCGATTTCACCGATCTCGAATTCAGTTTCGATACGGGCGGGATGGTGTCGGCGGCTTTGAACTTCGGGGCATCCTCGCCCATCGACATTCAGATCACGGGCGGCACGCCGGAAGAGAAAATTGAACTCGCCCAGCTCGTCAACAATAAGGTCCGATCCGTTCCCGGCGCCGCCGATGTCCGCGTCTTGCAGCGCAACGACGCGCCGTACCTCGTGATCGAGGTCAACCGGCAACAAGCAGCCAACGTTGGGCTCACCACCCGCGACGTCGTGATGCAAGTGGTCACGGTGATGAATTCCAGCATTGCGTTGACACGAAACTTCTGGATTGATCCGAAGAGCGGCAACCAGTATTTCGTTGCCGTGCAATATCCGGATGACCCCAAGTTCCGCATCAATGATTTGAAAAACGTCTTCGCGACGGGCGTCAATCGCAAGACGCCGGTCCGGCTCAGTTCACTGGTCACGGTTACCGATTCGACTCAGCCGGTTGAATTCAACCATGTGGGTTTGAAGCGTGTGGTCAATGTGCTGGTGAACACGGAGAACCGAGACATCGGCAACGTGGCCGCGGACATCCAAGAAGTTCTTCGCGGAATCGAAGTGCCGAAGGGGATGAATATTGAACTAAAAGGGGAATACGCCCGGATGACGGAGTCGTTCCGTAGTTTGGGCGCCGGGCTGGCGTTGGCTTCCGTGCTCGTCTTTCTCCTCATGGCCCCCTTGATGCGATCGTTTGTCATGCCGCTCATCATCCTTGCCGCGGTGCCGCTCGGCCTCATTGGCGTCCTCACGATTCTGTGGGCGACCCACACGACTCTCAACATTCAATCGGAAATGGGCGTTATCTTCCTTGTGGGCATTGTCGTGTCGCAAGGGGTCTTGCTCATCGACTTCGCCAATCAACTGCGTAAACGAGGCCGAACGGTGGCCGAGGCGATTCGGGAAGCCGCCACTACCCGCTTCCGGCCGATCTTGATGACGTTCCTCGCGACCTTTCTTGACTTGTTGCCAATGGCGCTCGGGCTGGGCCGGGGCAGCGAATCGCTCACCCCGCTCGCACGGGCCGTCGTCGGCGGTTTAGTCACCAGCACGGCTCTCACGCTGCTCGTCATCCCGATCTTATATACCCTGCTCGTCAAAGACAAAAAAACGAATCATCCGGTCGACCCCGTGCCGGTTGATCATGTATCTTGAATCGGAGAACGTCATGCAACAGAACCCCCATGCAACTCGGGAAGGCGCAACAGTGCCGATGCGCGCGGGAAGCAAAAGACGCCTCATCATTTTTGTGCTCGCGGTATTGGGCGTCGGCGGCGGGTTAGGTGTGGGCGTCTATACCGGCGCGGTCGCGAACCCGTTTCAACGACAGGTCTCGAATTCACTCGCCGCCCAACCGACATCGGAATCGACTCCGAGCGTGAAGGTGATACGCCCCAAGCTGGAATCATCCGTACCGATTGTCATGTCTCAGATCGGCCTCGTGGAGCCTTATTATCAGGCGAACTTACGCGCGCGGGCGTCGGGAATCGTCAAGCGGATGCACCGGGACATTGGCGATAAAGTGATCAAAGGCGATCTCTTGGTGGAGATCGATGTGCCTGAGTCCGACCAGGACGTCGCGAAATCCGGGGCCATGATCCTGCAACGCCAACAGGAACTCAAAGTATCCGAAGCGAAGCTCAAGGATTCGAAGGCCGCCAAAGATGTTTCCGCGGCCACGATCCGACAACGGGAAGCCGACGTGGTCGCGTCGATTGCTACGCGCGACTTCAAGAAGCGGAAGCTCGACCGCTTCAAGGAACTGGCGGCCAAAGGCTCCATTGTGGGGAGCGTGGTGGAAGAGGAGGAACGGGACTTTCTGGCAAGCGAGGCAAGCGTCACATCTTCCAAGGCGAATGTGGAACGCGCCCTTGCCGATTTTGCGGAATCGGAGTCAAAGGTGGAAGCCGCCGCGGCCGATATTGAGTTAAAGAAAGCTCAAATCGAGGTCGCAAGAAGGGATCTGGATCGAGCGAAGGCAGTGGCCGACTATGGAAAATTGTTGGCGCCGTTTGATGGCGTGGTGGTTCAGCGATCCGTCGATCCGGGTTCATTCGTCCAGAACGCCACTTCTGGCATGAGCGATGCGCTGATTTCAATAGCGCGAGTCGATCTGGTCACCGTCAGTGCCAAGATTCCGGATTCGGTTGCACTGTTTGTCACCAAAGAGACTCCGGTTACCGTGCAGATCGATGATCAGCCCGGTGTCACGATCTCTGCCGTCGTCACGCGATTTTCTCCGACGGTGCAGAATGCGGATCTGACCATGCGAATCGAAGTGGATCTGTTCAATGGCGATGAGATGGAATACGAGCGGCTGGTGAAGGCGGTAAAATTGGGCGGCCCTGATCGGCCAACCAAGGGACTCTCCGACCGCGTGCCGATCCGGGTATTTGCGGCCAACGATGCGAAGGCCCGCCGGCTGCTTCCGGGTATGTCCGCGACGATCTCTCTCTCACTCGGCGGATTTGGGGCATCCTACGTGTTACCGAGCTCGGCCATTTATACGCGATCCGGCAAGAGCTACGTTATGTTGATTCAGGACGGAAAGACCAAGCAAGTGCCGGTTCGCGTGCAATTGAACGACGGCAAGACGGTGCGTTTGGCGATCGAAGGCACGCGAAAAGATGCGAACGGCGTGGCTCATGACTGGTTGATCGAACTGACCGGCGACGAAGAAGTCGTCGCGGCCAAGCAGTTGGAAATCGGGAATGACGTCAGCGTGCGAAGCAGCTCGAGTGATTGGTGATCGTGTTTGAGTGGGACAGGAGGTCCAAATGTCTTCGTGGTCGCTGACGGTAGGCGCATTGCTCGGCCTGGGCCTGGTCGGTTGCGTGAATCCGCGCCCTGTGCCGCCGCCGCCCCCGAGTAATCTCGCGCCCGCGAGTCTGACGGCCCCGACCCTCCCCCGCACCACCTCGAAACCGGAATCGTCTCGCGAATCCACAACTGGCCCAATCCAAACCGTCGCTGCCTTGGAGCAGGCGCCGGCCAAGAAGTCAGATGATGCCGCGCCCTCGAAGTCCGCTCAGGACGAACCGCCGCTCGTGCGGCCCGCCTATGCGCAACTTGAGACCTTGCCCATCGATTTGACGACGGTCATTCGCCTGGTCGATGCCAACAATCCCGGCATCGCGTTCGCCCAGGCGAGAGTGCGTGAGGCGGAGGCCCGGCTCGAGCAGGCCGAAGTGCTGTGGCTGCCCAACCTGTCCGTTGGAACTTCCTATCTTCGCTTCGACGGACAGACCCAGAACCAACGCGGTGAAGTGTTCAGTAAATCTCGAGCGAATCTGTTCACCAGCGGCGGAGCCTCGCTTAGTCTCGACGTTGCCGAAGCGATTTACCGGCCACTGATCGAACGCCGGCTCGTGTCAGCCGAACAATTCCGGGCACAGTACGTCGCTCTGGGCACTGCTTATGAGGGCGTGAGCGCGTACCTCGATCTGGTGCAGATATACGCTCAATTGGAGATTAATGCCGACACGCTCAAGAAAGCGGAGGCCATGCACCAGGCCGCTTTGAATGCGCAGAATGCGAAACTCGACCGCACCGCGGGAGATCTCAATCGGGCTCAGTCCGAAGTGCTCTTCCGCCGCCTGGAACGGATCGAACTGGAAGGCAAGAGTGGTGTGGCAAGCGCCCGACTGGGCAGATTGCTCCTTCTTCAGCCGAATGTCAAGTTGGTTCCCGCCGATAGGGCGGTCGCTCCCATTACCCTGATCGAGCCCCAATTGACGCTGGACGAATTGCTAAATCATGCCATGAATTATCGGCCTGATCTCAAGGCGAACCGAGAGGCAATCGCCGCCGCCCTCGAGCGCGTTCGAAGACAGGCCTACGGACCTCTATTCCCCAAATTGGCGATCACAAACCAGACGGGCGCCTTCGGCGGCGGTCTGAACGACGACTTGCAGAACTTCAAGGCGCGGAACGCACTCGCGGCTCAGGTATTCTGGGAGGTTAAGAATCTGGGCTTCGGAAACAAGGCGGAGACTGCCGAACGCCGTGCCACCTTGGAGCAAGCTCAGGTTAGTCAAGTTGAAATCCAGGCCCGAATTGTCTCGGAGATTGTCGAGGCCGCCCAGGTAACGGCCGCACGGTTCGAAGCACTGGACAATTCAAAACGGGCCGTCGCGGAGGCGCTGGAACTCTATCGAATCAACAAGGAAGGCATCTTCAACGTCATTGATGCCAAGAATCTTTTCGACGCCTTGCGCCCCCTTCAAGCGATCCAATTATTGAACCAAGCTCGAAGCAACTACCTGAATGCGGTCATCGAGTACAATCGAGCCCAGTATCGCCTCTTCACCGCCATCGGCCAGCCGCCCAGTATAGGGTGTGCGAATTAAGATCTCCCCGTGAAGCCGCAACTCGAAGGGCTTCCGGCGAGGAGTGCGTCGCTGCGCTTATACACTTTCTCGGAACCAGCACACATCACTGGTGTTTGATCCTCAATCATCTCGAATCGCGAATTCCTGGAGCATCTCCGATGAAGCGTACTTGTGCGACCGCTTTGTTGTTCGGTCTGCTCTGTTCGACGTTGGTGCTGGCCCAAGAAGGCGCCCGATCAGAAGGTCGCGCCGCGGGCCTGGCCGGCCTCGCACATGAAGGATCTCCCGGCGGATTATCTGGAGCGCGTGCATGCAAGCCTTACGGCTGGCACCGCCCGATTGAGCAAGCTCAATTTCAACAACACCAAAGATACGGAGTCGATCGGCTGGGTGCGCTATGGCATGCCGGCCCTGATTTTTGGGAAGCGCGTCGAAGACATCAACAAGTTCTTTGAGTCGGACAAGTTCGTTGTCTCGTCCAACCCCAAGTTCGGGTTCAGTCTTTTCGGCGTCAGTTACTTTCGCATGTATGGGCACATGAATCAGCGCACCGGCCCGATGAAAGGGCCGCTCTCGCAGAACGCCCAGGAGAACTTCGAAAAGGGCATCTGGTGATACCGTGTAATTGCCGTCGCCAGATTGCGAGCGAACGAGCCATACCTTACCCTTCTGGGTGAGTTTCTGAGTGGCGGCGATGACGAGACCACGTTGTTCGCGAGCTTCCATCATTAGCCCCTTTGCTTTTGGTTACTTAGAGTATATACTTAACTTGTAGGCAAACAAGAGTCACAGTATATACTTTAAGTAAATTCTTTGCGGGGGATGCAATGGCGAAAAAGGCAGTAGAACCGCCGGTTGAGGAGAAGCCGATCGGGATGGTTCTGGTGATGGGGTGTCGATGTCGATGCGGCCACGAATGGGTTCCGCACGGGGCGGAACGGCCGCGAGTGTGCCCTAAGTGCAAGTCGGCGAATTGGGATCGGGCGAAGAAATTCGAGCGGAAGAAGGACTAGGAAGGCGTCTGACCTAATACGGCCGCGCCACGATGCATTCTTCGAGCCAAGCGATATTTTGAACCAGCAAATCAACATATCTGAACATGCCGTAAGCAACGCGGGCAGCTTCCATTTCCTCGTCAAAAACTCCCCAAAAAGTGCCATCATGGATAAGGGCGTACTTGCCCTCATAATCATCAATTAGGAATGGGAAAACTTTTTCATACGCTGCAACATCCTTTTCGAGTCTGTTCATTCTCAATAATCTCCGGGAATGCCAATAATCACAGGTTCATTTGACGAACATCATCAACCGATCATTAATGTGCTGACCGGAGTTCATGGAGGAGAGGAATCCGACATATTTCCGATTCCTCTTTTGGCCATGATTGATACGGGTGCTACGATGACCGGAATATCAGCGAAAGTGGCGGGTATTCTCAAATTAAAGTCGCTCGGGAAGCAATCCATGACTTCTGTTCATGGCGTCACTGAAGAAGAGACGTATTCCATCTCGATTTCTTTCTTCGACAGCGATCACCAACCGCACAAACCTCATCATAACATAAAAGCGGCGGGACACCGGAGTGACTTAAACGGCGTAGAGGTGATCATCGGGTGCGACGTCCTTGGCAGGTGCGTCTATATTCACGACGGCATTCGTCAGACCTTTACGCTTTCGTTCTGATGGCTTTTCTTTCCGGAGCAGGCGGAGCGATTCCGGAGCAAAAGGGCTTTCCGGGGCAAAGCCAAGCCGCGCCTCACACGCTCCGCTTCGCAATACCTTCTCGTTGCGGCTAACGGATTTTGCACTATTTCTTTGGACCAATCTTTTTCTTTTTGCGTTTCCGTGAAGCGATAACTTGTTTGCGGCTGACCAGGTAATTTTCGATTTCTTCAGGTGACAAGGTTTCCAGCAGATCTTTAGGCTACAGGCCCTGCAGCCGTTCTTCAACCGGTAGTTTCTTGAGCAGTTCAAGCCGTTTTTCAGGCGTCTGTTCGTTGAAGACCTCCCGAATGTACTCGCGTCGAAAGTCTTCCATTGTGTACGGCATGTCGATTCCCTCTCGTTCGTAGCTCATAAACAATCGATTAATCAGCGTACTCGTTTCAGTCGAGTGTTTCTGGTAGTGCCCCGCGCCGTAGCGGATTTTTTCCGGCGATGCACTTAGTAGATGCAGGACGGCATTTTGTTCTTCATCTGGCAACTTCCCCAACACGACGACTCGGATCAAGTCCGAACCCCTGTGAATTTCAGCAACTCCATTCTGAAGTAGTTGCCAATTTGGCGAAGCCGCAAGATCGGTCGGAAACCGGCTACACACGGCATACAGCCGAAATTCCCCCTCGGGCAAGAGATCGTCGAACGACGGACTGACCTGCTTACGGTAGTTGGCATAGTGCCCGGTCAGTTCCTTGAGCGCCCAATCGTCGAGAGACTCTTGATGTGATTTGAATGTGATGAGATTGTGCGTTGCCAAGTTGTCTAGCCCGTCGGGAAGACGGCCCGCGAAACGCCCCTTTCTCGCGCGGCACCACCACATCGAGAAATTGCTTCTTCAGAGAACTGAGATTCGAGGTGTTGAACCTATTTCATCAGCGCCGGCGGCTTCATGAGAGCGATTGCCACCGTGCCGAGGGTGACAATCTTCAAGCAATTACATTTCGGACCACTTTGGCGCCTTCCGTGCCCGTGAGACGGAAGGTACGGCCGCCGTATTCGTAGGTGAGCTTCTCGTGATCGAGACCCAGTAAGTGGAGAAGCGTGGCGTGGAGATCGCGGAAGTGGACTTTGCCGTCTACGGCCTGGTTGCCCATGTCGTCGGTCTTGCCGTGAACGAAGCCAGGCTTCACGCCGCCGCCGGCGAGCCAGAAGGTGAAGCCGCGGGCGTTGTGGCCGGATGCGTCTTCCTTGGTACTCGGGTTGAGCGAGGGTCGGCCGAACTCGCCGCCCCAGACGACCAGCGTATCTTCGAGCAAGCCTCGATTCTCGAGGTCGCCGAGCAAAGCGGCGATCGGTCGGTCGACTACCTGGCAGTTCGCCGTCAAGTCGGCGCGATGGTTCTTGTGCTGGTCCCAACTGCCATGATTCAACTGAACGAATCGAACTCCTGATTCGATAAAGCGCCGGGCGAGCAGACACTGTCGCCCGAAATCATCTTCGGACGACGTGCCGAACGATTTCGTGGGGCCTACGCCGTAGGCGGCGAGCGTCGCGGCGGATTCATTCGTCGTGTCGAGCAACTTGGGGGCGGTCGACTGCATGCGGAAACCGAGTTCCAGCGACTCGATGACGCCTTCCAGACTTGGATCGCCTGACCGGGCGGCCGAGTGCTCGCGGTTCAGGGCCTGAACCAGATCGAGCTGCAGCCGCTTGGATTCCGGCGTCAAGTGAGAGTTGGCAATGTTCGGGATCGTCGCCGTCGACATATCCTCGCCGTTCACGCCGATCGGGGTGCCTTCGTAGACCGGCGGCAGGAACGAACTGGAATAGATCGACGGTTTCGCCGGATGAATACTGATGAAGCCGGGAAGGTTCTGGCTTTCCGTCCCCAGCCCGTAGACGACCCAGGAACCCATGCTCGGCCGAGGCCGTAGGCGTTCACCGGTGTGCAACTGAAGGAAAGACTGAGCGTGATTGGTCGAGTCGGCGTACATGCCATTCAGAAGGCAGAGTTTGTCTGCGTGTTTGCTGAGCTCCGGGAAGAGTTCAGAGATCCACAACCCGCTTTGGCCGCACTGGTTGAACTTGAAGAGCGAACCGGGGTGCGGCTTGTTGCCGGTCTGCGGCTTGTAATCGAACGTGTCCGTCTGGGAAGGGCCGCCACCCATGCAAAGGAAGATGACGCGTTTGGCCTTCGCGGGCAACGGCGGAATCTTCGGCGCGAGTGTCGGCACGGCCGCGGCGGGCTTCGAGGTCAGTCCGGCCATCGCCAAGTAGCCGAAGCCGCACGACGTGGATCGCAGCATGTCACGACGAGATAACGCGAACATCAATGACTCCGCACGTTTTCAATCAAGATAACGAAACTCACTGGCGATGAAAAGAGCCTGCGTGAAACTGGCCCACACCCGCAGCCGTCGTTTCGAGCGATCCGGCTCCGCCTTGGTCATGCTGGCATCCGTCGCCTGAAGATAGGTGATCGCTCGCTCGATCTCGGACGCTTGCGGATCACGATTGTAAGCTTTGCGGAACGCGGCCTTGATGCGATCGGCGTCGTCCCCTTCCGAGTCCAGATCTCGACCCAGCGATGTCGCGAAGTGGGTCGACTGATCCAGAATGAACGGGCTGTTCATCAGGAACAGCGACTGGGTCGGCAGCGTGGTAATTGGCCGGCTGCCGACCGGTTTCGCGGAGCCGGGTAGATCGAAAGTCGCAAGTTCGGGCGGGTCGGAATTACGCAACATGCAAAGGTAGATGCTGCGATGAAGGCTGGGACGATGCAAGTTGCCGGCCATGTTCACGAGCAGATCTCGATCCGCGATCGCCGAGCCGTGAGGTGCTGTCAGATCGAGCTTGCCGCTGACGGCGAGGACTCTGTCGCGCAGCGACTCGGCATCCAACCGCCGACGATTGTGTTGCCAGAGCAGGGTGTTGTCGGGATCGATCTGGATGGCCTTGTCGTCGTCCAGACTGGAAAGTCGGTAAGTTCGGCTGAGCACAATCTGGCGAATCAGAGATTTCAGGGACCACTTCCCCGCCACGAATTCGCTGGCGAGATGGTCGAGCAACTCAGGATGTGAAGGCGCTTCCCCGTAGACGCCGAAGTCGTCGCAGGTGGCGACGAGGCCCCGGCCGAAGAGGTGATGCCAGAGGCGATTGGCCATCACGCGGGCGGTCAGCGGATGGCGTGGATCGGTCAGCCACTGGGCGAGTTGCAGTCGGCCGCTCTGTTTGGGTCCGATCGCCTCAGGGATAGGAACGCCGCACGCTTGCACGAAACCGCGCGGGACGGCCGCGCCGAGTTTGTTCGATTCACCCTGAATGTTGATCTTGCAATCGAGAGGCGCGGCCCGCTCGCGAACCCCCATCGCCAGCGGCGTGCCCGGCGGATACTTGGCTTTCGTCTTCGGGGCCGGTGTCGTCTTGGGGGTCGGCTGGTTGACAAGCTGGACCGGTTTGGCGGTCTTGAGCACATACAGTTCGGTGGCCGGCGCCGTCAGTGGTTCATTCGCGGCCAGGCCGTAGAGTGTCTCGGTGCTCGCAAAGATGCCGGCGAGTGAGTAGTAATCGCGAGTCGGGATCGGATCGTGTTTGTGATCATGGCAGCGGGCGCAAGCGATGCTCAGCCCCAAGATGCCGGTGCCGACGACTTCGATCTGATCGGCCACGATGTCCATGTCGAAGTTGATGTTCATGGCTTTGGCCGGCTTCGAGCCAAGAGCGAGAAAGCCCGTCGCAATCCAGAGCCGATCACGTTCCACGGGCGAGTCGGCCGGTAGCAAATCCCCGGCAATCTGCTCGGTCAGGAAGCGATCGTAGGGAACATCGTCGTTGACGGATTGAATCACATAATCGCGGTAGCGCCAGGCGTGCGGCAGGGTCGCATTTCGGCTCAGGCCGTCATTGCCGTTCGATTCCCCGTAACGGGCAACGTCAAGCCAATGTCGGCCCCAGCGTTCGCCAAATCGGGGGGATGCGAGGAACTCGTTCACGACTTTCTCGATCGCCGTTTGCTCGTTGCGGCGAAAATCGGCAGTGAAGCGTTCAACTTGATCAAACGTTGGCGGCAACCCGGTGAGGTCGGACGAGAGCCGACGAAGCAGCGTTCGGGCGTCGGCGTCGGCCACCGGTCGAAGTTGCGTGGATGTAAGTTTCGCCAGCACATGGCGATCGATGTCGCCTCGGCTCCAGGCATCATCCTTGACCGTAGGCGCCGGCTTCTTGGTGATTGGCTGCAACGACCAGAGTTCATCAGGCTTCGCGCCCGTCATCCCCTTTTTCGTGGGTGCTCGGCCAACGGGGTACGGTGCCCCCATCTCGACCCACTTGACGAAGTCAGCAATCACCGCCCCGGAGAGGGGCTTCTCGGGAGGCATCTCCAGCCCGTCATACTTCAGTGCCTGGATCAGAGGGCTTGACTCAGCCTGCCCCGGCTCCAGCACTGGTCCCGATTGCCCGCCCGCCAGCAACCCTTCACGCGAATCGAGCAGGAGCTTGCCGCCAAGTTTCTTGACGTCCTTCGCGTGGCAGGAATAACATTCTTTCACCAACACGGGGCGGATCTTCTTCTCGAAGAACGCGATCCCATCGGGACTGGGATTCGTGGGTTTGGCAGGTTGTTTCGATTTGACCGCGGGAGCGTCGGCCGCCGCGAGGAGCGACCCGAGCCATCCGAGCAGCAGGGCGCTCGATAGCTTCCACATTCGTGCACCCAATCGAGGCATGGAGGGGAAACCTCAAGGATGATTTTGGATAAGGCGTGAGCAGGTAGGAATGATCTTAAGGGACTGATTTAGTTTATCGGCAATTTCGTGACGGGTCAATGAATATTACCGATCAACCGCACCGAAGGGGTGCGGCTTCCACCGCCAAGTAGAGGGCAAAATGAATCCCCTCATTCGGGAAATTAAAGCTCAGCCCAGTCATTCGTAATGCGCAAGCAAATCGTGCTCTTCTCCAACGCTCGAGGTATTCACCCGATAATCCGGACAGTGCGCATGACCAAACACGACCTCGGTGTGGGTCGTCAGATAGCTCTCGAACGATTGCCACTGATTCTTTTCATCGCGAATCCGTTTGCAATTCATGCAGATCGGCAGCAGTCCTTCCAACCGCCAATACTTTTTCTGAAGCTCGCAATGCTGTTTGGCAACACTGAGCGTCATCTTGGCAAGGATTGAAAGCACGGAAATTCGGATGAACAAGTTAATCAAGCTCACGCTAACCGGCCACGGCGCATCCTTCCAAAGAAAAATGAAACCGAATCGCCCAAGGGGCAAGAGTATGGCAAAGGCAATGGCCCAGAGCGGCCGTCGGTGCCAGGCCGCGAGCATGACTGGAAAAATAAACGTGATGGGAAACTGAATGGCAGCGGAGGTGAAGTAATCCAAGAGCAACAGCAATGACGCTAGCCCTAACCAAACCGATCGGTGCGAAAGCAGTGTCTGCGCCAGCGCCTTCATGCGTCCTCTCCAGGGCTGGAAACAGCGTGCAACGTGAGCCGTTTAGTTCGGCACTTCCGCGAGTTCGTAATGATCAATTCGAATAGTCGATGTCGACAATGCTTGATTGACACGGGCGGTCGCAGCGAGTGAAGTCGCGACCATCCGGAGAGAGTGACAACCGAAGCCAACAATTATGATAGTGCTTTCATTATCAAGAAAGATGTGAAAAATTGGTGAATCCGAAGGCGTCAGGAGTATTCCTGACGCCTTTTGTCTGATTTGATGTGCAGCGCTCGCGCTGATCGGTTAGAGTGTTCTGGTTCGCCACCCCTTACTCACCGAGGCCGCCATGAAGCACGCTTTGCTCTTTTCTTTGATTCTCGTCCATTCCCTCGCGGCGTCCCATCTCGCCATCGCGGAGCCGCGAACCAAGCTGCCGGATGAGCATGAGTATCAACGCACGTTACGCAAGTATCTGGCGACACTGACCGAGAAGGACTACGAGCATGGCGTTACCGCGAAGTTCGAGCCGGCAACCGTTCCCGAAGATCCCGAAACACAATATCGTCTCTGGCTGCTGAACCGGCTCTCGCAACCGCTGGTCGGCACCAAGCGCGGCGCGCCGGCCGTCAACGCGCCGGCCAGGTTGTTCACCCTTGCTTCCATCGAGAAGTCCGAGGGCGTCATGAATCTACCGCTTTGGCCCGAGCCGGTTTCCTGGTTAGTGAACTGGAAGCATCCGGGCAATCCTTACTACAATTCGCGCGCGATGAAGCTTCGCGCCTTCGCCTCCCTCTGTATTCATTTGACAATGCTCGACGACCAGATCGAGCACGCGCCGGAACTGGGTGGTGCTCGCTTCGACACGCTCGCTCCGCCGCTGCTCACGCTGGCCTATTCCTATCCGGGAGTGCGCGACGTGCTGCCCGAAGAAGCTCGCAAGGCCTTCGAAGTCGGCCTGCGCAAGATGGGCCGGCGGCTTCTCGAAGCCGACCCCAAGGGCCTGCAGCCCAATATGGTCGTGGTCGGTCCTGTGGCCTTGTGGTACATCAGCCAGGCGCTGGGCGACAAGGCGTTCACCAAGGAAGTCGAGGCACTGGCTCGCCGGTTCTGGAGCGACGAGACCTTCACCAACCCGGCTGGCTTCTATGCCGATCGCGGCGGGATCGACATCGGTTATGCCGGCACGGTCAACCTGTTCACCGCCTGGGCCTCGCTCGTGGCCGATTGGCCCTTCGCCAAGGAGGCGCTTGCCAGAGCGTATCGGTTACGGGGGCACCTCTCGCTTCCCGAACCGGGCGGCCAACTCTTCGGACCGACCCATTTCAACACACGGCTCGGCAGCGACCCGACGCGCGACCAGTGGGATTGGGGCGCCTATCGGGATACCGCCGTGTCTCTTGTCACTGCCGAGGCGGCACACTCTATCAAGCTGCCCACGGCCGACGAACTGAAGGCCGCCGCCGCGATCCGTGCCAGCGCCTTCCGGGGCCAGCTTGCCGAGAACCCGAAGAATTCCAAAGGACCCGGCTACATCAAGAATGAGGAAATCTCGAATCACCCCTGGAAATTTCGCCTCTGGCAATCGTGGAACTTTCCGCTCGCGGTGAACTTCGCCAGCGACTATTGCCCCAAGGATGCGCTCGAACAACGGCTCAAGCTCGAAAAAGAAAAATCGCCCATGCTCGTCTCCCCCTGGGAACGCGAGCCGACGTTCGTCCATCAATTCGCGACGTCATTCACCATGGTTAAGCAGCCGGGCTATCGCACCATCGTGCACACCGGCCCCGTCGGCGGCGATGAAGGCCTGATGCCGCCTCCCACCTTTGTTGAGTTCAGCGGCTTCGGCGGCGGGCAACTCTCCGCCTTTTGGACGCCGGCGACCGGTTCCGTTATTCTCGGCCGGCGCGGCGGAATCTCGAAAGAAAAGAACTTCGACCCGATCGAAAGCTGGCGACTCTGGCCGATCCATGCCGTCACGGGCGCTACGACCGAGGGCACGGTCTTTAGCTCGGCCCGCATCCGCAAGCCTGATGTGAAAACCGATGGCGGCGTCGTAAACGTCTCCGGAAACATCCCCACCGCGATGTTTGGCCAGGAGAAAGTGCTCGATACGGCCATCGGTTACACGCGATCGTTCACGCACGAGCCCGAATCAGTCAAGATCGCGACCGCCATCAAATCGACCGGCAAGGACATGATTGCCGAGTTGTATGAAACGATCCCCGTCTTCCTGCGTGACACGGGATCGCAGGCGAAGCTCACGCCGACGTCGATCGAATTCCTAGTCAACGAGAAATGGATCCTCGCCGGCGCCGAATGGTCCGAGGGCGTGACCGCCGTTCGCCTGAAACGCTTCGAAGGCGCCGTCGACATCACCTTCGACCGCGCGCGACGCGTCAAGCTCTCGCCGGCCGACTGGGTGGATACCTACATGTCGCGAGCCTCGTGCCGCAATCTGTTGATTGACTTGCTGGAGAACAAGGACCAACCGAAGCTGCTGCGCGAAGCGAAGATGGCATATGAGGTGAAGCCGGGGGGGAAGTGAGAGAGTTGTATTTGTAGGTAAAAGGACCGGAAATCGTCGAGAGGATTGGCGTCTACTGAGTTCATCAGACTGTGACCCGTCGGGCAAAAACAGAATGAGCGATTCCAAAGCGGTCAGAGTAGTGCTTGACACAAACGTGCTCGTGGCGGCGGCTCGCTCTCGACAAGGCGCTAGTTTTGCCCTCGTTCGTTCGATTCCCAATCCGTCGTTCGATTTCTGCCTTTCTGTGGGACTTTACGCAGAGTGGCAGGACGTGCTGACCCGTCCGGACAACTTGCCGCCTGATCGGACATCCGAGGATGCGCAGGCCTTCCTGCGTTACTTGGCCAGTCAGTCCCAATTGCAAGAAGTGCATTTCCTTTGGCGGCCGTTCCTGCCCGATGCCAATGACGACATGGTGTTGGAACTTGCGTTTGCTGCCGGCTGCCGTTATATAATAACTCACAATGTCAAAGATTTTAGAGGTTCAGAGCGACTCGGAATATCCGCGATGGCTCCCCGCGATTTTCTGAGTTTGATACGAAAGAAACCATGAGTACGCTGACTATTCATCTGCCGGAATCGCTGAAGAACAGCATCGAAGCGCTTGCCGGCAAGGAAGGCTATACAGTTAGCCAGTTCATAGCGAGCGCGGCCGGCGAGAAACTGGCGGTCGTGTTGACGATGGATTACCTCCATCGAGAAATTGCAGCCGGACGCCGCGCGGACTTTGAGAGCTATTTGTCGGCTGTTCCGGATGTAGCTCCGCCCGAAAACGATCGCCTTGACTAACGACGCGAAGGCGCATCCACTTCTTCATGATCGATTGGTCGATTAGCGAGACTGGAACTTCGATTAAACCCTACCCCTTCAGCACCCCATCCAAAAACGCGAACGCATCGTCTTGCATCTGACGATTGAAGACATGTGGGACGTCATAGAACTTGCCGATGAATCGGTCCTTGACGCCCGCCTTCTCGTAGACCGCGGCAATTTTCTCGATGGATTGTTTCATCCCGGCCAGGGGAAACAAGCCGTCTTGCGAACACTGCTGAACGAGCAGCGGCTTCGGCGCCATCATCGACACCACGTCCGGCAGGTCGAGCCAGCGATGCAGGTGCGGCACGAAGTGAACGAACGAGTGCGTGTCGAGATGGGCCTTCACCATCGGCTTGACCGTCGACATGAAGCCGACAACGCAGGCCGCCGCGATGCGCTCGTCGGCGCCGGCCAGGAACAACGTGCGATGGCCGCCAAACGATACGCCCAGACATCCGATGCGTTTGGCGTCCACCTCGGTGCGCGTCGTCAGATAATCGACCGTTCGCATGTCATCCCAGGTGACGACGCCCGGCCAGGTCATCCCGGCCAACGTTAATCCCTTCACGATCGTTGACTCTTTCGACCGGCAGACCTGATTGAGCAGCCGGACATCTTCCAGCGTGTACTTCGTTCGGTCCCATCCGGATTTCAGATCGCCGTCGATCATGATGCGCCGCTCGCCGAACATGAAGGCGTCAATGGTGATCACGACGTAGCCGCGCCGGACCAGCGCGGTGGCGGTCGGCCGGCCTTCGTAGTTCTTCCTGTGATATTCGACCATGGCCGGGTGGTTGGTCCCGAAGTCGATCACCTTCTCCTTGCCAAAGAGAAACATCCCGCCGTGCGAGTGCAGATCGACGATGGCCGGGGCGGGCTTCTTCAAATTCTTCGGCAGCAAGACGTATGCGGGAACGCGCATCTCGGGGGCGGTCCAGAACAGCACCTTCTCGCGAACGTAATCGCCCATGTCGGCCCGATCCACCACCTCCGGCTTCGGATCAACCTTCACCGGCCGATAAGCAAAGGCTTCCTGAAGCTTCTCGCGCCCGGCCTGCTTGAACTCGTCCAGCGTGCGAAAGCGATCTCCCAGGAACGAATAAGCGAATTGATTCCCGTCAGCGAGACGGTCCACGGTTGGAAACAACGTGCCCAGATTAGCGCCCGTCGGCGCGAGTTCGCGCGCCAGATCAGCGGGCATCGTGCTCATCGGCTCAGCGCCGCAAACATTGGAAGCGCCGGTGATGGCGCCGAGTGCGGCCGTTTGACTGAGGAGGGAGAGGGCTTCGCGGCGGGTGGGGTGCATTGGGGGGCTCGCTTGAGGGCACCCTTTTCTTATGGCGCAAAGCAAGCTTGGAAAGAAACGTCAGCCGGCCTGGAGTTTTGGAATGGCATCCCTCACTGCCCCAAATACTTCTCCGCACTCTTCGGCAGCGGCACCGGCGTCAGGGGTGGCATTCCGAATGACGCCTCGAAGTCGAAGAGGGCTGGATGCCGATCGTCTGCTCTCCCATGTGCTGGACGTTTCTCGCACTCGGATTCGTCGTCTGTAACATCCAGCAGGGCGAAGCAGTATTCGCCCTGCTGGATGTTCGCCTTGATTCCCGTGGTCCTTGCGATCGTGCTGGCCTTGCTTTCGTGGGCGACGAAGGGGAACTGACGACAGATCAAGAAGGAACGCGGGGGGCACAAATTTTCGCGTAGTCTTCCGGCGTGTCGAGATCGAGCAAAATCGACGCGAAGTCGACCGGGACTTCAAGCACTTCCGCCGGGACAGAACGCAGA
>Ga0105048_10007446_pt1 | contig 17583 bp, 14 predicted proteins | sample MAT05_FD_78382 | JGI IMG/M metagenome (GOLD analysis project Ga0105048, IMG submission 78382) | Freshwater microbial communities from Lake Fryxell liftoff mats and glacier meltwater in Antarctica - MAT-05 | ecosystem: Environmental > Aquatic > Freshwater > Ice > Liftoff microbial mat | place...
AATATTTCTGTAGTCCTTGAGGTTTCGGTAGGTGATGACAGCAACCGATAGAAGTATTTCTATAGCCCATCAGGTTTCAGTTTGATGACGATATCACCCGATAGAAAATATTTCTGTAGTCCTTGAGGTTTCGGTAGGTGATGACAGCAACCGATAGAAGTATTTCTATAGCCCATCAGGTTTCAGTTTGATGACGATATCACCCGATAGAAGTATTTCTGCAGCCCATCAGGTTTCGGTTGGTGATGACGATATCACCCGATAGAAAATATTTCTGTAGTCCTTGAGGTTTCGGTAGGTGAGGACACCAACCGATAGAAGGCGGTTGTCCATCAGGTTTCGGTAGGTGAGGACACTAACCGATAGAAAAAGATAAGTAGAATTTCCAGTGATCAATTTGAGACACCCTTTGAATATTTTTCTTACCTTTAGTCTCAAACTTTTCGAACAATTCTTATGGTACAGGTGAGCACCCCATCCCAGGCAACAAGCGATAGTAAACCAACCAATGGTCATTATCTGAATGGCAATGGTCTGACCGCTGTGAAGATCGCCTATATCGATGATGAACCATTTGAAGTAAGAGATGGCGAAACGATCTTATCCTTTGTCCGCAGACATAAAGACAAGAAATTAATTCCCACCTTATGCGATGCACCTAATCTCGAACCTTTTGGAAGTTGCCGTGTGTGTAGTGTGGATGTGGCACTTGTGGAGAATGGTCCTGCTAAAGCACAGGCTTCCTGCCATACCCCAGTCATGGCTAATTCTTATATTTATACCAGCAATGACCGTATTCAACGGCTCCGAAAAAATATCATCGAACTGGTTCTCACGGATCATCCCCTCGATTGCCTTACCTGCGAAGTAAATAATAATTGCGAACTCCAGGAAGTAGCTGCGCGCGTTGGCATTCGCGATGTCCGTTATCCGGAAGGAAAGAATCATCAGAACAGAACAAAAGATCTGAGTCATCCTTACATGACCTCAGACATGAGTAAATGTATTAATTGTTTTCGTTGTGTTCGTGCCTGTGATGAGGTGCAGGGGCAATTTGTATTGAGTATGGCCGGTCGTGGTTTTGATAGTCATATCATTAAAAGCTCAGAGCAAACATTTTTTGAAAGCGATTGTGTGAGTTGTGGTGCATGCGCACAGGCTTGTCCTACCAGTGCGATCAGCGATGTGTTTGAAAGTAAGAGTATTGAAGCAAAAGAAAAAACAAGAACCATTTGTACCTATTGTGGTGTGGGTTGTAATCTGGAGGTGGCAACCATCAATGGCGTCATCAAAAGTATACAGGCACCTTACGATGCAGAAGTAAATGAAGGGCATACCTGTCTGAAAGGACGATATGCGTTTTCATTTTATAATCATGCGGACAGGCTCAGGACCCCGCTCATAAAAAAAGATGGAGAATTTGTAGAAGCAAGTTGGGAAGAAGCGATGAGTTTTATTGCAGATAAGTTGACAACTATAAAAACGAATTATGGAGCGGACGCTATAGGAGGGATTTCATCTGCACGTTGCACGAACGAGGAGAATTACATCATGCAGAAATTTATCCGTACTGTTATCGGTACCAATAATATTGACAGTTGCGCAAGGGTTTGTCACTCGCCAACTGCATTGGGTATGCAACGTACCTTTGGAACCGGTGCCGCCACCAATTCTGTCATCGATATAAAATATACCAATGCCATCATGGTGATCGGAGCGAATCCAACAGAAGGGCACCCTGTGACAGGAGCCAAGCTCAAGCAGTTTGCCATGAAAGGCATTTCTATTGTGATCGATCCACGCAGAACAGAACTTGCCAATTACGCCACGTATCATTTACAATTAAAACCCGGAACCAATGTGGCCTTGCTGAATATGATGTTGTATTATATCATACAGGAAAACCTCGAGGATAAAAATTTTATTGAAGCACGTACAGAAGGTTATGAAGAATTCAGGCAGCATGTGATGACGATGAATATGGATGAACTGGAGGCTGTGACTGGAGTGGATAAAGAGCTTGTACGAAAAGCCGCTATAGCTTACGCATCTGCACCGAATGCAATGAGTTTTCATGGACTGGGGGTAACAGAACATTCGCAAGGAACCTATACCGTGATGTTGATCGCAGACCTTGCCATGATCACCGGGAATATCGGTCGCCGTGGTGTGGGGGTAAATCCCTTACGCGGACAAAACAATGTGCAGGGAGCAGCCGATATGGGTTGCCAGCCACATCAGGGGGCGGGATATTTTGATGTCACCAATCCTGAGTATCATCAAAAATATGAAACATTCTATGGCGTGAAATTGCCTGTACATGCAGGATGGAAAATACCTCAGATGTATGATGCGGCTCTCGATGGAAAATTAAAAGCCTTATGGCTGATGGGTGAGGATAATGTACAAACCGATCCGAATACCAATCATGTGATGAAGGCAATGAGCGAGCTGGAACTCTTGGTGGTTCAGGAACTCTTCATGACCGAGACCGCAAAGATGGCGCATGTGATTTTACCTGCTTCCTCCTTTTTGGAAAAGAGCGGAACCTTCACCAATGGAGAGCGTCGAATTCAACGAGTTCAAGCTGTTGTAAAACCATTGTCCGGGACCAAGCCTGACGGTCAGATCATAGCCGAGATCATGCAACGTATGGGTGCCGACGAACCTGATTATGATCCTGAGCATTTGCTCGAAGAAATCGCGCAGATCGTACCTTTCTTTGCCGGGGTTAAATGGAATGAGTTGGGAGAGAATGGCAAGCAATGGCCGGTTTTAGCAGACGGTTCTGATACGGAGATATTACACACAGAAACCTTCAAACTTGGAAGAGGGAAATTCCAGAAAGCAAGCTGGAAAGAATCGACCGAGCTTACAGATAACAAAAAAGATTTTCCCTATATACTGACCACCAACCGCGAACTCGAACATTACAATTGTGGTACCATGACACGCCGGACAGGGAATGCGGAGATATTAACAGTCGACACCCTTATGATAAATCCTTCGGATGCGGTCAGGCATTTCATCGAAGAAGGTGATATGGTTTGTATCGAAAGTGCCCGTGGGAAAATTGATGTGAAGGCCCGTATCACTGACGAAGTAAAACCTGGTATCCTCTCATCCACCTTTCATTATCCAGAAGTGAGTATGAATATTCTGACGAGTTCTGTTGCCGATGCCGATGCCATGTGCCCTGAGTATAAGGTTTGCGCAGTGAGGATTAGGAAGAGTAAGGGGAAGTATAAGATGGAGGGGGTGAAGTAAAAAATTGACTATGCCTACTGTTTTCTATAAATTTGGATTGAGATACTATTTTGTTAGTTACGATTGTTCTGAGCCTTGTCAGATTCATGTGAGTGATGATGCGAGAAAAATCTGCAAATTTTGGTTACGAAATCAAGAAGTCGTCATGGCTGATAATAATGGATTTAGAAAAATTGAACTATCGAAAATTAAGAAAGAAATAGAAGAACACTACAAATTAATTAATACAAAATTCAATGAACACTGTAAAGGTTTCCAAAAATAAGACTTCCTGGATAACAGAATTATCCTTTTCTGAATTGCCCAAAATTAAAGAAGTGGCCTTCATAAAAGATGAAATTGCTTTTATCTTAGATGATGAACGAATAATTTATATTCCGTTGGAATGGAGCCGAAAATTAAAGAAGGCAAAACTTTCCCAACGCTTAAACTATAAGAATAATGGCATTCACGTTTTTTGGGATGATGTTGATGAGATAATCGGTGTGAAAAATATCTTGTTTGGTAAGGAATTATTTTTGTAAGCCAAAATTGTTTTTTCTAGTATGCTATCAGCCTTGGGCTCTTCGCTTATTTTATGCTTTGCTGCCCTTCATTAACTCGAAGCTCTTTTGGCAAAACAGGACCATGATATTATCGTAAAAAGTGTACGAGTGTACGATCTTAAGAATGTAACGGTAGATTGTTTACTCAGGATGGCAGCAAATTAGATGGCAGTTTTTAGAATGTTCCGATAAATTGATAGAAATGCGGAATTGGAATTTCACTTTAAAAACGCACTACCATTAAACTTTTTGGTCATGAGGAGTTACTTTGTGAAATGCATTTCCAGTTTGTGTGTCAATCCTGCTCTATTTTCTGAGGAGGTGAAGCTATTGTTCTTAATGCCGGAAACGATTTCTATTTTATCCAAAAAGGCTTTATTGATTTAATATTCTTTATGTTCAAGAGCATTAAAAATTTCAAGGCTTTCAGACAATCTTTTTTTGCCTGAGTAGACTATTCGGAAACACAATATAGCTGAAATGAATGTTATTGATGTAAAGAAAAATAATTCAAATTTTGATTTGGCAAATAGATTTCCAATGGTATTCAAACTAAAGAAAACGGCTAAAAGCAAGATAATTGCATTGAGTATTTTATTTGGAATTTTGTTTGGAATATAGCGGGCTTTGAGTAAAAATGGTATTATTAAAAAGAAATTTATACAAATTGAAATCACTTATAATCTCTTCATATCTTGCAGACTCTCGATTTTACCCGCCCAAACTATAGTATAAGGAATCATTCCTGTTAATACTAGTGTATGAAATATCAACACTACTGCCAATAATGCAATCATCGCGATTATAGCTTGCTCTTGTGAAATTAGTTTCTTCATCATGCTCTTAAATTAATTGGTTTATATGTTTTAAGTAAAAATTGTCTGCAAAAAAGCAGTCGCCATATTTCTGTTCATAACTCCCTACATTTCTGCACCTCTTTCTTTTGCCCAAGATAGCTTTAATAATTTGTTTTGCTTCTTACTAAGATATAATAGAATAATTGTAGCGACTGAACAAAATATAATGGCTTGAATGGTTCCCTCCGGGCCAAAATCTCCACCTGTAATAATTTTAGCCCCTGTAATTTGTGTTGTCAATAAACTATTTGTTTTTTCATTCCCTGATGTGATTGCGCCAAGTATTCCTGATTGTATAAAGTTCCAGGAAAAATGTATGGCTATTGGAAACCATAAATTTCTTGCGTAAATATATGCGGCACCTAATAGAAGTCCGCCCTCAACAGCAACACAGGCTGCTGAAGGTAATGAACTGTTTGGATTTAAAAGATGTAAACCTCCGAAAATGATTGCTGATATAATTAAGGTGATGTAGCTCCCCAATTTTTCTTCAATTATTCTAAAGAGTATGCCACGGATTAAAATTTCTTCAAAAATTGCCACTGTAAAAGCAATTGTCAAAGGAATTATAATAAACGAAACCGGATTGATTGCAACTACCTTAAACCCATTCAATAAATAAATAATTAAAATTGTGAGACATTGCAAGATGGCGCCAATGAATATTCCCAACATAAAATTCTTTCCGATTCCTTTTATTGATATTTCTACGACCTCTCGTTTTTCTATTAATTTATAGAATATTTTATAGCTACTAACAACAAGAATAGATGCAATTATGCCTTTGAAAAGATTTCTAAAGTCTTTGTCAAGAGGAGTGAATGCAAGAATTTTACTTGCAATATTTTGTCCGATAATAAATACAGCAAAGCAAACCACTAGACCAAGTAGTATTCTTGTAATTGGGCTATTTAGTATTTTTTGTTTTACACTTTTATTCTCCATCATATAAATGATTAATTGATGATTGCGGGAAGAGTTCATTATCCATACTCATTAGAATTCTATTTTATAACTCAGATTAGGAATGATCACAGATGACAAATCTTTGTCTATTTTATTGCTGATCATGTTGTACTTGTATCAGTTAAAGTCAGGTTGCCTGGTGACGTTGAGTATTTTTAGGGCTAGTTCGTGCGAGCTGTGCTTTTTGTTTACTTTGTAGCTTGCTGTGAAATGCATATTGAATGAAGATGGTGCCTGCATTTTATAGGCGTTTGTTTCGTCATACACAACATCTTTTACAACATCGGATGCTGCTTCATTTATGGGTGAATAATGATTTCCTCCCTGATAACTAAAACGAGTATTCAAACTAAAAACGTTCTGTTTGCTTCTACCTACTTGCCATTCCTTACCAACTAAAAAGTTAAACACATAGTTCTTGTTAAATCTTGTGTTGCGCCAAATATCATCCCCGCCCTTATATTCTGAATTAAATACCGATGCTGTCAATAAATAATAGTAACCTTTCGACATATATTTTTCAAGCGTCATGTCAATACCGTAATTTCTTCCCTTACCAGTGTTTTGTAATTTCTCTGCAAAAAACAAATCATTTTGAAGATTAATGAATGAATAGGAACTATCATTTATTACAGGTACGGAGAACAACTGCTGAAAATATGGTTCCACTTTAAAATGAATTAAGTCGGTAACATTCCAATCGTAGCTCAATACAATATGATGCGCTTTTGTAAAATCAAGATTTTTGTTTACCGCTGTTTCTCCGGTGGAAAGTGAATTGTTGAAATAATAATTTAATGATTCTAAGCGGCTATGCAAACCATAAGCAACACCGATAGATTGATTTTTACTTATTTGCTGACGAAAGCCAAGCCGTGGTTCTATTGTGTAATGCTTGTTTAAAGTGAAAATCTGGCCGTTAATACCAATGTTCATCACTAACTTATTCGTTAGGTTAACCGACGAATTACTATAAGCTGAAATCAAAGTACTGAATCCATTTTCCTTAGCAATTTCCGTTGGCTTACTGTTCATTATTTGTGATTTATCCAGCAGCAAGTCATACATCATACCTGTAACCAATACGCCCGTTTTGTTCGTGTGCTTTGCGCTGAATTTTTTGTTTACGAAAGAGGATAAAACAAAATTCCAGTTTTTATTGTCAATCTTACTGTACGGTTGCAATGATAATTCAGGATTCAGTTTTTCAGTATTCCAATCTGTATTGTTTGTTGTTGCTGCCAGCGTTGTTTTTATATACGCGTGGTTCTTGAAAAAGTATTTATGGGTTAAACCGGCTGCGCCCATATATTGCTTTATTTCATTCTCTTCTTTGTCGTCAAAATACTTCCATTCCGAACTGTCAGTTTTAGCTTTTGCGCCCGCCCGGTCTGCAAGTCCTATACCCCAGAGTGAAAATGTACCGGCCTTTTGTGTAGGAAAATTTAGCTTGAACGAAAGGTCCTGGTATTTCAAACTGCTTGCATTTTCTGGTAATAACGGCGCTAATAAAGCCAGCGTTGAGTAGCGGTAATTAAAAAGATAAGAAGCTTTACCACCTTTTTTAAATGGACCTTCAGACGAGGCATCTATACCCACAACGCCTACCTGTAATGTATTTTCTCGCTTTTGATTATTACCTGTTCTCATTGCCAGATCAAAAACGCCCGACAACGCATTGTTGTACTCGGCAGGAAATGCTCCGGTAAAAAAATCAGAATTAGCTAACATCTGACTGCTTAAGGCGGTGAAGGCTCCACCACCATATGATTTTAAATCGCCGAAGTGATTCGGATTTGGAATTTCTATTCCTTCCATTTTCCACTGCACAAATTTTGGTGCATTACCTCTAACGGCAATTCCGTTTTCGCCTGTGTTACTTGCAACGCCTGCAAAAGACGAAGCTAAACGAGCTGGGTCGTCAAAACCGCCCGCGTAGCGTCTTGCTTCTTCAACGCTCAACATTCTTGCACTCACTGTCGACATTGAGTTAAGCGCTTGCTCTTTATTTACGCGTGGCTTTATCACCACTTTGCCAAGCATGTGTGTGTTTTCTTTTAGCTGTATTGTCAAAAAGGTTTGCTTTGCTGAAATGACAATGACTTCACGAATGATTTCAGACTCATAGCCTACAAATTGAACTTGCAAATCATATCTTCCAATAGGCATATTCGGGATGCTGAAAGTACCTGAAGTGTCTGTTTTTGTTCCCATCAATGGGATCGTATTGAGAACGACGACTGATGCAAATTCCAACGGAATGTTGGAAGCATTATCAACTACAGTCCCACGAATGGTTTGTGTAGGTTGGGCAAATAATTGTGTTGAAAAAAACACAAGACTTAAAATAAATAATTTTTGTACCATTTTTAATTGAGTTTTAATTAGAGTACAAAAGTCTATGTATGAAGGCAGGCTTGCAATCCCACTATGCCATACCAAAGAAGTTGTCTGCCAACTCCTGTTTTAATTCTGCAAAACAGTTGCCTGAAAACTATTTTCTATTATTTATTACCTGGAAAAAAAGGTCTTTATAGGTTTCTGAAACAGGAATTAGCTGATCAGCAATTTTTATCCTGCTACGTTCGATAGATTCTATTTTGTCGATTCCAACCATATAGGATTTATGAACTCTGCAAATAATATTGGAAGGTATGATCTTTTCAAGTTCACTGAAATTTTGAAGGGTCATAATTTTTTTGTTTACTGTATGAATTCTTCGGTAATCCCTCATTCCTTCAATATATAAAATGTCGCTTAAATTTATTTTATCTAATCGGTTTTCTGTCTTCACAAAAATAAAACCTATAGGCGCATTGTTAAGAGATTGGTTAATATTTTCCTGTGCTTTGTTTACAGCTTTTATGAACCGATCAAACGTAAATGGTTTGAGCAGGTAATCGGTTACATTGAGTTCATAACCTTTAATTGCATATTCCTGATAGGCTGTTGTAATAATAACCTGACTGTCTATTCTTGAACTCTCAAGTAATTCAATACCCGATAGTTCATCCATATTAATATCCAGAAAAAGCAAATCAACTTTATTGGATTTTAAATAGAACAGACCAGTAAGCGCATTGTCGAACGTACCACATAAATTCAGAAAAGGTATTTTATTTACAAAACCCTTGGTTCTTTCAAGAGCAAGGGGTTCGTCTTCTATTATGATACAGGAATAGCTATCCATTTCTAATGGTTAAATGTACACTATAAATGTCTGTTTGCTTAACTAATTCCAATATATGTTTTTCCGGATAAATCAGTTGCAAACGTTTATGAATAAGATCATTACCCAATCCATTACTATCCGGGTTTAATTTTCGATTGGAATCGAACTTGTTTTCACATACGAATTGGATGGTGTCTTTATTAATAAATAGTTGAACGTTAATGGCATTGTCTATTTTCTTATTGGTAGAGTGCTTAAAGGCATTTTCAATAAATGGAATAAATACCATTGGGGCTATTGTTTTATTACCCGGAGTTCCTGTTATCTGAAAGCTGACATAGTTCGAATTGGACGTTCTGATTTTTTGTAATTCGATGTACTTCTCGATGTATTCAATTTCCTTTCTAAGCAAAATTTCATCGGTTTTAGTTTCGTATAACATGAAACGCAAAATATCAGATAGCTTGTTCAAATAATCGGAAGCTTCTCCGGCATCTTTTACGATCAGCACATCAATATTATTCAAGGTGTTGAATAAAAAATGAGGATCTAATTGGGCTTTCACCAAGGCCATTTCAGTTTCATGATTTTTTTGTTTCAGTTCTTCTTTCAATTTTATTTCTCTATACCAGGTAATAAAACCTTTAATGACCAATGCGACTGTGCCGGTTATGGAAGCAATAATGGTCATGGCACTAATTACTATAACAACGGTAGATCTGCCGTTTTTGCCGCCCTGATCCATGTCAATAACATGGCCAGATTCTATTAAGTACCTATGCAGGATATACGCTAGAATAGAGGCTCCTGCGGAAATGAGTAGGCCGACAATTATTGAAAGTGAAAACTTTCTTTGTTGAAGGTATTTAGGAAACAATAGAAAATAATAGAAATAAAATGAAATGAAGGAAGGAATAAATGCAAAAAGGAAAAGGTTTTCAAAAGCAATCATCATCCGGGATTCAGGTGCAGTGGCATAGTGGCTGCTTCTATAGTAAATACTCAACATGATTATGATCAATACGAAATAACATGCCCAAAAACCGATATGTAATAAAACAACAAATGACTTTCTCATAATTTTATATTCTGTGATTTAAGAGTGCCAAATTCGATCACTTTAAAGTGTTTTAAAAGTAAATTATGCAAACAGATGATATTTGTCTGCAAGATTAGAAAAATTTGCTTACAAAAGCGAAAGGGATCTGGGCTGAATTGTAGTGAATAGTACAAGAATAATGAAAGCGTAGAAAATTCTATGATTAATAGCGAAAAGAGCGCTTGCAATGGAATTTATTTTATTAAACTGCATGATTATTTTGTCCAAATACCCCCAACTCCCCATAATCAAAAATTTTCTCCAATCTATTTCAAAAATGCTTTATAAGCGCTTAAACCATGACAATTATCGTAATTGCTAACCATCCCCAATTTTCCCATTCCCACACTTCACCTTAACACCGATGTGAAAAACAATATAGTCCAATCTATGTTCCTGCGTTTGAACTATATGTTTTATCAAGCGGCATTTACCAATGTAAGATTTGTAAACTACAGGCATATTTTATAAATCACATTGGTATAACTTGCAGCCCATGGCAAAACAAGATCTCGATATTGTCGTCAAAGGAGCAAGGGTGCATAATCTGAAGAATGTAACAGTGCGCTTTCCTCATAATAAATTGATCGTGGTGACGGGTGTGAGCGGCTCGGGGAAATCTTCCTTAACGATGGATACACTCTTTGCCGAAGGGCAACGGCGTTATGTGGAAAGTTTGAGTTCGTACGCAAGGCAATTCATGAAGAGTATGCAGAAACCGGATGTGGATATGATAGACGGACTCTGCCCGGCCATCGCTATCGAACAAAAGGTATCGGCACGAACACCCCGTTCTACTGTCGGCTCGATGACTGAAATGAACGATTACCTGCGTTTGCTTTTTGCCAAAGTAGGACGCACATTTTCGCCTGTTAGCGGTAAGGAGGTAAAGAAGGATGAGGTGAATGATGTGGTACAATTTATTATCCATTTAAAGGCCGGATCTAAAGTATTGGTGCTGATTCCGCTTCCCAAAGAAGCTGAAAAAAATGTTCGTTACTATCTCGACGATCTCCTGCAAAAAGGCTTTACCCGTTTATATCATACAAAAGAAAAATATATTATACAGATCGAGGAATTATTACTGGAAGAAGAGCCAACACTCGATATGAAAAATCTCTTCATCCTGATCGATCGCCTGGTAGTAAAAACATTTGAAGAAGACGAATTGCATCGTGTGGCAGATAGTATACAAACTGGTTTCGATGAGACCAATGGTGATATCTATCTCGAAGTGAATGAAGGGAAGACCCAACATTTCTGCAATCGTTTTGAACTCGATGGTATTCGTTTTGAAGAGCCTAATCCTAACTTTTTCTCCAGTAATAATCCCTATGGTGCATGTCCGGAATGCGAAGGCTTTGGGCAGGTGCTTGGTATAGATCCATCACTTGTTATCCCTAATAAAAACCTATCCGTTCATGAAGGTGCTGTGGCTTGCTGGAACGGTGAAAAGATGAGTGAATGGAGAAGGGATTTTATCCATTATCATAAAAATAATTTCCCGGTTCATAAACCAATACGGCAATTGTGTAAGGAAGAATACGATCTTCTATGGCATGGGCGGCATGGGATCGATGCCTTCTTTAAAATGGTCGAAGAAAATTTATATAAGATACAGTATCGTGTGATGCAGGCGAGATACAGGGGTAAGACTTTATGTGAAAGTTGCGGCGGTGCACGAATACGAAAGGATGCCTTATGGGTGAAGATCCAGGATACGCATATCGGACAATTACTCAATATGCCTGTCGAGCGACTCGATGAATGGATGAAAGGCCTGAAGTTGAATACACATGATCAGACGATTGCCAAGCGTATCCTTCTCGAACTTGACACCAGACTACAGACCTTGCTGGATGTCGGATTGAATTACCTCACACTCAACCGCACGGCAAATACATTAAGCGGTGGCGAAAGTCAGCGTATACAACTAACCCGTGTGATAGGCAGTAATCTTACAGACAGTCTGTATATTCTTGACGAACCTTCCATCGGTTTGCACGCAAGAGACACCAGTCGTTTGATCACGGTGTTGAAACGTTTACGCGATCTGGGTAATACAGTCGTCGTGGTGGAACATGATGACCAGATTATGCGTGATGCCGATTATATTATTGATGTCGGTCCCTTCGCTTCCCACCTTGGCGGCGAGATTATTGCGCATGGAACCTACAAGGAAATCCTGAAGAATAAAAAAAGCCTGACCGCACAATATTTAAATGGTGATCTTAAAGTGGGAATTGAAAAACCCAACCGCAAGGTGGTGAATCGGATTACCCTCACCCATTGTTCGCAACATAATCTCAAGGATGTAACGGTCACTTTTCCACTCAATATGCTTTGCGTGGTAACAGGAGTGAGTGGCTCAGGAAAGACGACGCTGGTGAAACATATTTTATACCCTGCTATAAAAAACCTTAAAGGCGATTATGGCGTTAAGCCCGGCGAATTTGGTGAATTGCAAGGCGACCTGAAGGCTGTCAGTTCCGTGGAGATGGTGGACCAGAATCCGATCGGAAAATCATCCCGTTCAAATCCTATTACGTATATCAAGGCCTATGATGATATCAGGAATTTATTTGCAGCGCAACATCTTGCGAAAGTAAGAGGCTATACACCGGGATATTTTTCATTCAATGTGGATGGTGGCCGATGTGATACCTGTAAAGGAGAAGGCGAAACCGTTGTTGAGATGCAGTTCCTGGCTGATGTACACCTGACCTGTGAAAGCTGCAAGGGCAGGCGTTTTAAGCAGGAAGTGATTGAAGTTCATTACAAGAATAAAAGTATTACAGATGTACTTGATATGAGTGTGGATGAGGCACTTGAATTTTTCCAGGCGGAGAAAAAAATCGCCGAGAAAATAAAATGCCTGCATGATGTAGGACTTGGCTATATCAAACTCGGACAATCGAGCGACACCTTAAGTGGGGGAGAGGCACAACGTGTAAAACTTGCTTCTTTCCTTGATAAGAGTTTCGCAAATAAAAAGATTCTGTTCATTTTCGATGAACCGACAACCGGTTTGCATTTTCATGATATTCATAAATTGTTGCAATCCTTCCAGGCATTAATCGAGAACGGTCATTCCATTATTGTGATCGAACATAACCCGGATATCATCCGAAACGCAGACTGGGCCATTGACATGGGACCAGAAGGAGGCGAAGGCGGTGGCTATCTGTTGTATGAAGGTGTTGTGGAAGGATTGAAGAAAGAGAAGAAGGGTTATACGGGGAAGTACGTGTAGTTCACATCCTGAGCTTGTCGAAGGAGACATTCGACAATTCGACAATGACACAATGAAATGCAGGAATGATGGAACAATGAGGCACATCCTGAGCTTGTTGAATGAGACAATGGAATGCAGGAATACAAATATGCTAATATGATAATGGGCTAATGTGCTAATGAAATGCAATGAGATAATTTTGTTAGTCATGCTGAGCGCAGTCGAAGCACGACAATGACACAATGGAATGCAGGAATGATGGAACAAATTTGATTGTGATGTTGAGCGAACTCGAAGAATAGCCTCCTATAGATTTGGAGCTTTGTATCTGAATTCGTTTAAACATATCCAAGTTCTTCTTAAACTTTCTGACTGCTCCATTGCTCTACCTATATCCCAGTAATTAGATACATATTCCATTAATCGTTCATTATAATTAGGACCAATCTTGGCGTTACTATTTATTGGCACAATTTCATTCTTAATTGACCGTTTCTTTGATCTTTTTGAAATATTTATTAATGTTTGTTTTGGGTCAATTTCCAAATCGGGGTTCGTAGGAATGTTTGCTATTGCCACACCTGTAAACTCAGCAAACCCTAGTCTGTCTGCTAATAACCAGGCTTCAACTTCTCTTACTGCTACTCTGAAAATAAAATTTGGTGTTCGGGGTTTTTTCAACCAATCTTCTATAAGAGATATTGGGCATGGGTTATTATCTAAATCTGTTAATACAAAAAATGTTGAAGAAATTGAAGCCTCATTAAATCCATTTATCTTTGTCCGTATATAGCCATAACCGTTTCCATTGTAGGAAATACCTATCTCAAATTTGCCGTTGAATGATTTTAAAAGTTTGGCCATAACAAACTCACTAATCGCATCTTCGTAAACTAAATTAATAATGATTGCCATATACTAAAATCCAAACGTCAATTGATTAATGTTTCTAGGTTTAGTTCTTGGAATAATAATATCAGCCGGTGTCATACCTTGCTCTAGCATCTGTTTAATTTCAGGGATACTAGATGCTATCTGAATTTTTGTTCCTTCTTGTGTGGGTTCCAATAACAGAATTTCATCCAGCGATATCCCACGATCGCTCAACAAATCTGTGCTATGAGTTGTTAATATGATTTGTCGTTTTTTTGGTTTTTGAAGTTTGTAAATCAATGCGGGGATTTTAGAAACTATTGCACCATTTAGCGATAACTCCGGCTCCTCCAATAATAGCAACCCATCACCTTCCTGTAATGACCATAATAATCCAATAAGCCTTAATGTTCCATCTGAAAATTGCTCCTCCCTTTGTTTGCCTCCATTTGGTCTCCAATGCTCATACACGGCCTCTAGATGTGGCCTTCCACTTTCCTCTATATATTTAAATTCTTTAAATTGTGGGACTGCTATTTTCAAGCCTTCTTGTATCTTTCTTAACCATGCGTTTCTTGTCTTTTCATTTACTTTTGATATACGCTCTAAGAATCCCTTGCCAAAGGGATCTCCAGGCAAATCTGGTCCAGTAAATGACTGTGGATGCTTAAGCAATTGAGGAAGTAAATGTAAATAAACTGTGTTTTCAAAAAATTTATTAATCTCTCTAAACTCCTTATTTGCATTAATCTGCTCAAGATGAGTTTGAGTTAATCTCTCGTCATCTTCTTTATCCTCACTATCTGGCCGACTTAGTAATTGCCTATCTCCTTTCCAGACTCTCTCATATGTCAACCGTGGTTGTCTATTACCTCTCGGTTCTTGTTTAATCCCTATAGCATATTTCCATATAGGTGTAGTTGAACCGTATTCAGAGATATGGATTTCAATCTCAACATTTGGAAATGTTCTTGCCGCCAAGCAACGTATTTTAGAAATACCACCCCTTTCTAACACCGCTTTTTGTAATCCACCTCCTGATTTTGCAATGTCTCTTAAGAATCTGAATACATCCAGCAAATTGGATTTGCCTGATGCATTTGGTCCCACTATGAACGCTCTTTCTGTGATAGGAATATCAACTTCTTTAAAGTTTTTCCAATTTTTAAGAACAACTCTTGATATGAACATGATAATAATTTTAATGGGCTTTAATTCCCTAGACTAGTTACCTTACTCTGTTACTTAAGAGAAGAAGAGTAACAAAGATAGTATTCCAATTAAACCATACTTCTTTTTCCTGAGGTTTGTTTATCTCTAAAGCAATTACTAGATTTCTAAATAAGGAGGATTCCTTTATCTTCACCAAGTTAAGGGCCCGTGAGTTAAGAGATAGATCTGACAATAGATGTTAATTCCTGCCATCGTCGAACATCAAGGCTAATTCTACAACTTACAACTTACAACTCTGCCTCCTTACCACTCTCATTCTGACAACTAACAACCATCAACTAACAACCCTATCTCGGCCTATACCCCGATTCCCGTAAAAAAGTTTGTGAATCAGAAGTGTCATTCAATATATCCTGCAGGGTTTTCTCCGGATGAGCATCCATATATTTTCGTACGATTTGCCACCCGATCCAGGATCCGATATTCCCAGGCGATTCAGGAGGCATACCCGTAGAGGAAGGTCCATCATTTACATACCGCAGTATATCCTGCCAGTCGGTAGCGAATAATAACTTTTGAGTTGAAAAATAATTCCAGATCAACGCTTCATTTTCCTGACACCATTCAAGTTGTTTGGGCGAATAGCCAATCAGTAATTCATCCTTCGTTTTGGGTAAGGTATATTCTTCAAAGATCAATTGCTTCCCCTTCATGATCATCATATCCAATAAAGTCTTCCCATCCGGTTGAAACGGATACCTGTTTTCATAGATCACCTTGCTTGCATTTACAGGTATAAATTCAGGTTCGCAATGCTGTACTTCATACTCAGGCAATTGAACAGATGCATAGAAGGGGTAGTCTTTTCCAAGATACATATCAAGACCAATCGCTAAGGCAGTATCTACCGTCACAGCACTCCAGGAATTAAGTCCGGAGATAAAATAATAAACGGTGCCAAGTTTCTCATCAGGATAATAATATCTGACATGTTTAAAAAGCGATACCAGTTCTTTGTTGATGCCGTCAACATTGGGAAATTTTTTCTGGACGGTATCATACAGTCCCTTAAAATCTTTGTACGTCAGAAAATGCCTCAAAGAATTTAGAAATACTTTGTTGTCTCCAGTCCTTGCGAAACCAGTTATCTCTTTAAAATAAACACTGGCAAAATCAGGATATTTATCTCCCAATGCATTTATGCTTGCTTCGAGGTTGTTGGTATCACAGGCAAATAACTCCTGATCGAAACGAATGGTCCTCAGTTTCACCTGAATAGCAGATACATCCACTTTCTTTTTGTTACCACCTGACGTACAGGCACTGAAACAGGTCAGCATCAAATAACAAACAGTTAGTGTGAACAGGGGCTTTAGGTAGTACTTTTGCGTGGTCATTGGGCCATGTTTAAGAGGGCCACAAAAATGAGACATTAATTGTTAACATAAAATAAAAAAAATGAAAAAGAAACTACTACTATTAAGTTTACTTCTAACCACAATTTTCTCTTCCACTATGAATGCGCAGGAAGAAAGCAAGACAGACAAGATCTTCAGAACCTTCCGCTTCGGACTCTTTGTCGGCCCCACATTTAATACCTTAAAACCTACAGCCGCTTCCTCAGACGATTATACCATCACCAAGGGTAAAACGAATGTTGGGTTTAGCTTTGGCATCAATGCAGATTATAACATGAATGAACGCTATACCATTTACACAGGTGTGGGTATGGACTGGAGAGGCGGACAGATTATGGCAGTTCATGATACGACCAAATCATTGTCATCTGGTTATTTAAAGAATGCAGATGTGATGTATAAAAAAATGCAATATCTCACGATCCCACTTGGTTTGAAATTGAAGGCAGTTGAATTCGATCAAGTAAAAATTTTCGCACAAACAGGCTTTGACTTAGCCATTTTATTAAGCCAGAAAGGAGATTATACCTATAGGCTGGCAAATGATTCTATCTTGTCAAAATCAAATGAAAAACTGGGCGGAATTGCAACCGTCGTACCAATCAATTTTGGATGGAGTATCGGTGTCGGCGCAGAATATATACTGAACGACAAGAACTCATTCTATGCCACCCTTCTTTACAGAAATGGGTTTGTAGATGCTACCACACCTAAGACTAATGATGGAGGGCTGAAATTTTCTGATGGAAATATCAGGAGCAATACCTTCGCAATCCGTGTTGGATATTACTTCTAATCAATATTATTTCAAGGGTTTTTAAAACGACCCTTTAGAAAGCCACGTATTATTGCGTGGTTTTTTTTTGTTGTCGAAGCAATGTATTTTTGAATAATGAAGATCATACTCTCCCAACAAAATTATCATATTGGCAATTTTGAACTGAATACCCAAAAAATTATTCAGGCTATCAACGAAGC
>Ga0105048_10007447_pt1 | contig 17581 bp, 18 predicted proteins | sample MAT05_FD_78382 | JGI IMG/M metagenome (GOLD analysis project Ga0105048, IMG submission 78382) | Freshwater microbial communities from Lake Fryxell liftoff mats and glacier meltwater in Antarctica - MAT-05 | ecosystem: Environmental > Aquatic > Freshwater > Ice > Liftoff microbial mat | place...
CCCCCAGCAATGGGTGACGCGGGTTCAGCCGCGTCACCCATTGCTGGATAATTTGAAACCACTCGAGCACAATGTCGTACCCGAGAAAGATGAAGAGCCGGATCAACGTGAAGGGGTTGGCAAAGAAGAGGTAATAGCTCCTGGAACTCGTCTGATGTACAGCTTCTCCTGACCGGCGGCGACCGATCGTGGAAAAGGTCAGAAGCGAATCCGATGCGTCGCCGGAGAACATGTTCGATCGGCTTGCGCCGCCGTCAGCCAGGAGACCCTCACCACGCGAGAGTCGCGTTTCAACCAATGCCGCTGTTTTCAAGCTGCTGGAAACCAGCACCCTTCCGGTCTCACGCTCATACCAGCGGAAGGCCGGGATGTCTTCATTGGAACCCAGCAGGATTCCTGCCTGGCTGGCCGTGGTCTGCGACGAGAGATCGGGCTCCCAACCGGAAAGCGTGTGGGTGCCACTCTGCAACCAGCGGGCAAGTGTCGGCATGCGATCCCGTTTGATCGCCTCGCGCAGCACCGGTTCGGCCAGACCATCGATTTTGATGAAGATGACCGCGGGTGTCGTTTCGACAGGCATGTGCGCGTGCGATCGCATGATAGGGCGAACAACGTACCGTTCATAGGCGCGATCGTAATCGGAAAAGAGTGCGGCGAAGAGCGCGTTTACACAACTCAGCGCGATGGACACGATCATTCCCGTGCCTAGATCGTCGATATTCAATCCATCTTCGAAAAGGAGATTGAGCAGCGAACTGATGACAATCACGGAGAGACCGGAGAAGAGATAGACAGCGAGCGGAAAGACAAATGCTCCGAAACGTGAGGAGAAACTGAAGATGGAGGGCCAGATCATGCCATTGAGGGCTACGATCAACGGAACCGCGATGATGGCTGATGGGATACTGTTGACGTGCAATCCTTGCAGGGCGCGAGCAACAGGACCACGATTCCCTGCGCCTATGAGATGGCAATGAAGTGTCCAAACCAAAAAAGCACGACGTTGTACTCCGACCGCGTGGCGGTGGGGCTGCCGACCGGAAGTGACCTCGATGATGCCATTATCCCCCTTTCCGTGGTTGAGCCCACAACTGATATTTCGTCAAACTCCTGTATCTTTTGACCGGTGTTCGAGGTGGAAGGGGTGAAGGTTTCGGAATGGGACAGCGCAAAGGTGAACGCATTGCGGTGATCGGATCCGGGGCGTGGGGTACGACGCTTTCGATGGTCGCGACTCAGGCTGGCAACTCGGTTTCACTTTACGTTCGAGACCTCGATACGGCCACCCGGATGCAGGAGAGCCGGCGAAACCAGCAATACCTGCCGTCCTTTCCGATTCCGGAATCGATCGACATAACCTCTGATCTGGATACCGCCTGCCGTGATGCCGCCCTCATTCTGCTGGTCGTCCCGAGTCAGACGATGCGGGAGAACGCCCGCGCGGTGGTGCCTCATATCGGCGACGCGATCGTCGTCAGCGCCGCGAAGGGGCTCGAACGCGATTCACTCAAACGCATGACCGAAATTATTCGGGAAGAGATTGGCGGAGGCGGTGCCTCCCGCGTATGTGCGCTCTCCGGCCCAAATCTCTCCTCCGAGATTGCGGCCGGAAAACCAGCAACTTCCGTCATCGCCGGATATGACGTGAGCATCGCGGAACTGGCGCGCGATCGCCTCTCGACTCCACTCTTCCGCACCTATACCAACGACGATGTGATCGGGGTGGAAATCGGCGGGGCATTGAAGAATGTGATTGCGATCGGCGCTGGAATCGCAGATGGTCTGGGCGCGGGCGACAATGCCAAGGCGGCCTTTATTACCCGTGGATTGGCGGAGATCGCCCGGCTCGGGATCACCCTGGGTGCGCATCCGCTCACGTTTGCTGGCCTCTCCGGGCTGGGTGATCTGATCGCAACCTGCGCGAGTCCGCTCAGTCGAAACCACTTTGTCGGGCAGGAACTCGCAAAGGGTCGCTCGCTCGTCGATATCCGTGCAGGGATGTCGAGTGTGGCCGAAGGTGTTTTCACAACCGAAGCCGCGTGTGCCCTTGCCCGCCGGGCAGGAATCGAGCTGCCGATCAGTGAACAGATTTATGACGTGCTCTTTGCTGGAAAGTCACCGATCGCGGCTGTTGCTCACTTGATGCGACGAGACGCCAAGGACGAACTCGAGGAGCTTCGCTCTGCGACGTATCCATCCATCAGGTAAGAGATTCGTTCTTCGCGGACATTACGCCACGGTGCGTTCGTGACCATCCGGCATCGTCGAGTTGAAAGCGTTCAGATCGGTCCGGGGTTCAGACGCATCGTCTCCCGTCTTGGGCGTTGGTGGGTCCGGTTGATGGCCAGTCAACTGGAGTACTCGACCCTATTGCATTCGAGATATAGATATGCTAATATCGAGATATAGAAATTATCGGATTCGATATTTCGTACACACTGAGTAAAGAGGGAACATAAGATGAGCACAATCGCTCGCGGAACCAATCAGTCGACGACGTCACGAGGATTTTTCAGATTCTTCGGTGGCAAGCACTTCTCCTTCGTCCCGACGCTCGAGAACGTCTTCGGCGCAATCTCCGGCGGTGGCGATGCCCGCACGTCAGAGGATCTCCTCCTGCAGCGTGCCGCGAACGACGCAGCGCAGCGCTAACCCCACAACCCCGCACACCTCCAGACCGGCCATGAGCTTCCCCGACGAGCTCATGGCCGGTCTTTTTTGTTCATGACTAGGAGAGGGCGGCTATAAAACGGAAACTGCCTGGGAAATGGGGTCAGGTACCGCGAACTCGCTCGGTCAAACCGGCTCTCGCCGCAATCTCATCTACCACCGCATTCTTGGCGTCGGCGTAGTTCTGCGTGTACTTCCAGGTCCGACTCGCCAGATCGCGTTTCGTACGTTCGTGGAGCAGTCGATCGTGGTCGTGCGTGCGCAGCCAATCCCGGAAACCGAGCATCCGGTCGATTTCGGAGCATCCAAAACTGAAGACGTGCAGATTGATGTCCGTATCCGGTCCCTTGAAGAGACGGTGTTCGAACCACTCTGGTTCACGAATTCGGAGCACGAAACCCCCGTTCTCCATGAGGGCAACGTATCGTGCCTCATCACCGCTGTCGGGAAGCGCAAGCACCATGTCGATTTTCGGCTTTGCAGCCAGCCCGGGCACCGAGGTCGATCCGACGTGCTCCAACTGGAGCACCTGATCGCCCAGGATCGAACGAACCCGTTTCGCCTCCCGCTCGAAGAGCTGGGGCCATCCGGGATCGTACTCGGCGATCGCGATCGAACTTGCGAGAACCTCAGGTTCACCGATCGTATACGCGATGATCTCTTCTTCGGTCGATTCCCTCGCGACCGATTCGCCCCTTGATTGTGCTTCGCTCATCACTGCCTCCAGTGGAGGTTTATGGCCGGTTTGCCGGTGTTTTCAGATCAAGCCTGACAGTTTACTACCGGCTCCAACTGATCTCCCAGGTGAACCCCGATTTGCCCTGAATCCGCTTCTCCCGGTTTGGAGTTCGGTTCTGGGCGCGGTAGGTATTTGCCGCGTATCAGGAGCGGCAGAGGTTCCGGTGGTCTGCATCGCGCAAGAGCCCTCCCTATTGTTGCGATTCCGCGCAATGAACGGTGATCCCGAAGGAGGGAAGAATGATTCATCGACCACTCGCGGCGCTTATCGCGCTGACGCTGCCGGACGGCAGCGTCGTCACGGTTTCCGTCCAGAATGACGCAACGCCGGAGACGCGATCCGAGCGCCGCGCCGGGGTCAAGATTGTCGTCGGCGATCAGGATGGCAACGATCTCGCCCGATTCACGATCAGCGAAATCCAGGATCCATTCAAGGATTACGAGGACTTCTCCGCATCAGAGCGTGGAACTCGCTGTCCGGAGTCATGGTGACGGTAGAAACTCTGGGAGAACGCGATCTGGATTTCAATATGTTCGATCTCATTTTGCGGGATGAAGATGGGTTCATCTATGGAACGGCAGTTGCCTCGCTGCCGGGTGGTCCTCCAGCAGAACTCGAATCTGAATCACTCGCTACCGGGGATACCATCGAGGGAATCGTGATGTTTTCGCTTCTGAGTGATGCCGCACCGAGTGATCTCTTTTACGCGCCGTCAGAACGTCTCGTCACGTTGCATGAGTTCGACGGGGCCGCTTTTTAAAGCGGCCGGGAGCGGGTCGATGGATGGTACGGGGCGCCATCCCTACCCAGGATGACTTCTCGGTAGCGCCGGGGGACCCGTATCCCGCCGTTTTTCCGCTCCAATTCCGGTTATCGGTGACATGCTGCCGGTCGTTCTTAGATCTCATCTTCACCCTCCCCGCGATTAACGGGGAGGGTGATCGGAATCTAGATACTGGAAAGCGCCGTCGAAGCCGGCAGGAAATCGTATCCGGCGATCTTCTTCTGGGGTGGGAATGGCCAGCTCATTTTGCTGTGGCGCAATCCCATATCGGCCATCGCCTCGGCCATTTTGATCGCCCAAACCATGGAATCGATCACTGGAACATCCGGATATCCCCGATTCGCGAGTTCCCGTTCCACCCCTGCCGCCGCGCCGATCATGCCGGTGCAACCGAATACCATGACGTGGGCGCCATCATGTTCGATCGCCGCCTGGGCTTCATCGGCCAGCATCTGCACGAGCCGCTCGGAATCGTCTTCAAGTTCGAGCACGGGTATTTCAACTGCCCGCACAGACGCCATCTTCTCTGACAGTCCGTAGCTCCGTGCTTCATGCTCGAACTGGCGCCGGAGCGATTTCATCACCGTGATGACGCTGAAGGTGAGACCCAGCATCGAGGCAACGTGCATGGTCGCTTCGCACGGACCGATCACCGGGATTCTGACCGCTTCCCGCCCCGCATCCAGACCAGGGTCCCCCATACAGTTGATGATGACGGCATCCATGCCATCGCGTTCGGCTTGAATGATCTTCGCGACGGTAGCCGGGACTGCCAGCATTTCATCAAAACTCGATTCGATGGAAGCCGGACCGTGATCGAGTTCGACATGGCTGAGTTCAGTATCGGGTCGTGCCGCTGCAATGAGATCGACGATGGAGGCAAAACCGTGGGTGGTGATTGGCGTAACGACGCGGAGTTTCATGCTGTGCTCCCTGTTCGAACGTGCTGAAGAGGGAAACATCTTAGCAAGTGGCGCGAGACGAGATGTGAGAGGCGAGAGGAGTCGGAAAAGAGGTGAGTGCCACCTGGAACGAAAATCCCCGCCCTCACCCGACATGAGCTGGCGACAGACCAGCTGAGTCCTATTGATCCTGGATTCGGATCGTTGGCCGGATGCAAAATCTTTGAAGCTTGAAGCATCGAGCTCGTCAGTTGACGGTATCCGACCAGCGGAGAAAGCGGCGCTCGAGGAGTTGGACCAGGGTGTCGGTCAGTTTGCCGACAATCGCGAGCAGGATGATGCTCATCACGATGATGTCCGCGCGACCGCTGTTTTGGCCGTCGACCAGCAGAAAGCCAAGTCCGCGAGAGGCACCGATCAGTTCCGCGGCGACCAGAAAGAGCCATCCCTGAGCGAGACCCAGGCGGAGACCGGTGAAGAGCGATGGCAGCGAAGCGGGCAGCATCACTTCCCACGCCAGTGAGAGGCGACGATAGCCGTACGCGGTCGCCGCTTCGATCAATTTCCGGTCAATCTGACGAATCCCCGAGACGAGATTGGTGTAAACAGGAAAGAAGACACCGAGGGCGATGAGTGTGATTTTCGGTTGTTCGCCTATTCCCATCCAGAGCACGAAGAGGGGAACCCAGGCGAGCGACGGAATCGTGCGGATCGCCTGAATTGTTGGTGAAAGCAATCCATCCGCAAGTCGCGAAAGCCCTACGAGCAGACCGACTCCAATTGCAATCAATGCTCCCCAGATGAATCCCTGGAAAACACGTTCGAGACTGATCTGGATGTTGACCCAAAGCTGGTCGATCTCCCAGAGCTGCTTGGCCGCGCGATAGACATCGAGGGGAGCTGGCAGCTGGCTCCGGCTGTACACCTCTGCATTGACCAGCAGTTGCCACAGCGCCAGAAGCAGTACAGGGACAATTAACGCTTGAAGTGAGCGCAGCGAAAATCGCCGGGTTGGCGTAACCGAAGGCGAAATGCGCGTTGGCGCGCGCTCGGTGGTCGCGATCGTGGCGGTGTCATTGATCATCCGGAATTCCCTTTGTCATTGCCTCCTGCGCCCAGAGCAGGAGGCAATGATGAGAAGTGAGTTGCGAGCTGTGAGCCGGAAACTAACTGGTCGGTGTTGCGGCGGATTGGGAATCCACGATCGCCTGAATGAACTGAGGGGCGAAGAGTTCAGCCAGCGCCTTTTCGGCGTCGGCACCCGGCTGAAGTTGATTCTCGGCGATGAAGATCGGGATGATCTCCGTCAGCACCGCGGTCTGCACAGCACCCGGAATCGGGCTCTCGGTCAGAACAGTGCGCTCTACCAGTTCCTTCTTCGCGACTTCAAGAGAGAGTTTGGCCTCATCGGCGAGGATCTGCGCGGCTTCGTCCGGGTTTTCCTGGATCCAGACACGAGCGCGCTCGTACTGGGTCAGAACTCGGGTGACTGCCTCCGGGTATTTCTCAATGAAGGCCTGGCGGGCATTCAGGAAACCATAGCTGTTGAAATCGATGTTCCGGTAAAGCAGTGTGGAGCCCGACTCGATTTCAGTCTGCGCCATGAAGGGATCAAGACCGGCCCAGGCATCGACATCGCCTCGTTCAAGTGCGGCCTTGCCATCAGCATGCTGGAGATTGATGATCTCGACATCGGTGGCAGAGAGGCCGACCGAGTTCAGGGAGCGCAGCAGGAAGAAGTAGGGATCGGTGCCTTTCGTTGCGGCGATCTTCTTACCTTTGAGTTGATCGACTGAAGTGATCGGTGAATCTTTCGGAACCACCAGCGCGGCCCATTCCGGTTTGGAGAAGATGTAGACCGTCTGAATTTCCGAACCATTTGCCTTGGCGAGCAGCGCGGCCGCACCGGCGGTCGAGCCGAAGTCGATCGCATCCGAGCGCAGGTATTCGTTCGCTTTGTTGCTGCCAGCGCTGAGAACCCACTCAATCTCGACCCCATCGGCCGCAAGATCTTCCTCGAGCCAGCCGAACTTCTTGAGAACCAGACTGCTCGGATTGTAATAGGCGTAATCGAGACGAATCTTGTCGGGCGTCTCCTGTGCCGAGGCGTGGTTGGTGATGCCTGAGGGTGCAAAGACGCTCAGACCCGAGAGTACGATGGCCGCCAGAACGACCCACGAAAACCAACGTGATTTCATTGAATTCTCTTCCCCTTCGAGTGAAAGTTGGCGCATTCGATCGATTGTTTCGTGACGACACTGTGTCCGGAGTGCCTTTGGCGCGGGCCCTGCGCGTGATGCACCAACCTTCTTGCAGTGAACGTCGTTGATCAGTCCGCTGCGACCGCGAGCAACGGGTTGGACCGGGCGGCGTGACCGCCGAGATCGAACCCGAAGTGGCGCAGAATGGCGGATCGGAGTGGAGCGAGCGACGCGTCGCCGCGTTCGCGCGGTCGTGGATGATCGACGGTGATCACCTCGACAACAGAAGCCGGGCGTTGACTCATCACGATTACACGGTCAGCGAGGTGGAGTGCCTCATCGACATCGTGGGTGACCATCACCGCAGTGGTGCCGAGATCAGAACAGACACCGGCGAGAAGATCCTGCATTTGCAGGCGTGTGAGGGCATCGAGTGCCGCGAATGGTTCGTCCAGTAGGAGCACCTGTGGATGCCCGATCAACGCCCGGGCAAGGGCAACCCGCTGCGCCATCCCACCGGAGAGTTGATGCGGGTAACTATCGGCAAAATCGGCGAGACCGACGCGCTCCAGCCATTTCCCGATTGACGGACGCTCGTGCAAACGCCGGGAACCGACAGCGACATTGGCGCCGACTCGCTTCCATGGAAAGAGTCTCGGCTCCTGGAACACCACCGCACAGCGCGGATCGGATTTGACGACAACCTGACCCCCGAGGCGAATCTCCCCGGAAGAGGCGTCGTCGAGACCGCCGATGAGGCGCAGCAGAGTCGATTTTCCGCAGCCACTGGGACCGAGGATCGCGACGATTTCACCTCGTTTGATCTCGACATTGATCCGATCGAGCACCGGTAGCCGGTTGCCGCTCTGATTGAAGATTTTGGAGACATTCTGGATCGCCACCTGTTCAGCCATGGTCACCCTGCGCGCGAAAGCAAAAAACCCTCATCGGGACCGATAAGGGCGGGCATCAACGCGAAGGTTCAGACCTGGCGTGGCCGCACCCTCATCTTCCAGATATCTGACGGAGTTAGCACCTTCCCGATTTCGGTCGGAGTTGCTGGGGCTTCACAGGGCCGGTCCCTCTGCCCCTCTGGATGAGAGTGTGTTATTTGGTTGTGGGGGTAATCTAGAGTATTGGATCAACAAAGTCAAGATAGATCTGAAACCTCCGATTCGCCTGATCTTCGAGAGTTCGGGGCTTTCGTCCTATCTCTGCACTTTGAATGGGGAAGCGCGGGTGTTTTGATGGTGATTGGTAGGTTCAATAAGCGTTGAAAAGGTCGTTGGTTGATAGTCAGGCACGCGGTGGGGCAACCGATCGTCAAATCATCACATTCCAATCGACCCTGGATGCTCTTCCTCGGTCTTGGCGTTGCTTTGTCCGCCTTTTACTTTTTCGTAGTCGATGGTTGGCTCGCATCTTCACTGCTCTACAGTCTGATCGGTTTGGTTGGCGTGGTTGGAATTCCGGTTGGAGTCGCCATCTTTCGACCGAGAGTCATGTTGCCATGGTGGCTCATCGCCGCAGGAATGTTCCTCTTTGTCTGTGGTGACCTGCTGAGTACGATCCACGACTACTTCACAGACTCCGAGATTCCATTTCCCTGGTACTCCGATATTCTCTACGTTCTCGGCTACCCATTTGTGGCCGTGGGATTGATCGGTCTCGTCCGCGCGCAGAATGAGTGGCGAGATCGTTCGGCGCTGATCGATTCACTTATCGTCGCCGTTGGCGCTGGGTCGCTTTCGTGGGTCTTCCTGATAAGTCCATCACTCAACAACGATTCGCTTTCGCTCTCAGCGCGAATAGTCTCACTGGCATATCCAGTCGCAGATCTTGCGTTGCTCGCACTCGCGATCAGGTTTTTCACTTCGAGCGGAACCCGGAATGCAGCGGCCTGTTTTCTCGTCGCGGGAATTGGATTGATGCTCGCGGCCGATGCGCTTTTCGGTGCAGATGTCATGGCCGGGGGCGCCGAGACAGGGGTGATCGCCGACATCGGCTGGCTCTTTTCGTACATTTTTTTTGGAGTCGCAGCGCTCCATCCATCAATGCGAATGCTCGATCAATCTGCCGAAACGCTAACCCCGGGTTGGGTCTCGTTTCGCCGGTTGTCCATGCTCAGCGTCGTCGCATTGGTCGGGCCGGCCTGGCTCACGATTCGCTACTCGCGCGGGGAATCGTCCGATGTCGTCGCGATCGCGGTCTCCTCGGCAATTCTTTTCCTGCTTGCTCTTGTTCGACTTGGCGGGGTTGCGTACCGGTTGGATGGGGCTCTTCGCAAGGGTGAAGAGATGCAGACTCTGATCCAGGCGAGTGAGTCGCGTTTTCGGGCCATGGTGCAGCACGCTTCCGACATCACCATCATTGTCGACGCGGAGGGAGTTCACACCTATGTCAGCCCTTCGGTGGAGCGAATGCTTGGACACAATCCGGAAGATCTCATCGGTCGATCCGCTGAGCACCTGCGCCATCCGGAGGAGGTAGAGATCACGAGGCGCTTTCAGCAGGAGATCATGGGGAGACCCGGGAGACATGTGGTCGCGGAGTTCCGCAGATTGCACGCCGACGGATCCTGGAGGCTATTCGAATTCGTGGCCACCAACCTGCTGGATGATCCATCAGTCAGCGGAATCGTAGTCAACGCACGCGACATAACGGAACGAAAAATCGCTGAAGAGGAACTCAGCCGCGAGCGCGATCTGCTTCATCTCTTGATGGACAATCTGCCCGACCGGGTCTTTTTCCAGGACCGGGAAGGGCGCTACGTGCGCGTGAACCGGGCGGATGCGGAGTTCCTAGGTCTCACAGATCCGAAGGAGGCCATTGGGAAGCGTGATGCCGATCTCCTGCCTTCAGAAATCGCAGGATTCTATGTCGCCGAGGATCTGGAAATTATCAACGAACGTAAACCAATCCTCGATCGAATCGAGCAAGCAGTAGGTGCAAACGGGCAGGCCCGGTGGATTTCAACCACAAAGGTGCCGACCTACGATGTTTCTGGAGAGATCAGTGGAATCGTTGGAATCGCGCGTGATATCACCGAGCGACAGCAGGCCGAACTCACGATTCACCGGGCAGAGCAGCGGTATCGCGATCTCTTCAATGACGCACCGGTGATGTACGTGATCACTCGGAAGAGTGAGCAGGGGCTGCACATTGTCGATTGCAACCAGCTCTTTCTCAAGACAATTGGTTATGAGCACGATGAGGTCGTTGGGCAACCGATGGGGGCGTTCCTGACCCCGGAATCACAGGAATCAATGGGCACTGCGCATGGGTTCATGCTGCGAGGCGAGCGAATCAAGGGAGAACGTCAGCTCATGACCCGGGATGGGAGTCTGGTCGACGTCTTCCTGCAGGCGCAATCGGAACTGGACGAAGAGGGCAACTATTCCGGAACCCGCGCTACCTTCATGGACATCACCGCGCGGAAATCGCTGGAGAGACAGCTCACCCATCAGGCGTTTCATGATCCACTCACCGGACTTCCGAACCGGATGCTCTTTGCCAATCGGCTCGAACACGCGCTCGCCCGTGCTGCCCGCAACGCCGATGATGTTGCGTTGCTCTTCATCGACCTGGACGGATTCAAAGTCATTAATGACAGTCTCGGACACGGTGTCGGCGACACCCTCCTGATGACGGTCGCGGAAAAGCTCGCCTCCTCCGTTCGTACAATCGACACCATTGCCCGCTTCGGTGGGGATGAGTTCATAGTTCTGCTGGAAGAGTGCGATCTTGAATGCGCAGCTGATACGGCGGGGCGTATTGCACGGCGAATGTCCGATTCATTCGACCTGGACGGACACACAATCACAGTTACCGCGAGCATAGGGATCGCATGCAAACGCTCACCGCTCGATACCGGGAGTGACCTGATACGCAACGCGGATGTCGCCATGTATGTGGCGAAACAACGAGGTAAATCGCAGTACGCGATATTCGATGCCGGTATGCATCAACGCGCCTGGAAGCGGCTTGAACTTGAATCCGATCTCCGGGTCGCCATTGAGCGGAAAGAGTTCCGAGTCCATTATCAACCGATTATCGATTTGCGAACCGGCGAGACTCGTGAAGTCGAAGCACTCGTTCGGTGGGAGCACTCGATTCACGGATTGATCTCGCCGGCAGAATTTCTGCCCGTGGCAGAAGAGACCGGAATGATCCTGACGATCGGGTGGTGGGTAATTGCAGAGGCGTGTCGGCAGGTGAAAGCGTGGCAGCTGGAGTACCCGCACTCGCCGCCACTCTCGGTTGCCGTCAATCTGTCACCGCGTATGTTCCACCAGGAAGACCTCATCAGCGCGGTATCGCGAATTCTCACTGAAACCGGTCTCGAACCGTCTTGCTTGAAACTTGAAATCACCGAAGGAGTGATGATGCTGGATGGCGACGGCGCCATTGGAACCCTGCAAAATCTGAGGCGCATGGGTGTGCGTCTTTCCATAGATGATTTCGGCACAGGGTACTCATCACTGGCGTATCTGCAGCGATTGCCGATCGATGTCCTGAAAATCGACCGCAGTTTTGTCTCCCGTATGTGTGAAGACAATGAGAGTCTGGAAATTGTGCGACTGGTCGTGGGCCTGGCAAAAACGCTCGGGTTGACCGTCGTTGGTGAAGGAATCGAAACACAAACGCAGCTCGATATCCTCAGGGAGTTGGGGGCCGATCTGGGGCAGGGGTATCTGCTCGCCCGTCCGATGTCCGAAATCTCGACATCAGCGTACCTCGCGAATCTGACTCTCCCTTTGACCGTCGTCGCCACCGGAATTTCCAGGTCTGATCCGGTTGCGATTGAAGATCGTGCGGTTGCCGCCAAAACGATCTGAACTCTGTGGGGTCACCTCGTTCGGCGACCAGTGAGCATCGACTGATAGACCACGCAGTTCCCTGAATCGAACGCACCCTCTTGACAGTCGATCCATTGTCCTGTATTAAACCAATAGGTTATATAACCGGAAGGTTAAATGAAGAATGCCCGCGACACATCTGGACACAACATTTGCCGCTTTGGCCGACCCAACTCGACGAGCGATTCTCGCTCGTCTCACGGGTGGCGAGGCAACCGTAAAGGAGCTGGCAGAGCCATTTGCAATGACTTTGCCCGCGGTGTCCAAACACCTGAAGGTGCTGGAACACGCCGGATTGATTGCCCGGGGACGAGATGCGCAGTGGCGACCTTGTCGACTGGAAGTCGGTCCGTTGAAAGAGGCCGCCGAGTGGATCGGTGGATACCGGAAATTTTGGGAGGAGAGTTTCGAAAGACTGGATGAGTACCTGCAGGCATTGCAAAAGACGATGCATGACGGGAAGAACAGTTAGGAGGAATGCTATTTCGCGAATGGTGTTGGTAGCCTGCCGATTGACTCAATGAACGAGAGGTGAACATGACGGCACAGATTTCGAAGACAACACTAACGTTGCCGTCTGACAGAGAAATAATGATGACCAGAGTATTCGATGCACCGCTCGAGCTGGTGTTCAGGGTGGTCACTGATCCGGAGCTGATTCCGCGATGGTGGGGACCGCGTTACCTCACCACCCGCGTCGATCGGATGGATCTTCGGGTCGGCGGAACATGGCGATTCATCCAGACCGCTCCCGATGGAAGTGAGTTTGCGTTCCGTGGCGAGTACCGCGAGATCACCCCGCCTTCGCGCATCGTGCAAACATTCGAGTTCGAGTTGATGCCAGGTCACGTTGTTCAGGAGACCATGACGCTTGAGGAAACTGACGGCGTGACGTCGTTGACAGTAGTTTCGCTCTTCGATTCAAACGAAGATCGGGACGGCATGCTCAACTCCGGTATGGAGTTTGGCGCAGTCGAGACACATGATCGGCTTGCGGAACTGCTGGCATCTCTGCAATCATCGGGAGTGTGAGTTCGGGGAATTCACCGACACGTGATATCTCCGATCGAGAGCGTGCTACGACTCGACCCCTCAATTGTCTCGGCGAACTCCTGGCCTTAATGGCCGCGAATCAGTGACCAACTCGTGGGTGAATCAACGGGCAGAGGTGCGAACAGCTTCTCTGCCCGGTGGCGTTTTATCACGTGAACACAATGGTCGCGAATCCGCACCCCGCCGTACTCATCTAGATTGCACATTGTTCCTGGGCTTCGACTACACGTCTGGTTGCAATTCAACAAACCGCTACGCATAGCGCGGCGCCGCCTGGATGAAATTGAATCTCCGGTGTCACGCGCCAGACGTCTTGACAACAGAACATTTGTACTGTACGTTCACTTGCAGCGGTGTATAATGCACTACTGCCATTAGTGTTCGACGCGCCTGGACCTGGTTAAACCACGCAGATGACACCACAGCGGAGCGGGCAACTCACCATTCCATTATCGGTCGCGAATTCGAACGGATTCTGTACCTGAATTGCGTTGATTCCGAGTGTGTCTGTTTGTCGTGGTTGTGGCAGTGCCACGGATAGGGTTGCCGCGTTGCCAACCGTTCTGGAGCAATGAAGTCATGTGCAGAAGTATCAAATCCCTTCACAACTTCGATCCGCCGGCCACCGATGATGAGATCTTCGCGGCTTCCCTGCAGTACGTCCGGAAGATAAGCGGCTTTGTGAATCCGTCGAAGGCCAACGAGGGTGCATTCACCATGGCTGTGAATCAGATTGCGGCCGAGTCCCGGAGATTGCTGCTGGCAATTGAATCGAACGCACCGCCAAGGAACAGGGAGATCGAGGCGGCAAAGGCGAAAGAACGCTCCGTCCAACGTTTTGGCCGGCAATAGGGTGTCTCCATTGAGATAGGAGGTTGCGTTTGACTGATAGTGTCACCACAGAGCGAATGCGCCAGATTGTCGATGATCTCTATCAGACTGAATCGCGCCGTGTGTTCGCAACCCTGATTCGTTTGTTGGGCGATTTTGATCTCGCTGAGGATGCGCTGCACGACGCCTTTGCCGCAGCGATGAATCAATGGCAGCGTGATGGTGTTCCCGACAATCCACGCGCCTGGCTGGTTTCCGCTGGCCGGTTCAAGGCGATCGACGGAATGCGTCGCCGTTCGCGATTTGATGCGTCACTGGCGGTGCTTGCACAGCAGATCGAACTCAATGCCGAGGATGACATCCGGCTGGATAATGAAGGCATTGAGGATGACCGCCTGCGATTGATCTTCACCTGTTGTCATCCCGCGCTCTCCCCCGATGCCCGCATGGCGCTGACGCTGCGCGAAGTCTGCGGTCTGACTACCGAAGAGATCGCGCGGGCATTCCTGACGACTCCGCCAACGCTCGCCCAGCGGATCGTGCGGGCGAAGAACAAAATTCGAGATGCTGGCATTCCGTTTCAGGTTCCTTCACCGGCCGATCTTCCCGAACGACTCGACACGGTGCTCCACGTAATCTATCTGGTCTTCAACGAGGGGTACTCGGCATCCTCCGGAGATACGCTGACCCGCTCAGATCTCTCTGCTGAGGCAATCCGGCTCGCGCGTTTGCTCCATCAACTGCTACCGGAACCCGAGGTCTCTGGTCTGCTTGCGCTCATGCTTCTGCATGAATCGCGCCGGGCTGCCCGTAGCAGCCCGGATGGCGATGTGATCTTGCTCGAAGAGCAGGACAGGTCGTTGTGGAATCAGACGCAGATCGAGGAGGGGCAAAGGCTCGTCGAGCGCGCGTTCAACTCACGGCAATTTGGTCCTTACACCGTGCAGGCCGCGATTTCGGCGGTTCATGCGAACGCGGCCGATGCCGAATCGACGGATTGGACACAGATTGTCGGGTTGTATGACGTGCTGCTATTGATTTCCCCGTCGCCGGTGGTCGAGCTCAACCGGGCGGTGGCCGTTGCGATGCGCGATGGATCAGATGCGGGATTGCAGTTGGTCGATTCGATTCTCGAACGTGGCGATCTGGGTGACTACTACCTCGCCCATTCAGCACGGGCCGAGTTCTGCCGGCGCCTCGGGAAGTCCGACGACGCGCTTGCGTCGTATCAACGGGCATTGGTCTTGACGAGACAGGAACCTGAACGTCGATTTCTCGAAGGACGGATCGCGTCGTTGTCGAATTCATGATGAAGTGAGCGGCTACCTACTGTTGCATCGGCATGTGCCCATTTTGGAAGGAAGGGGGACTATTTGGGTTCCAGAAATGTTGCCGGAAAACTGGGTATCAAGCCAAGTATGACTATCTGGTTATCTGATCTCGATCGTGGAGGGCTCATCGAGCCGCTGCCGGAAAATGTCGTCGTGACAAGCGGGATTGCTCAATCAACGATCGCAATTTTGTTTGCGGACGATGCGAAATCAATCCGAGATAAATTTTCTTGAGTAAATAATAATCTCTTTGCGCCGAAGAGTCTGTGGATCGCATATCCAAAGGCGAACCGGACGGATATCAATCGTGACAGTTTGTGGCCGATCCTGGGCGAATTTGGAATGAGACCGATCAGTCAGGTCGCGCTTCACGACGTCTGGTCCGTGCTTCGTTTCCGCAAACTCCATGACGGCGAAGCGGCCTTCACCGGCGGATGAGGGAAGTGTTTCGTACTTTTACCGAAATTGCCGGCAGGACTGTCGATTTCTCCTTGTACCGTTCGACTGATTCATAAGGAACTCGCGTGAGTTCGACACGTTTCGGGAGAATCGACCAACGTGAAGCATTCTTCAGGAACATTGGAGGATTTGGTGATAACTCGCCTGCACTCAACAGCCGTTTTTGTGAAAGATCAGGAAGCGGCGCTCGATTTCTATATCAACACGTTAGGGTGGACAAAGGCGATCGACCAGCCGATGGGTCCGGAATACCGGTACGTGACCGTTGTACCGCCAGCTGGCGGAGCGCAATTGGCGCTCGAAGTTCCGGCTGGTTTTCATGGCGAGGGAAGCGTTCCCGGCCGATTCAACGGAATCAGTTTTGTCACAGAAGATGTCGATGCGACGTACGCGGAGCTCAGCGCGAAGGGTGTCAGGTTCAAATCACCGGTTGAAGATATGCCGTGGGGCGCCCGGGCCACGTGGTTTTATGACATTGACGGAAATGAGTTCTTCCTGACTGCGGATCAGGAACCGTAGGGGCGGGTCGTTTCAGGAACCTCTGCAAGAGGTTCTCTTCGTTTGAATCAACGTAGGAGGTACAACAATGAAATTCATGATTATGGTCAAGGCGACTGATGATTCGGAAGCGGGTGTCATGCCAGGCATCGAATTGATGACGGCAATGGGCAATTTCAACCAGCAACTGGTCGATGCGGGCATCATGTTGGCCGGGGAAGGATTGCATCCGAGTTCACGGGGCGCACGAGTCTTCTTCGAAGGCGATTCCCGCACAGTGACCGATGGTCCTTTTGCGGAAACCAAGGAACTTGTCGCTGGATACTGGCTCTGGAATTGTGCCTCGATGGAAGAGGCCGTCGAGTGGGTGAAGCGCTGTCCGAACCCCATGCCTGGGCCGTCGGAAATTGAAATTCGCAGGGTTTTCACCGCGGAAGATTTCGGGGAAGCGTTCACGCCGGAACTGCGAGAGCAGGAAGAGCAGATGGCGCAAGCGATCGAGTCCCGCAATCAAAGCTGATTCAGCCAGGCCTGAGGGGTTTGTCGAACAAGGCAGAACGTCTCGGTTCGGTGAGGAGCATAACAATGAAGTTCATGATTTTGGTCAAAGCATCTGAAGAATCCGAAGCGGGCATCATGCCAACCGAGCAACTGTTGACTGAGATGGGCAGATACAACGAGCAACTTGTTAATGCCGGTGTCCTGGAAGCGGGAGAGGGGTTGCATCCGACATCGAACGGATCACGTGTCCGGTTCGATGGAGAGAATCGGACGGTCACCGATGGACCTTTCGCTGAGACGAAGGAATTGCTGGCCGGATTCTGGATTTTCAAGGTGAACTCGAAAGAAGAAGCGATCGAATGGGTGAAGAGAGCGCCTTTCGATGGTGGCACTGAAATCGAAATACGCAAGGTTTTCGAAGCCGCCGATTTCGGCGAGGCACTAACTCCGGAGCTGCGGGAGCAGGAAGCGCCGCTGCGAGCGAAATCGGCCGGGTCAATTTAGGCGTGGGTGCCGACTGGATGATCGAATAGTGGTAGGTGGTCATCCAGTTGTATGCATCGCCGTTCGTAACACCGGCGTATGAAGGTTACAGAGAGCGGGTTGCAGAGCCGCCTGAAGTACAGGATTTGTAATAGCGAGATTTGAAGTCAGTAGCTGGATAAAGAGGGACCGGGCATTGGCCCGGTTCCGGACGCTAACAAACGGAAGGGAGAGACGAATGAGTGGAGTTCGCGTTCTGGTCGGGACACG
>Ga0105048_10007449_pt1 | contig 17579 bp, 18 predicted proteins | sample MAT05_FD_78382 | JGI IMG/M metagenome (GOLD analysis project Ga0105048, IMG submission 78382) | Freshwater microbial communities from Lake Fryxell liftoff mats and glacier meltwater in Antarctica - MAT-05 | ecosystem: Environmental > Aquatic > Freshwater > Ice > Liftoff microbial mat | place...
CCAGACCCCCAGAATTTACTTCTACATCGTGCGAGTTACTTCATCTTCTTGCGATCCGCCGAAACGGATTCATCCAAAGACCAAGAACCCACACCTATCGATTGTCTGATTTTTAAAGAGCGTGAAAACCAGCTTCTCAGCTGCTTTTCGTCGCTGCGTCAGCAGCGAAGGGCCGTATTATACAGAGCTTTCAAACTTCGTCAACTCTTTTTGGCTAATTCCGGAATCGCTTGCGCACCCAAAAACTAACCCAACCCATTGAAAGCATTTTCTTTTTTATCGCCGTATCAGCAGCGAAGGGGCGCATTATACAGAGCTTTTAAACTCCGTCAACTTTTAATTTCTGCACCGCTTTAGCGCCGCAGGAACATTCACAACCCTTTGATTCTACTATGTTTTTCTTTGTTGCGTGAGCAACGAAAGATGCGAATTATACAGTCCTGAGCGGGAGCGTCAACCGGTTATCGCAACAATTCAATAAGAATTTGCCAAGCTCTTGTTTTTCAGATGTTAACGAATCGTGACGCGTGCGAACTTGCGCTTGCCAACCTGAACGACGACGACCATTCCCGCCGCGAAAACGAAATTCTTGTCCTCGACTTTGGCGCCATCGATCTTGACTCCTCCCTGCTCGACCAAGCGCAGGGCGGCCGAGGTACTGTCGGTCAACGCCGATTGCTTGAGCAGCTGCGCGAGTCCCAATACCCCGTCGACGGTGTTCAGCGTCACTTCCGGAATATTGTCGGGGATCGCTCCATGGCGAAAGCGGGCGTCGAAGTCGGCGAGCGCGTCGTCCGCCGCCCGCAGCCCATGAAAGCGAGCAACAATCTCCTGCGCGAGAAGGACCTTGATTTCGCGCGGGTTGCGGCCGGCCGCGATCGCACGCTTGAATGCGGCGATTTCGGCGGCGGCGCGAAATGACAGAAGATCGAAGTAGCGCCACATCAGTTCGTCAGAAATCGACATCAGCTTGCCGAAAATTTCGCGCGGCGGCTCGTTTATTCCGACGTAGTTGCCGAGCGACTTGGACATCTTATTGACGCCGTCGAGTCCCTCAAGCAAAGGCATCATCAGAACGCACTGCGGTGTCTGGCCGTAGTGCTTCTGCAATTCGCGCCCGACGAGCAGATTGAATTTCTGGTCGGTGCCACCCAATTCGACGTCGGCTTTCATCGCCACCGAGTCGTAGCCCTGGCACAGCGGATAGATGAACTCGTGAATCGCGATCGGCTGGCCGCCGCGATAGCGCTTGGAAAAGTCGTCGCGTTCGAGCATGCGGGCGACCGTATGCAGGGCTGCCAAGCGGATCATCCCGGCCGCACCAAGCGGTTCGATCCAGCTCGAATTGAAACAGATTTCGGTCTTCGCCGGATCCAGGATCTTGAAAACCTGTTCCTGATAGGTTTGCGCGTTGGCGAGGATCTGCTCGCGCGAGAGCGGCGGTCGCGTCGTATTTTTTCCGGTCGGGTCGCCGATCATCCCGGTAAAGTCCCCGATCAGGAACATTACGTGATGGCCAAGCTCCTGGAAATGCTTCAACTTGTTGATGAGGACCGTATGCCCGAGATGCAGGTCAGGCGCTGTCGGATCAAAACCCGCTTTTATACGCAAGGGACGGCCACTTTTAAGCTTGTCAACGAGTTCCGACTCGATCAGCAATTCGTCCGACCCACGCTTGATCAGGACCAGACTGTCTTCAACATCGCGCATGCAAAGCCTCCACCGTTATTCCGGCAAGCGTTCTTGCCGGGCCTTTTTTTGTTAGACTGCCCAGAGTTTTTAATCTTGGAATGTCTATGAAGCAACAAAAAACCGCGATTTTAGCGCATTCGCCATCGACCATCGACCGCTTGCGCCGGCATCCCTGGGTTGTAGCAGGCGTCACCAGCATTACGCTGCTCGGCATGATGACGGCTTTCGCCCTGGCGCCTCCCGGCGAAAACGAGCCCGTTCAACTGCAAACCATTCTTGAACAACTAACGTCTCCGACGTTTACGCTGCTCGCTGCGCAGGACGCGACGTTTCTTCATGAAGAACGCGTGCAGCGTTCCGATACGATCGCCAGCCTGATGATACGCCTCGGAGTTTCCGACCCCGAAGCGCTCGACTTTCTGCGTAACGACGCACGGGCGAGCGCCATTGCACGCCAACTGCGACCGGGCAAAGTCGTCACTGCCAAAACCGGCGAACAGGGCCAGCTCATCGCGCTGTATTTTCCGCTCAATGGCACAGACGCCCTCATAGTCGTCGAACGACGCGCCCACGGGTTCGCAAGCAGCGAGCAGGCGCTACGACTCGAAGCACAGACGGTCGTCAAATCCGGTGAAATCCGCAGCTCGTTGTTCGGCGCGACAGATGCCGTCGGCATCCCCGATGCGATTGCCACCCAACTCGCCGAGATTTTTAGCGCCGATATCGATTTTTATCGCGACTTGCGCAAAGGTGACCGCTTTTCGCTGGTCTATGAAACGCTGAACCACCGCGGACAACCGGTGCGCACGGGTCGCATCCTGAGCGCAGAATTCATCAATAACCAGAAAACCTATGGCGCTTACTGGTTCGAATCCGAAGCCGGAAGGGGCGCGTACTACACTGCCGACGGCAAAAATCTGCGCAAAGCATTTTTGCGCTCACCGCTTGAATTTTCGCGCGTTACCTCCGGGTTTACCAACGCCCGCCTCCACCCGGTCTTGCAAACCTGGCGCGCCCACAAGGGCGTCGACTATGGCGCGCCGACCGGCACCAAAGTGCGCTCGGTCGCCGATGGGACCGTCGAGTTCTCCGGAACGCAAAGTGGCTACGGCAACCTCATCGTCCTAAAGCACCAGAACGCTTATTCGACGGCCTACGGTCACCTCAATGGCTTTGCCGCAAGAATCCGCAAAGGGGCGAAGGTCAGCCAGGGTGAGACGATCGGTTATGTCGGCCAGACCGGACTCGCAACGGGACCGCATCTTCATTATGAATTTCGCATCAATTCCCGGCAAGTGAACCCGCTTGCCGTGGCAATACCGACAGCACCCCCACTCGACTCTTCGCAGTTCGACCGCTTCAAAATGGCGAGCGAAGTAATGCGCTCGCAACTCGAATTGGCCAAGCAGATCAATATGGCGACCAACCCATAGCCTGGCAGGTGGTCGCCGTCGACCGCGACGGGCAAAAAAAAAGCGACTTGCGTCGCTTTTTTTTCCGAAACCCCAGCAGAGGGTCAGGCGGTGAACGACGACCCGCAGCCGCACGTTGACGCGGCGTTCGGATTTTTGATGACGAACTGTGAACCCTCGAGCCCTTCTGTGTAGTCGATCTCGGCGCCGACAAGGTACTGATAGCTCATCGGGTCGACGAGTAGCGTCACGCCGTTTTTTTGCAAGGACGTATCGTCTTCGTTGGCCACCTCATCGAAGGTGAAACCGTATTGGAAGCCGGAGCAGCCGCCGCCGGTGACGAAGACGCGCAGCTTTAAGTCAGGGTTGCCTTCTTCATCAATCAGATCTTTTACCTTGCTCGCCGCGCTATCGGTAAAAATGAAAGGCAGCGGCATTTCTGTAACGGTATTCATGGGATTCCTTCCTTTACGTCGCTCGACAATCCTGCTCGGTCAGTTGCTGGACGCCAGCTTGAGTTCGATGGTTTTCGCGCTTGTCTGATGCACCAGACGACCTTGGATCACGGCCCCCTGCTGCATCTCAATTCGATGATATTCAACGTCCCCTGTGACTCGCGCGGCCGGCAATAGTTCCAGTGACACTCCGGCTGTCACCGGGCCGATCACGGTACCGTTAATGACCACGTGACCGACCGAGATTTCGCCTTCGACGCTGGCTTTCTCGCTAATCACCAGCGTACCTTCCTGGCCATTCTCGCTTTTGATATTTCCGCGCACCGCGCCGTCGATGCGCAAGCCGCCCGTAAAGACCATATTGCCCTCGATACGCGTACCCGCACCGATCAGACTGTCGATACTGTTCTGCGGAGTATTTCCTTTTTTCATGCCGAACATGGCTTCCCCCTTAAAGAGTCACGGATTGCTTCGCCCGCACGACACCGTCCTGCAGCAAGCGTGCTTCGACGCTTTTTACATGCGCGCCAGCAGGTACCGAGAAAGCGCCTTCTAAGCGATGAAAGTGCTTGATCTCAAACCGGAAACGCTGAGGCGTCGGTTCCGACTCCGGGGGCACGGCGATAATAGCATCTTTGCCGGCCTGCTGCACTTTGATCAAAAGCTGCAGCGACCCCTTGAATTCCTTGGCTTGGCGACCGCCGTAATTTACCACCAGCATGCGGAAGCGATGCTCTCCAGCCCTGCCCTCGGGTTCGATTCGCAGACGATCGATCTTCACACCGGCCTCTTCGCCCAATTCGGACGCCGGCATCAGGCCTTCGAAGAAGGCCAGATCTTCCTTCAACGCGGCGTTTTCCATTTCGAGCGACTTGACATGATGCGACAACTGTTTCTGCGTGGCGCGCTCGATGAGCAAGCTGCTCTCGCCCGAGCCAGCTACACTGCGCAGCTTGCTCAACTCGGCATCGAGTTCGATGACATCGTTGCGCAGCGACTGAATTTCGCGGATAGACTCATTGCTGTGGAAGCCGGCAATACGCCTTCCCGCATCGTAAATCCATGCCGCGACCGCCAGCGAAATTGACAGGGCGGCGATCATCGCCAAGGCGCGCCAATACCAGGCGACGTGCGTCTTGATCGCCAACTTCGGCGCGCTGATGCCAAAGCGCTGACGAAGACGCTTAAACTTTACGGAAGGACGGGGAGTTGCCATAGGCCGTCGGCTTCCGGCAGGCCGAACATGATGTTCATGTTCTGCACGGCTTGTCCCGCGGCGCCCTTGACTAAATTGTCAATCACCGAGAGGACGACGAGCATATTGCCGCCTTGCGGCCGGTGCACGGCGATGCGGCAAAGATTGGCCGCGCGGACAGAGCGCGTATCGGGATGCGACTTCGCCGGCATGACGTCGACAAACGGTTCGCCGGCATAGCGCTTTTCGTAAAGTCCCTGGAAGTCGGCTTCGCTCGCGATCGGCGCATAGAGCGTGGCATGAATGCCGCGAATGAGCGGCAACAGATGCGGGACAAAGGTCAGTCCGACCGGGCGCCGGGCAATCCGCGACAGGCCTTGGCGAATCTCCGGCAAGTGGCGATGGCCGGGGACGCCGTAGGCCTTGAAATTATCGGACGCCTCGGCAAATAGCGAGGAGACCTCGGCCTTTCGGCCAGCGCCCGATACGCCAGATTTGGCATCGGCGATCAAGTGATCGAGGTCAACAAGACCGGCCTCGACGAGCGGCATGAAGCCAAGCTGCACCGCGGTCGGATAACATCCCGGATTGGCGACGAGACGTGCGCTGCGGATGGCGTCGCGATTGATCTCCGGCAAGCCATAGACGGCCTGTGCAACCCACTGCGGACTCGCGTGCGTCATACCGTACCACTTTTCCCACTCGGCAACGTCGCTGATGCGAAAGTCGGCCGCGAGGTCGACGACGCGAACACCCGCCTCGAGGAGCTCAGGCGCCTGCTGCATGGCGACGCCGTTCGGGGTGGCGAAGAAGACCAAGTCGCAGGCCTTGAGGTTGGCGCTGGCCGGGTCCTCGAAGTCGAGTTCGACGCGTCCGCGCAAACTCGGGAACATCGCCGACACAGCGGTTCCCGCATCGCCACGCGAGGTGATCGCCGTGACGTCGACCGCTGGGTGTTGCGCCAGCAAGCGGAGCAACTCGACGCCGGTATATCCGGTACCACCGACAATTCCGACTTTCAGCATGCACGCCTCCTTCAACGGGTCCGCAATAATAGTCCGCCCGCCACGAAAACACAAAAGCCGCCCGTGGGCGGCTTTTGCTGCGAAGCGACGTCTCGTTTAACGCTTGGAGAACTGCTTCCTGCGCCGGGCCTTGTGCAGACCGACTTTCTTGCGCTCGACTTCGCGCGCATCGCGCGTAACGAAACCGGCCTTGGACAGCGCTGGTTTGAGCGCCGCATCGTACTCGATCAAAGCCCGCGTGATGCCATGACGAACCGCGCCCGCCTGCCCCGACTCACCACCGCCGGCGACATTGACAAGAATGTCAAAGCCAGCCGTCTGTTCAACGAGCTCGAGCGGCTGACGAACAATCATGCGACCCGTAACGCGCGAGAAGAACTCGTCGACCGGCTTGCCATTAACGACGATATTGCCGGTGCCGCGCTTCATGAACACGCGTGCCACAGCACTCTTGCGACGGCCCGTGCCGTAGTAAAAATTTTCAGCCATTTCGACCCCTTAGATTTCGAGAACTTTCGGCTGCTGGGCAGCGTGCGGATGCGACTCACCCGCGTAGCACTTCATCTTCTTGAGCATTGCATAACCGAGCGGCCCCTTCGGCAGCATGCCCTTGACGGCCTTTTCGAGGACGCGACCGGGAAAACGCTGCTGCATCTTGCTGAAGTTCGTCTCGTAAATGCCGCCCGGGTAACCGGTGTGACGATAGTAGACCTTGTCTTCAGCCTTGTTGCCAGTGACACGCAGCTTCTCGACATTGGTCACGACGATGTAATCGCCGGTATCAACGTGCGGAGTGAATTCGGGTTTATGCTTGCCACGCAGCCGGCGAGCAATTTCGGTGGCCAGGCGGCCAAGCACCTTGTCGGTAGCATCAACAACAAGCCACTCGCGCTTCACTTCATGCGATTTGGCGGAGAAAGTCTTCATTTGAAACGCCGTCCTTGTATGCCTGATAACGGAAAGCCGAGCATCTTATTGTAAAGTGGCAAATCATGTCAATCGCTGTTTTGATTGTCGTCAAAAAAAACGCGACTCAGGAAGTCGCGTTAAATCCACACCAAAGGAGTAGGGTGGAGGAGACCAACCACAAACATGGTCATTATGCCTCGCCCGCCCGCGATAAATCAAGCCTCTTTAGTCCAGCCTTTGTGGTGCAGCGCGCCGCGCATCGGGCAGGCCCGCCGGGAGCGTTGCTAAATTCGGGCAAGACGCGGACAGCGAGCGGATATTTTTCTGGAATAATGCCCCGATGCCTGCCGACCGGCGACAAGGCAATCCGTCGGCTATATTGCAACGCAGCAGCGCGCCGGTCGGGCCGCCGCGTCGAGCCGTGTAACGCATCATGATCGCGCGAGGAGCGTATGGAATGTAAAGTGAGCTGGACCGGGGACGGCATGTCGTTTTTAGCAGAAACCGGCAGCAATCACGCAATTGTCATGGACGGAGCGCCTGCAGCGGGAGGACGAAACCTCGCGCCGCGGCCGATGGAAATGCTCCTCGTCGGCACCGGCGGTTGCACCGCGTTTGACGTGGTCACAATCCTCAAGAAGAGCCGACAGGCGGTCAGCGGTTGCGAGGTAAGCCTTCGCGCTGAACGCGCGGAGGTCGAGCCAAAAGTATTCACGCGCATCCACTTCCACTTTCGCGTCAGCGGAAAAGCGCTCAAACCCGACGTCGTCGCCCGCGCCATCGAACTATCGAAGACCAAATACTGCTCGGCGTCGATCATGCTCGGGAAGACGGCGACCATAACGCACGACTTCGAAATCATCGAAGTCTGATCGCGCGCCGCTGCGCGTTTCGTCGCCTTGTTCCGGGCGCAACGCGCCGACGCGATGACTTCCGCGCGTGCTAAAAATAGTACGCGGTACCGGTCATGATCCTCGCCGTCACGCGCATGGCCGCTTTGAGCGGGGCCGGCAGTTCGCGTGCGCCAAGCCGCACCGCCATATCGGCATGTCCTGCCTCATCGATTTTCATTTGTTCAACAATGGCGCGTGACCTCTTGTCCTGCCAGGGCAGTTGCGCCAGGTGGTGGTCGAGATGCGCCTCCACCTGGCGCTCGGTTTCGGCAAGAAAGCCCAGATTCCAGCGTCCGCCAAGCTTCCCGGCCAAGGCGCCGAACGCAAGCGAGCCGAGATACCACAACGGATTGAGTACGCTCTGTCGCCCCCCCAACTCGTCGATACGCCGCTCGGTCCATGCCAGATGCTCAGTTTCCTCGTCGGCCGCTATTGCCATTGCCTCACGGATAGCGGGCTCTTTACAAGTCATCGCCTGACCCTGATAAAGTGCCTGCGCGCACACTTCGCCGACATGGTTAACGCGCATCAGCGCGCCGGCATGGCGCCTTTCGCCGGCAGACAGGTCAGCCTCGGCAATTTCGCACCCGGGAACCCCGCGCGTCGTCGGCGCCGACGCAAAAAGTGTGCGCAAGGCCCGGTCGAATCCCATAATAAGTGCATCAAGCATAATGCTGCCGTCGACCGCTCGGCGGCGGCCCTAATTGCCGCTCGGCAGCGCTTGCCCGCCATGGCGCAAGGCCCGGCGGGCGTCGTCCGCGCTGCGCAACGCAAGCGCCGAATTCGGACAAAAATAGGTGCTGTAGAGTTCGACGTGATGATCGTTCGACGTGCCTTTGATCTTGATCCAGCGATCGCTGCGCGCCTTGGACCAAGTCTTGTCCGCGCGCCCCGAGGCGTAGTACCGCCGCTCACCGGCGCCGCAGCGCAAGCCCTCGAAGCTGATGTTTTGAGCACCGGCGACACTGACGATGACGAGGGCGAAACGAATGACGTCGTCAGAGCCAACCGACAAGGACTTCGAGTCAATGAAGAACTGCCGGTCCTTGACCGCTCCGACAGCGAACGGAATATAGTTTTCCTTTTCCGGAAAAGCGGGCAGTTGTACTTCCGCCTCGGCCCAGGCTTTTTCGTCCGGATCGCTTAAAGATGGAGCGGCCGACGAGGGCGTTACCAGCGCGGCGACGAACGCCAGCGCAAAAGTCAATTGTTTAGCGTTCAAGCCAACCATGAGGACACCTCGCCATAACCCACTAAAGCAAAATCACTCCTTGCGCACGTCGTCCGCCGCGACATCGTCGTGTGTTACGCGGCGCGGGCGACGGTGGTCGGCATCAAGAAAACGGGCGAGTTCATTGAGCGCCTGCTCATACACCTGGCGCTTGAACTCGATGACGGCGTCGAGTGAGACCCAGTAATGATTCCAGCGCCAGGCGTCGAATTCGGGGTGGTCACAGGCGCGCAAAGACACGTCGCTATCGCGACCGAGCATACGCAGCAAAAACCAGATCTGTTTCTGCCCCCGATAACTTCCACGCCATTCGCGCTTGACCCAGTGAATCGGCACATCGTAGCGCAACCAGTCCTTGGTCCTGCCCAGAATACTGACATGTTCGGGGTGCAAGCCGACTTCTTCGTGGAGTTCCCGGTACATCGCCTGCTCGGGGGTTTCGCCCCGCTTGATGCCGCCTTGCGGGAACTGCCACGAATGTTCGCGGATTCGCTTACCCCAGAAAACCTCGTTCTTCGCGTTACACAGAATGATGCCGACGTTCGGGCGATAGCCTTCGCGATCGAGCATTTTAAAAGCCTGCAAAATTTATGGTTGAACGCATTCTTCCACATTTCAAATGCCTTTGAAAGCTCGCCGTCGCTTATCGCCCCGGCGAGTACGCGAATCCGATTGGCGTCGCACGACGACTCGCGGTCTTGTAAAATCCGACCTTTACTCGAAAAACGAAGACTCTCATGCGCACCTCGCGATTTTTCATCTCGACACTCAAGGAAGCTCCGGCTGACGCGGAGATCGTCAGCCACCAGCTGATGCTCCGCGCCGGCCTCGTCAAGCGCCTGGCCGGCGGAATCTACACCTGGATGCCGCTCGGCCTGCGCGTACTGCGTAAAGTCGAAAATATCGTTCGCGAGGAAATGGACAGGGCGGGCGCGATCGAACTGTCGATGCCGGCGGTGCAACCAGCCGAATTGTGGAAGGAGTCCGAACGCTGGCAAAAATACGGGCCGGAATTGCTGCGCTTCAAGGATCGTCATCAGCGCGATTTCGTCATCGGGCCGACGCATGAGGAGGTCATCACCGACATCGTGCGCAAGGAGGTCAAGGGCTATCGTCAGTTGCCGCTGCATTTTTATCAGGTGCAAATGAAATTCCGCGACGAAATCCGTCCGCGCTTTGGCGTCATGCGCGGTCGCGAGTTTCTGATGAAGGACGGCTATTCCTTCCACGCGACATTTGCCGACCTGCAGCGCGAGTACGGCAATATGTTCGAAACCTACACCCGGATCTTTTCCCGTCTAGGCCTTAAGTTCCGCGCCGTGGCTGCGGACACCGGATCGATCGGCGGAACCGGGTCGCACGAGTTCCATGTTCTCGCCGATTCGGGCGAGGACGCGCTCGCCTACTGCCCGGACTCGGATTTTGCGGCCAACGTCGAACTTGCCGAAGCGCTCGCGCCGGCGTCCGCGCGCGGCGCGGCGACGCGGCTGATGGAGAAGGTGGCGACGCCGGGCAAGACCAGATGCGAGGACGTCGCTGCGTTTCTTGACATCCCGGTCCTCCAGATGGTTAAAGCCATCGCGGTTATTTGCGATCTGCCAGAAGATCATCCGGGACGCTTTGCCCTGCTCCTGCTGCGCGGCGATCACGACCTTAACGAGGTCAAGGCGCAAAAAATCATTGGCGAATTCCGCTTTGCGCGCGACGACGAGATTGTTGCTGCACTGGGTTGCCAGCCCGGCTACATTGGCCCGATCAGGAGCAACGTGAGCGTCTTCGCGGATCGGACGGTCGCCGCGATGAGCGACTTCGTCTGCGGCGCCAACGAAGCCGGCTATCACCTGACCGGCGTGAACTTCGGCCGCGACCTGGCCGAACCGGCACAGGTCGCCGACCTGCGCAACGTCGTCGCCGGCGACCCTTCGCCGGACCATAAGGGGCACCTCGAACTCTGTCGCGGCATCGAGGTCGGGCATATCTTCCAGCTGCGCACAAAGTATGCCGAAGCGCTAAAATGCACGTTCCTCGACGAAAGCGGCCAGAGCCAGATCATGGAAATGGGATGCTACGGAATCGGCGTTTCGCGCACCGTCGGCGCGGCGATCGAACAAAGCCACGACGCGCGCGGAATCATTTTCCCGCGCGCAATCGCGCCTTTCGAGGTGTGCATCGTCCCCATGGCCTACGCCAAGAGCGAGCCGGTCAAGGCCGCTGCCGACGCGCTCTACTCCGAACTCAAGGCAGCCGGCGTCGATGTCCTGCTCGACGACCGCAATGAACGCCCAGGCGTCATGTTCGCCGAGATGGAGTTGATCGGCATCCCGCACCGCATCGTCGTCGGCGAACGCGGCCTCGCGCTCGGTCAGCTCGAATATAAAGGCCGCGTCGATGCTGAGGCGCAGATGGTGCCGCGCGCCGACATCGGCGCCTTCATTCAGAGCCGATTGTGCGCCGACTAGCGCTGCTTATCGGCCTCCTGTTGCCCCTCGCGGCGGTGGCCGGCGCGCAGAAGTACGAACCATTGTCGGCCAGCGTACAGGCGGCGCTGTCGCGGACGATTGCCGATCAGGCGCCGCCGCACGGCTCCTTCCTTGACTCGATGGAGGCCGTCGAGTGGATGATTGAGATGTCGCTACGCCTGGAAAAACGCATCCCCGATCGCGACAGCCGGCTCGAATTTCTGCGCGCGGTCCATTACGAAGCGACGCGCGCCGGACTCGACCCGCAACTCGTTCTCGGGCTGGTCCAGGTGGAAAGCGGCTTCAAAAAATACGCTGTCTCGTCGGCCGGCGCGCGCGGCTTCATGCAGGTCATGCCGTTCTGGATCGCAGTCATCGGCCGCCGTGACGACAATCTTTTCCATCTACGCACCAACCTGCGCTACGGGTGCACGATCCTGCGCCACTATCTCGATATCGAACAAGGCGATCTCTACCGCGCCCTCGGCCGTTACAACGGCAGCCTCGGCAAGGCCGAATACCCGAATCTCGTTCGCGGCGCCTGGCACAAGCAGTGGGCATACACCAGCGCGCGGATCGCCGCACGCTAGCGCATCCCCGGCAACACCCCCTTCATCCCGCGCATCAGTTTGGCCATGCCGCCTTTGGAGAATTGCTTCATCATTTTCTGCGTCTGCTCGAACTGCTTGAGCAGACGGTTGACGTCCTGGACCTGAACGCCGGCGCCGGCGGCAATCCGCCGTTTGCGCGAGGCTTTGAGCAATTCGGGCTTGCCGCGCTCGGCGGGGGTCATCGAGTTGATGATGCCTTCGATGCGGCCTATCGTCTTTTCCTCGCCGCCGACCGGCATCTTGCTCGCCGCTTGGGCAAATTGCGCCGGCAGCTTGTCGATCATCGACGAGATGCCGCCCATCTTGCGCATCTGGCTCATCTGGTCCCTGAAGTCGGACAGGTCAAAGTTCTTGCCTGACTTGAGCTTCTTAGCCAGATCAACCGCTTGCTGCTCGTCGATGCCCTTCTTGGCGTCCTCGATGAGGGACAGCACGTCACCCATGCCGAGGATGCGCGAGGCCATGCGCTCCGGGTGGAAAGCTTCCAGCCCACTGAGCTTTTCGCCGACGCCGGCGAATTTGATCGGCCGCCCGGTGACGTGACGCACCGAGAGTGCCGCACCGCCGCGCGCGTCGCCGTCGAGTTTGGTAAGGATCACGCCGGTGAGCGGCAGGGCTTCGCTAAACGCCTTGGCAGTGTTGATCGCGTCCTGACCAAGCATGGCGTCGACGACGAACAGCGTTTCGATTGGTTTGAGCGCCGCGTGCAGTTCGGCGATCTCCTTCATCATCGCTTCGTCGATCGAGAGCCGTCCGGCCGTATCGACAAGCAACACGTCGTGGTAATGCCTTTTCGCCCAATCGACCGCCTGGCGCGCGATATCCACCGGCTTCTCGCTTGACGCCGATGGGAAAAAATCGATCCCCGCTTGCTCCGCGACGGTCTTGAGCTGCGCTATGGCCGCCGGGCGATAGACGTCGCACGAAACGACGAGGACTTTCTTCTTCTGAGTCTCGCGCAGCATTTTGCCGAGCTTGCCGACCGTCGTTGTCTTGCCGGCGCCCTGCAACCCGGCCATGAGAATGACGGCCGGCGGCTGGGTGGCCAGGTTAAGCCCGCTGTGCGCCTCGCCCATCAACCGCGTCAGCTCGCGATGAACAACACCGATCAGCGCCTGCCCTGGGCTCAACGAACCGATGACTTCCTCGCCAACGGCTTTTTCCTTGACTGCCGCGATCAGCGCCTTGACGGCGGGCAGCGCGACGTCTGCCTCGAGCAGCGCCAAGCGAACCTCGCGCAGGGCGTCGGCAATGTTGTCTTCGGTCAAGCGTGCTTCACCGCGCAGCGTTTTCATCACGCGGGCGAGGCGCTGGGTCAGGTTGTCGAGCATTTGGCTTCCGGCTTGGGTTAAACTTCAAAGATGTCGGATATTCTACTGCAGCTCGTGCCCGCCGTTGTTTCGTCCCTGCTCTATGCTGCGCTAGCTTTCCACTTCTGGCGCACGCGCTGGCGCGAAAGCGCGACGGGTGATTATTCCTTACGCACGCAGCCGTGGGAGCGTGCGGCCATATTTCTCGCCCTGGCGGTGCACGGCGTCGGCCTCTACTCCGCTCTATTCGGCGCCAGCGGCATGCGTTTCTCGTTCAGTTTCGCGCTCTCGCTGATGCTCTGGCTGGCCGTCCTGATCTACTGGCTTGAAGGCTTTCGCTCGCCGACGGACGGCCTGCAACCCCTGGTCTTGCCGCTCGCTGCCCTATGCGCCGCACTGCCGGTTGTTTTTCCGCAGTTGCGCGTCATTGCGCACGCCGATGCCTGGGGTTTCAAGCTGCACTTCATGACCGCCATGCTGGCCTACGCCTTATTTACGCTGTCTGCGTTGCAAGCGGTGTTCATGGGCTTTGCCGAACGAAAGCTCCACCACAAAGAGTCGAGCAGAACTCTTGCCAGCCTGCCTCCGCTTCTGACAATGGAGGTCTTGCTCTTTCGCATGATCACCATCGCCTTTGCGCTATTGACGCTCGCGCTCGGTAGCGGCATCGTTTTTTCTGAAGCGATATTCGGCAAAGCCCTGGTATTCGATCACAAAACTTTTTTTGCCTTTGTTGCGTGGGGAATTTTCGGCGCATTGTTGATCGGTCGCGTGGCTTATGGGTGGCGCGGCCGCATCGCATTGCGCTGGACGCTGGCTGGCTTTATTGTGCTGCTGCTGGCCTATGTCGGCAGTCGTTTTGTCTACGAAGTGGTGCTTGGTCGAATTTAGGCTCCGACTCGGCACACCGGTGTTCCGCGGGCGCCGCGAACGTCGGCTAGCGCTTTCTTTACAAACGCGCCGACTCAATGCATCATCAAATCGGCATACCGTCATGGCGGTCGTTCCGTGACCTACTCGAGGATCTTTTAGCGGTTTTATGGCAGCCAATCCCCAACAATCATCGCTCAGCGGCCTCGCCCGCGCGCTCGTCCAAGCGGGGCGAATCAAGGAAGCCGAAGCCGAAGCCCTGTTAGCGCAGGCGGCCGTCACCAAAACGACATTCATCGAACAACTGATCACCGCGCGCAAGGCCAGTTCGCGCGATATCGCGCGCTTTGCGTCCGACACCTTCGGTTACCCGCTGCTCGACCTTAACTCATTTGCCGATGCCCATATCCAAAAAACGGCAATCGACCGCAAACTGATCGCTTCGCATCGCGTCGTTCCGCTGCACAAGCGCGGCAATCGCCTGTCGATCGCCATTGCTGACCCGACCAATTTGCGAGCGCTCGATGAGATTCGTTTTCAGACCGGGATGGCCCTCGACCCGGTCATCGTCGAGGAGAGCCAACTTGCGCCGCTGGTTGCCAAGCTTTCTGAATCGACCGAGGATGTACTCCGGAATCTCGCCAGCGAAGACATCAATCTTGAATTCACCGACGAGCTTACCGCGGCGCAGCCCGAAGAAGCTTCGTCGCTGGAAGTCGACGACGCGCCGGTCGTCCGTTTCATCCAGAAGATGATGCTCGACGCAATCAACGACGGCGCGTCGGACATTCACTTCGAGCCCTACGAAAAAAGCTACCGGATTCGTTTCCGGACCGACGGCATTTTGCGCGAAATCGCCTCGCCGCCGCTAGCCATCAAGGAAAAAATCGCTTCGCGCATCAAGGTCATTTCGCGCCTCAACATCGCCGAAAAACGCGTACCCCAGGATGGGCGCATGCGGCTCGTGCTGTCCAAAAGCCGGACAATCGATTTTCGCGTCAGTACGTTGCCGACGATGTTTGGTGAAAAGATCGTTTTGCGTATCCTCGATCCGAACAGTGCCACCCTTGGAATCGACGCGCTGGGCTACGAGGCCGACCAAAAGGTACTGCTGCTCGAGGCCATACATCGGCCGTACGGAATGGTTCTGGTGACCGGGCCGACCGGTTCGGGGAAGACGGTGTCACTCTATACGTGCCTCAATCTGCTGAATCGTCCGGGCATCAACATCTCGACGGCCGAAGATCCGGTCGAAATCTCCTTGCCGGGAGTTAACCAGGTCGGCATCGATGACCGCCAGGGAATGACTTTTCCGGTCGCGCTCAAAGCCTTCCTGCGCCAGGATCCGGACATCATCATGGTCGGCGAGATCCGCGACCTCGAGACCGCCGAAATATCGGTGAAGGCAGCGCAAACCGGACACATGGTGATGTCAACGCTACACACCAACGATGCCCCGTCGACGCTGACCCGCCTGATGAACATGGGTCTGCCGACGTTCAACATTGCCTCGAGTGTCCTGCTGATCACCGCGCAACGACTTGTTCGCCGCCTGTGTACCTGCAAGAGGCCCTTGCATGCGCCGACCGAGGCGCTGCTCAACGCCGGTTTTACTGAAGCCGACCTTGACGGCGGCTGGACGCTCTTCGGCCCGGGCGAATGTGAGCGCTGCCAGAACAGTGGGTACAAGGGACGGGTCGGCGTCTATCAGGTGATGCCGGTGAGCGAAGAAATCCAACGCCTGATCATGGCCAACGGGTCGGCGCTCGACATCGCCGACCAGGCTCATCGCGAAGGGGTCAATGATCTGCGTCGCTCCGGCCTGCTCAAGGCCAAGCAGGGGCTGACCTCGCTCGAGGAAGTCCTGGGCAGTACCAACATCTAGGGACAGGTAAGGGGGACCGCATGGCTACGGCAACAAAATCCACACGGCGCGCGCAGGAAGTCAAGGAGCATACTTTTCTCTGGGCCGGAAAAAACAAGGCGGGCAAAATCGTTCGCGGCGAACAGCGCGCGACGAGCGTTGCCGTCGTCAATGCCACGCTTCGCCGTCAGGGTATCCTCGCGACCAAGATCTCGAAGCAGGGCTTCAGGCAGGGAGGCAGGGTCACCGAAAAGGACATTGCGCTGTTTACCCGCCAGTTGGCGACGATGATGAAGGCCGGCGTTCCCTTGCTGCAAACCTTCGATATCGTCGGCCGGGGCCACGACAATCCGGCCGTCGGAAAACTCCTGCTCGACATTAAATCCAACGTTGAAACCGGGAGTTCTCTGTCGCAGGCGTTCCGCAAGTTCCCGCTGCACTTCGACTCGCTGTATTGCGATCTGATTGCCGCGGGCGAGCAGGCCGGCATTCTTGAAACATTGCTCGACCGACTGGCGACCTACAAAGAAAAAATGATCGCCATCAAGTCGAAGATCAAGGCCGCGTTGTTCTATCCCGTAGCCATCCTCATCGTCGCCTTCATCATTACGTCGGTCATCATGATTTTCGTCATCCCGGCGTTCAAGGACGTGTTCAAGAGTTTCGGGGCCGATTTGCCTGCAGCGACGCTGCTCGTCATTGCCGTCTCAGATTTTTTCACGCAATACTGGTGGGCCATATTTTTCGGAATTGGCGGGTCCATTTTCGTTTTTTTCTACCTGCTCAAACGTTCGGAAGCGATGCAAATCGCCTTCGACCGGTTGTTCCTGCGCCTGCCGCTGTTCGGCCCGATCATCCGCAAGTCGGTCATTGCCCGCTGGACGCGAACCTTGTCGACTATGTTCGCCGCCGGCGTTCCCCTCGTCGAATCGCTCGATTCGGTTGGTGGCGCCGCCGGCAACTACGTCTACAAGGTCGGCACCCGGCAGATCCAAAGCGAAGTGAGCACTGGCACCAGCCTCACTTCCGCGATGCAAAACAGCGAACTGTTCCCGAACATGGTGAACCAGATGGTGGCGATTGGCGAGGAATCCGGTGCCCTCGATTCAATGCTCGGCAAGGTCGCCGACTTCTTCGAACAGGAAGTCGACGACGCGGTTGAAGCGCTGTCGAGCCTGATGGAGCCAATAATCATGGTCGTTCTCGGCGTGCTTATCGGCGGCATGGTCATCGCCATGTACCTGCCGATCTTTAAGCTCGGTGCTGTCGTTTGATGTTGCCCGACGCGATACTTAGCCTCTTTGACCCAACCCAATTGTCCGCGAGCGCCCTGGTCGTTACCTGCGGCGTTCTCGGTCTCGTGGTCGGCAGCTTCCTCAACGTCGTCGTTCATCGCTTGCCCAAGATGATGGAGCGCGACTGGCAGTGCCAATGCGCCGAATTGCGTGGCGAAAGCGCCCCGGACTACCCGCCGTTATCCCTCTCCCGGCCGCGCTCGCGCTGTCCGGAGTGCGGCCATCACATCAGCGCATTAGAGAACGTCCCGGTCATCAGCTGGGTCGTCTTGCGCGGAAAATGTTCGGCGTGCAGCAAAGCCATTTCATCACGGTATCCGGTCGTCGAAGCGCTCAGCGGTCTGCTCTCGGCTTTTGC
>Ga0105048_10007451_pt1 | contig 17578 bp, 15 predicted proteins | sample MAT05_FD_78382 | JGI IMG/M metagenome (GOLD analysis project Ga0105048, IMG submission 78382) | Freshwater microbial communities from Lake Fryxell liftoff mats and glacier meltwater in Antarctica - MAT-05 | ecosystem: Environmental > Aquatic > Freshwater > Ice > Liftoff microbial mat | place...
CGCGACTACATTATCTTTCAACACGGCGTATCATTCCTTCAATGGAAAAGTGGAGGCGTTGAACACCACCACGATACGCCGCTTCAACCTCTCACGTCGTCACCAACTTTCGCGCATAGCTCGAGTGGCAACTTGCCCGCTGCAACAACAGCAGGGTCTATACCAAGCAAATGTCGATACTCTCTTGCCACCGCTGCGTAGCATTCGCACGCGGCGTGTTCGAGGCCGAGGCGGTCCAAGACAGTGATCTTGCCGTGCTGATACCGGATGAAGCCGGCTTTCTGCAGCGCGCCCGCTGTAACACTGACCGTGGACCGGCGGATCCCAAGTATGATCGCGATCAGATCCTGAGTCAGTGAAAGCTCTGGCACATCGCTGCGATCGTGAGCTGCTAGCAACCAGCGCGCCAGGCGCTGTCCGGCCTCATGATGTGCGTTGCACGCGGCTGTCTGCGCCACCTGAACGTTGAACACATGGACATACTTCAACAACAAGCCGTGGAAGACTGGGGCATGGGCAGCCGCATCCTTGAAGGCCGCGACAGGCATGCGGTGCGCAGCGCCGCCAGTCTGACACATGGTCTCAGTGTAGGAAGTTATTGCGCCGAGAATGACTGAAACACCCGCCACCCCCTCGGCGCCCATCAATCCGATCTCGAGCGGAGCTCCATCCGCCAACACAGCCATCGCAGAAATAAAGCCGGTCTCGGGAAAGTAGACGTGTTCAATCGTCTCCCCTGCTCGATGCAGCGATTGCCCAAGGTGCAAGTCGATGTACGTGAGCCGGTTCGCAACAACAACAAACTCCGACGCAGGAAGCGCCGACAGAATCCTGTTCCTGACCTCAGTCTGAACAATGGCTGACATTCACGCTCCCCGCTACCGCGGGAGCACGCGTCGCTCTCGGTCGGCCTGCGCGATCAACTCGAGCCGATGCGAAGCTTGTAGCAAATTATTATGTTCGAGACCATACATTGCGTGACCTGCGCCGAGCGGACTGCACCAAGCCCGCTCAACTTTCTTTCTTCCGAAGATTGGCCCAGATCAAAGTGCGCACGAAATCCCCTTGAATCCCCGGGCCTAGTATTCCGGGGGAAGCAAACGGTTTCGGCGCATCGGGCATGTTGCGCCAGTGGAATGTCGCTCAGCGCACCGACCCCCAGCCAATACCGTCCTAAGGACAAGTGACGCTCGGAGAACCCGGCGGAGTATGAGGACTGCAATGCACTCCACATCGCTTACACTCAATTCTAAGCACAGGGCTGAACTGGAAACGCGCTCTCCACGGGAACTCGCAATCGTTCGTCCCTGTAACCCCTGCGATGTTGTGCGGGAATGCGATCACCGGATCGCCAACCATTTGGCCATGTTGAGCGGCTATGTAAGCCTTAGGGAACGTGACCTGTCTCGGCAGCTGGACGGCGCGACAGCAGCCTGCGTGCGGCTGACCTTGCAGGGCATCAGGGCCCAGATCGAAGCAGTCTCTCGCCTGCATCGATCGCTTACGACAGGCAAGCAAGGCGCAGAAGTCGATCTTGGCGAGCATCTCCACCAGATGTGTGCATCATTCGTGGCCAGTCTCGCAGGCACAATTGAACTTACCGAAGACATGCATCCCACTTGCCTCACTCCAAGCGAGCAAATTCTGCCGCTCGTGCAGATTGCCTCGGAGATGATCACCAATGCTGCGAAGTACGGGGCAAAAAGAATCCACATCAGCCTGAAGCGTCAGCAAGCGAAGGGCTATGCGCTGTCGGTGTCAAACGACGGACCACCATTGCCTGAAGGATTTGATCCTGCGGCGACCAAGGGGCTCGGCATGAAGATCATCCGCTCCCGTGTCGCCAAGATCGGCGGTGAACTTTCCTTCGGCGCCGGGGACTTTGATAAGGGCGTGCGCTTCACCGTTCAGTTCGAATGAGCATGGGCATCAGCCTCAGCTTCACACGTCTTGCTGACGGCACCGTCTCGGAGAAATGCGCTTGAAGCACGCCGTCATCGTTGGCCACCCCGATCCCGCCAGCTTCACCATGGCGATGGCGAAAAGGTACGCCGATTGCCTGACGGCGCGCGGCCACGAAATTATCCTGCGAGACCTCTACGACATGAAATTCGAGCCGCGGTTAGGGCTTGCAGAGATGCCCAGCCGGCAAGACTGGGCTCCAGGGTCGGACATTGTGGATGAGCGGCTTGTTCTCGCGGGTGTCGACGTATTCGCATTTATCTATCCACTCTGGTTCAATTCTCCACCTGCAATTGTCAAAGGCTATATTGACCGGGTGTTCGGTAGCGGATTTGGCTATGTGCAGCTGAATGCAGGCGGCCAACAGCCCCTACTGACCAACCGTCATCTCATCCACATAACGGCTTCCGCCTCTTCCTCCGCTTGGCTCAATGAGCAAGGCGCATCAGGTTCGGCACGCACGCTGTTCGAGGACAGCTTTGCAAGGGTATGCGGCCTGCGCGTGCGTCCGCACATACATTTCGACAGCATCGTGCCTGGTCTGGCGCCGCGCTGGATCGCCCAGAACCTCAAGACGCTTGAAGATAAACTCATCAAGTATTTTGGGTCGGGAGGCGGATACTCTCTTTGAGGCCGCATCAACTTTTAACAGCGCTGTCCGATACCGGATACTATGAGGTGGAGAATGACCTACGCAACAGTTCACCTGCACCTGACGCCATACCCGACGCCAACACCCTTGGAAGCGATCGACTACGCATGCGCACTGACAAAATTGTTCGAAGCGAAACTTGTAGTGTCCAGTTCTCATCTGGAGATTCGCGCGCCGCAAAACTGGATCGTCGGCGCGATGACGTCGACGATGGCGCGGGAACTGCAGACAATCACAACCGCAAAAACGCAAGCGTTGGAACTGCACGTCCAGCGTGAGGCTCTACTCCAGGGAATTCCGGTCAAGGTCTCGCATACTGCAGAACACTGGCCCGGCGGCCTCGTCGACAGCTCATGGCGAGGACGTGTCAATGACCTGTGCATTCTGAGCCTGCCGCCAGACAGCGCTGAACCGCGTCTTTATGTCGAGGACTGGCTCTTCGGGTCTGGCCGGCCGTGCATTCTTTATCCCGACAGCTCAAAGCAAATGTTCTCGACAGAGAGTGTCCTGATTTGTTGGGACTTCAGCAAGTCAGCGGCTCGCGCTGTAGGCGATGCGCTCCCGTTGCTTCACAATGCCAAGCGCGTTCGCGTCGCGACATTCCGCGGCGAGAAGGACATTCCCGTCGCCGACCCCGCAACACCCCTCGTCGCTTTCCTGGCAGATCACGGCATCGAAGCCGAAGCAGAAGAGGTTGCAATTGGCAAACGCACCATCGGTCAGGCCATTCTCGGACACGCAGATGCGACCGACACGACGCTGATCATGATGGGCGCGTTCGGACATTCGCGACTGCGCGAATTCCTGCTCGGCGGAGCCACCCGAGAGCTGCTCGCCAAGTCCACCATCCCACTCTTCATGTCGCACTAACGTTCGGCTCAGCCGAGATATCGCGAAGCGAGATTGCATGGCCGAAGAGCCACTGACTGGATTGAGTGTGGCGGAAGCCGAGACGTTTCTAAGGACGCACGGGCCCAACACGTTGAGGGCGGTCAAGTCCCGCGGGCTTGTGACAATCGCGCTCGGCACACTCCGCGAGCCGATGTTCATCTTCCTGCTCGTGGCGGCTTCACTTTACCTTGTGGTTGGCGATCTTGGCGAAGGATTGTTCCTCCTTGGCGGCGCAGCCGTGTCGGTCGCACTGGTAGTGTTTCAGGACGTGCGCAGTGAACGCGCACTAGCGGCGCTGCGGGAGCTGGCCGAGCCATTTGCAGACGTCATCCGCGATGGAAGGCAGCAACGCGTGCCCGCGCGCGATCTCGTTCCGGGGGACACCGTCGTGGTCATGGAGGGCGAGCGCATTCCCGCTGATGCGGTTTTTCGCAAGGGTGACGTTCTCACGATCGATGAGTCCGCTCTGACTGGGGAGTCGGTCCCGGTCATCAGGCAACCCGGACCCTGGCACGCCAATGAAGGTGACAACGACCACCAGCAAAGTCAGAACGCCCTGTTTGCAGGCACCATGCTACTCGCCGGTCAGGGCCTCGCACAGGTCACACAGACAGGCTCCAGGACACGGATAGGCGCCATCGGCTCCGCGCTGTCTGGTAAGATGGAGCGGACGCCACTGCAGGAAACGACGGGTCGCCTGGTGGTGGGTTTGGGCGTGGTCGCAGTCGCATTCTGCCTGGTCGTTGCAGCCGCCTATGGCTTCGTGCGGGGCGATTGGTATGCCGGAGGCCTCGCAGGCCTCACCGTCGCGATCTCTCTGCTGCCCGAAGAGTTTCCCATGGTGTTGGCGGTCTTTCTCGCCATCGGCTCGTGGCGGCTCGCGCGCCATCAAGTGCTGGTACGCCGGGCGGCTGTAGTCGAGACCCTGGGGGCGGTGACGATGCTGTGTGTCGACAAGACCGGCACGCTTACAGAAAACCAAATGAAGGTTGGCGCAGTCTGGGCCAACGGCCTGGATCTTGGCGCCGACATGGATAGCGCCGCTGGAGAGGTCGCACGCGTCGCTCTTCTTGCGTCTGCGGTGCATCCCGTCGACCCCATGGACCGCGCCGTTTACGAAGCACTGGCAGATCGTGCGGCGTTGACGCTAGTCAGCAATGGCCGTGAACCGGTCAGCAGCTTCCCCCTCAGACCCGATCGCCTTGCCGTTATCCAGTCTTGGCGCACCGGGACCGGAACGGTCTGGGCCGCAAAGGGAGCGCCCGAGGCAATCCTGCGTCTTTGCAAGACACCGTTGGCCCAACAGCAAGCCGTCGATGCTGCGCTGATCGGCATGGCGGCGAGCGGACTGCGCGTCCTTGGGGTGGCGAAGGCCGATGATCCAGGTGAAGCAATCCGGGATCCGAAAGATGCGTCGTTCGAGTTTGTCGGCCTAATCGGATTTCTTGATCCCCTGCGAACGGATGTTCCAACCGCTCTCGCCGAGGCGCGTGCAGCCGGCATCGATGTTTCGATGATCACGGGTGACTATCCCACGACCGCACTTGAGATCGCCCGGCAGGCTGGCCTGAATGTGGCGGGAGGCGTCCTGACAGGACAAGAGATTGCGAGGCTCAGCTCTGCGGAGCTGTCCAACCGGCTCGCGACGGTGCGCATCTTCGCGCGCGTAAAGCCACAGCAAAAGCTGGCGCTCGTTGAGGCCTTCAAGGCGCACGGCGAGGTCGTCGCGATGACCGGCGATGGCATCAACGACGCTCCGGCACTGGAACGCGCTCACATCGGCATCGCCATGGGAAGGCGCGGGACCGATGTTGCGCGCGAAGCAGCCGATCTCGTTCTGCTCGACGATAGCTTTCCGGCAATCGTTGGAGGCGTGCGGCTGGGCCGCCGCATCTTCAGCAACCTGCGCAAGGCTCTGGTCTATGTGATGGCGATCCACATCCCCATCGCTGGCGTGGCGTTGCTGCCGATCCTCTTCGGGATGCCGCCCCTGCTCTATCCGATGCACGTGGTGATGCTGGAGTTGATTATCGACCCTGTATGTTCGCTGGTATTCGAATCCGAGCCAAGTGATCGCTCGGCGATGCTCCGTCCGCCAAGGTCGATCAAGGAGCCCTTGTTCGGGCGGCCTCAGATCATACTGGCTGCCATTCAGGGCGCTGTCCTGCTGGCGGCGGTGCTTGGCATCTACGTGTGGAGTCTCAGCATCGAACTCCCTGAGGATCAGGCGCGCGCCGCAGGCTTCATGGTGCTCGTCATAGGCAATCTAGTTCTGGCACTTGCTGAGGCATCGAGTACTGCAACACGGCTGTTCGACTCACGGCACACTATCTTCTGGGGTGTGAGCGCCATTGCGGGCGTTGTTCTCCTAGGGACAATGACCGTGCCATTCCTGTCGGCGATCTTTCGCGTGCAGGCCCCGGACGGCGCTGTCATCGCGCTTTCGGTCTTCGTCGCAGTCATCGCAGGCGGATGGTACGGCATCGCCAAACGATGGAACCGTCCGAGCCAATCCAGACCTACGGAGATCTCAAGTTCCCCCAACCCCGAGAGGCGCGACACGCTTCCTTCAATCAATCAGGTGAAATTATGAAACGACTGACCGGCAAGGTCGCCATCGTGACAGGCGGTTCGCTTGGCATCGGGCGAGCAGGAGCAATCCGAATGGCCGAGGAAGGCGCCTGTGTCGCCGTACTCGACCTTCAGGTTGACAAGGGAGAAGCGCTGGCGGCTGAACTGCGCGCCCGCGATTTCCCGGCGCGCTTCTGGCGCTGCGATGTGTCCAGCGAAGCCGAGGTGTCCCGGGTGCTCGGTGAAGTTGCAGCACATTTCGGGCACATCGACATCGTCGTGAACAATGCGGGCGTGGCGGGTGTGAACAAGCCGACGCACGAGTTGACGGAAGCGGAGTGGGACTGGGTTCAGTCCATCAATGTCAAAGGCGTTTTCTTCTGCACCAAGCACGCTATCCCGCTGCTGCGGAAAGAGGGTGGCGGAAGCATCATCAACCTTTCCTCGATCTACGGGCTGGTAAGTGCGCCCGATATCCCCGCTTACCATGCCTCGAAGGGAGCGGTCCGCTTGATGACCAAGACGGATGCTCTGCTCTACGCCGCCGACAGGATACGCGTGAACTCGATCCACCCGGGATTCATCTGGACGCCTCTGGTAGAGGCGCATCTGAAGGCATCCGGCGATCTCGAGGCCGGTCGAGCCGCAACGGATGCGCTGCATCCCCTCGGCCACATGGGCGAGCCTGACGACATCGCCTGGGGTATTGTCTACCTAGCTTCCGACGAGGCAAAGTTCATCACGGGCGCGGAGTTGGTGATCGACGGCGGCTACACCGCTCGCTGAGCGGAGCGCGAAAATCAACCAGCGGCCGCTGTGATGCCACACACAGATGCGCCGAAGGCTGGCTCCCTTCGTACCGTCCCTGCGAAGCAGGACTTGCGCTACAGCGCACATCAGCGGGTCGGGACTGGTCAGCGTGTTGGGACTGGCGTGTACGCGGCGGAGTAAAACTCCCTCACTCAGGCGGGTGCGTTTTGCACTTTGCGGGCGGAGTAAAAATACCTCGCCATTAATCCTTTCGACCGCTTTGGCGGTTCGAGAGGCTGGGGATGTACAAGGTGGTCAGCTACGAGGTTGTGCGCCGTGCGGTGTTCGTCGAGGGGCTGTCGCAGCGCCAGGCGGCTGAGAGGTTCGGCAAGGACCCGAGAACGATCAGGAAGATGTGCGCGTTCTCTGCGCCGCCCGGATACCGGCGGGCCAAGACGCCGGCGCGGCCGAAGCTCGATCCGTTTCTGGGCGTGATCGACGCGATCCTCGCGGCGGACTTGGCAGCGCCGGTGAAGCAGCGTCACACCGCCAAGCGGATATTCGAGCGGCTGCGCGATGAACACGGATATGCGGGTGGGAACACCTCGGTGAAGGACTATGTCCGCGGGGCCCGCATCACGGCGCGCGAGATGTTCGTGCCGCTGATCCACCCGCCGGGCCACGCCCAGGTCGATTTTGGCGAAGCGGTCGCGGTGATCGCCGGGGTACGCCAGAAGATCCATTTCTTCTGCATGGACCTGCCGCACTCGGATGCCTGCTTCGTGAAGGCCTATCCGGCCGAGACGACCGAGGCGTTTCTCGACGGTCATGTCGAAGCTTTCGCCTTCTTTGGCGGCGTGCCGACCTCAATCCTCTACGACAACCTCAAGATTGCAGTCGCCCGCATCCTCGGCGACGGCAAGCGGGTACGCAGTCGGGCGTTCACCGAGTTGCAGAGCCACTATCTGTTTGCCGATCGGTTCGGCCGCCCCGGCAAGGGCAATGACAAGGGCAATGTCGAGGGCCTGGTCAAGTATGCCCGCAAGAACTTCATGGTTCCGATCCCTCATGCGGCCAGCTTCGAGGAGCTCAACGCCATGCTCCTGGCGGGCTGCATTCGTCGTCAGGACGATGTCCTGCGCGGCTTTGATGTCACGATCGGTGTGCGCATGGCGGCGGATATCGGCGCTTTCCGCAACGATCCGGTCGGCGCCTTCGAGCCGTGCGAGAAAGTCGCGACGCGTGTCAGCGCGTTCTCGCTGGTGCGATACCGCACCAATGATTACTCCGTGCCCACCCGCTATGGTCATCGCGAGGTCCTGGTGAAGGGGTTCGTCGACCAAGTCGTCGTCATCTGCGGCGCCGATGTCATCGCCCGCCATCCGCGCTCCTACGCCAAGGCCGATCTGATCTTCGATCCGCTGCACTATCTCGAGCTTCTGGAGCGCAAGGCCAACGCTCTCGATCAGGCGGCGCCGCTTGAGAACTGGGGCTTGCCGGAGGAGTTCGCGACATTTCGAAGGCTTCTGGAAAGCCGCATGGGGACGCGGGGGCGGCGCGAGTACATTCAGGTGCTGCGCCTCATCGAGATCTTCGCGCTCGGCGATGTCGCCGCAGCCATCACCATGGCGCTGTCGCTCAGCGCCATCAGTTTCGACGCCGTCAAGCAGCTGGTCGCCGCTCGCGTCGAACGCCGTACGGTCAAGCTCGACCTTGAGGCCTATCCCCATCTCCCCCGCGCCGAGGTCAAGGCCACACGGGCAGCCGATTATCTGGCACTGACAGCCGCCCGGAACATCGAGATCGCGGCATGAGCGCCCCGCCAGAGATGCTGCTCGCCCATCACCTCAAGCAGCTCAAGCTGCCGACGATCCTGCGCGAGTACGACAAGGTCGCCACTCTCTGTGCAGCCGAGAAGGTTGACCATCCGCGCTACCTCCTGCGCCTCGTCGAGATGGAGCTGATCGATCGCGAACGGCGCGTGGTCGAGCGTCGCATCCGAGAGGCGCGCTTCCCCGCCGCCAAGTCCATCGACACGTTCGACTTCACCGCGATCCCCAGCGTCAACAAGATGCTGGTGCTCGAACTTGCCCGCTGTGAGTTCATTACCCGGCGCGACAATGTCATCGCCCTGGGCAACTCTGGAACCGGCAAGACTCACGCCGCGCTGGCGTTGGGGCTCGCCGCTTGCCAGCGCGGCTTCTCGGTGGCGTTCTATACCGCAGCCGGTCTGGTCCACACACTCAACGAAGCGCGCGATGAGCGACGCCTGCTGAAGCTGCAGGCCCAGCTACAAGCGGTAAAGCTCCTGATCATCGACGAGCTCGGCTATGTCCCGCTCTCGCGCACCGGCGCTGAGTTGTTGTTCGACGTGTTCAGCCAACGCCATGAACGCGGCTCGACCATCGTCACCTCCAATCTTCCCTTTGACGAATGGACGTCCGTGATGGGCTCTGAACGGCTCACCGGCGCGCTCCTCGACCGGTTGACCCACCACGTCCACATCCTCGAGTTCAACGGCGACAGCTTCCGCCTCAAGCACTCCAAGGCGCGCCGCAAGTCCGCGCCGCAGGCCGAGACGCCGCCAACGCCCGAACTCCGCATCGACCCCGAAACCGGCGAGATCCTCGAGCCCTGAGGCCGCCCAAATTTTTGGCCGAAACGCAGAGGCCCCCCAATTGGGGGGCCTCTGCGTTAACACCTGCGCTCGGCCCAAGTGATGTACTTTTACTCCGCCCGGCTGATGTAATTTTACTCCGCCGTTGACAGGTCGGGACTGGTCAGCGTGTTGGGACTGGCGTCTTCATCGTGACGGGCGGGCCATGACGGGAAGATCAGGGTTCCTGAACCGACTGGATGTAACCCAGCAGCCCTCTGATCTCGGCTGGTTCCAGCTCCCATTCGGGCATACCGTCGTGGCCGGTAATCATACCCTCGGCGAGCGCCTCTGCCAGACTGCTGACAGGATAGTTGCGACCCAGGTAGCTGAACGGCGGCGCATTTCGCATCGGGCTTTGTGCGTCACGCGCGACCGCGTGGCAGGTTCCGCACTGCTCTTCCGCCATCTTCTGCCCCGCTGCAATTTCCGCAGGAGAGGCTCCAAGATCCTCTTCTTCCCAGTGCGGCGCGTGAGAGCAGGCGACGAGCCCGATAGTACATGGGAGGAGAAGGAGTCTGAGCAAGGCTGCCTCCAATCGGATCGCTGACGATTGCGGACTATGGCGCAGCGGCTGACCTACGACAATGCGATCGAGCCTGCTTCAACAGTTGGCCATAGTCAGTTGCCGGAGCGCAGACAAGATAGTCTTGCCGTGGCCACACGTGCATCAAACCAGCCGGCTCGCTTCCAGTCGGTCCGCACTGAGCCAAGCCGCTATCGGATTGATGTCGACCTGACAGGGCCTGTCTACCTCCTGAGCGAGTAGACATATTCCACTAGTGGATCCAGTTGATCTGCAGCGACACGCACATACGGCATATCGCGGTGGATGGGACTGTGCAGCCATACGTTAAGCGCCATGGGCGTCATCCCGGGCGTATCGGCGATGACCTGGAAGGCGGCGGCCTTTGCATTCGGGGAACGAGTCTGGCCGGCCGCCACGGCATGACATTCGCCGCATGCCGCCTCTGCGTAAATGAGTCCAATCGGACGAGGCGCCTGGATAGTTGCCGTTACTGAAGCGCCATCGCTTGCCTCTACAGCGTGCGGCTCACCGCCGTTGGCGCACCCGACAGCAACGCCAGCACATGCAATCATGAAAACCCTGCGTAGCAACACGATCTCCTCTGCACTGTATGTCGCGAAGTCAGCGAGGCCCAAGACGCTACACCAGTATCGCGCAGATCGTTGGCGACAGAATTGACAAGGCTCAAGTGGCGGCTGCTCATTGCCACATTGCGAGGGCTGCGGGCTCCCTTCACGTCTGGATACCGCGCAAGTCGAAACACTGGCCGCGTCGCTTCTCCACCGGGCAAGTTCCATTGAAAAGTGTCAGACCAAGGTCCTGCACGGGATGAAACGCGTGATTTGGTCCGCCATGCAGATGGCATCACACAGGAGCTAGTCTGACCTGAGGCGAGAGCCGGCACACATCCTCGGGTCTGCAGAGTTGCGTCCCCGGCGCGAGCAAGGCAGCCGATCCGGCCGCCACGGCGTGGCGCAGCGCACCTGCGAGATCTCCACCCATGGAGAGTGACCATACCAGCGCACCGAGAAAGCTGTCGCCTGCCCCGACAGAACTCATCACCTTCACCTGCAAGGGCTCGCTGAACCAGGCGGAGTCCCGTGTCACGAGCAGAGCCCCTTCAGACCCGAGTGTCAGCGCGACGATCTCGGCCATCCCCTGCTCGACCAAACGCCGGCACGCGCGGACCTGACTTTGCCGATCCTCAAGCGGTTCATCGAGTATCCCCTGCAGCTCCCTCAGATTGAGGTTTGGCGAGATAGACGCCAGCCTCAAGAGCTCGTCTCAGCGGCGGGCCGGATGCATCCACAATGAAGCGGCATCCGGATGTCTTTGCCGCGGTCGCCAGACGGGCATAGAAATCCTCCGGAACGCCAAGGGCGAGACTTCCGCTCGCGATGATGTAGTAATCCCTGCTCGCCAGGCGCTGCATTTCCTCAATGCAGGCGTCCCACTCGGGCTCGCTCAATTCTGGCCCAGGAAGCACGAACCGGTATTCACCCTGGGTCGTCTCATCAAGGACCGTGAAGCTCTCGCGGGTCATCCCGGCGACCGCAACTTGCCTCGCCGCAACGCCTTCCCGCTCGACAAGTCCGTTCAGTATATGCCCCGTGACGCCGCCGGCAGCATAGACGGCCACGGCGTCCCCCCCGAAGCGGTTGATGACCCGAGCGACATTTATGTCCCCGCCGCCGGGCTCACGTCGTTCTGCGCGGCAGCGCAGCTTCCTGACCGGCTCGACGCGGTCAACCGTCGTCGATACATCGACGGCAGGGTTGATTGTGACCGTCACGATCGTTGCCATGTCTGTCTTCCCGCACTTCTTTCGTTTCATGGAACATGCCCCGGACCGGCGGGCGTGTCAGCTTCGAGGGCTTGAAAAAGTCAGATTGTGAGTGCGGCGCCAGAAAAGACCCTTTAGGGTGAAACTCTGCGTCGAAGATCCGGGAAGCCGATGACCACACGCAACCTCGACGCCCTCTTCTCGCCACGTGCAATCGCGCTTATCGGCGCCAGCGCGGAGCCGGGGTCGGTTGGTGCGATCGTCGCGCGCAATCTCCTCAGCGGTGGGTTCACCGGACGCATCATGTTCGTCAATCCACGCGCGACTGAAGTCTTAGGGCAGCCCTGTTATCCTTCTGCTGGCGCACTTCCTGCGGCTCCGGATCTCGCCGTGATTGCCACGCCCCCGCGTACCGTTTCTGGTCTTATAGCGGAGCTGGGAGCAGCCGGATGCCGGGCCGCCGTCGTGATCACTGCGGGTTTCACTACAGATCAGAAGCAGGCCATGCTGAGTGCGGCTCGTCTGCACCTCATGCGCATCATCGGCCCCAACTGCCTAGGCTTCCTTTCGCCCGTTCGCGGTATCAATGGCAGCTTCTCGCATATGGCGCCGCTCAAGGGGCGGTTGGCGCTTCTCTCCCAGTCCGGGGCGATCGCGACGTCGATCATCGACTGGGCCAACGGGAACGGCATTGGCTTCTCCCACCTTGTCTCCATGGGGGACATGGCAGATGTGGACTTCGGAGACCTCCTGGACTTCCTCGCCATGGATGCCGACACGAGCGCCATCCTCCTCTACGCGGAGTCAATCACCGCAGCGCGGAAGTTCATGTCCGCAGCGCGGATCGCGGCGCGCGCCAAACCCGTCATCGTTCTCAAGGCTGGCCGCAGCACAGCGGGCGCGAAGGCTGCTGCTTCACACACAGGCGCGCTCGCTGGTGCGGATGCAGTGTATGACGCCGCCTTCCGCCGCGCCGGCATGCTGCGCGTCGATGCGCTGCGGGACCTTTTCGATGCAGCAGAGACCCTCGATAGCGGCCTTCGCGTTCACGGAGATCGGCTCGTCATACTGACAAACGGCGGCGGACTTGGTGTCATCGCTGCGGATGCCCTGGAACGACATGGCGGCGAGCTGGCACGCTTGTCCCCAGAGACGCTTGCCGCGCTTGATAAGATACTGCCAGCCTCCTGGTCTCGTGGAAACCCCGTAGATATCATCGGCGATGCCAACGGCGCGCGCTACGCGGCTGCGCTGCGCGAGCTGGCGACCGAGCCAGCACCGGACGCAATCCTAGTAATGAACTGCCCGACCGGAGTCAGCGATAGCGAGGACGCCGCCGGCGCAGTACTAGGCTTCCGGGCACAGCATCCGCGCCGGCCGATCCTTGGCTGCTGGATGGGCGAAGCATCTGCCGCAGCGCCGCGTCGCAGGCTGACCACCGAGGGGCTGCCGAACTACGAAACTCCCGACGAAGCCGTGCGCGCGTTCCTTCACTTGCGGGAGTACGATCGAAACCAGAAAGCCCTCTATGAAACGCCGGCCACTACGGGTGTGGGCCAGCGGTCTGCCGCGGCAGAAGCAGTGCGCGCCATCATTGCTCGCGCACTGTCAGAAAACCGCAGTATTCTTACCGAACCGGAAGCCAAGGCGGCCCTCGCGGCCTATGGCGTACCAGTTGTGCTGACCTACACCGTGACGTCGGCGGCAGATGCGGAGGCTGCCGCAGCGAAGATCGACCGGACAGTGGCGCTCAAGATTCTTTCGCGGCAGATCACGCACAAGAGCGATGTTGGCGGCGTGCGTCTCGATCTTGAAACGCCCGGCGCCGTTCGTCGCGCTGCGGAAGATATGCTCGCGCGGGTCGCACGCGAACGCGGGGACGCCATCATCGACGGGTTCACCATCCAGGAAATGGTGAAACGTCCGCACGCGCGCGAACTGCTGCTCGGCGCCGTTGTCGATCCGACATTCGGCCCCTGTATCCTGTTTGGTCATGGCGGGGTTGCGACGGAAGTGATTGCGGACCGAACGATCGGACTGCCGCCGCTCAATTCCATCCTGGCGCGCGACATGATCGGACGAACACGGATATCGCGATTGCTCGGCAGCTACCGGGACCGGACGGCAGCCGATCATGACGCGATCTGCGCGACACTTGTTGCTCTCTCAGATATGGTGATCGACCTGCCCGAGATTGCAGAACTGGATATCAACCCATTACTAGCCGACGCAGATGGCGTAATTGCACTCGATGCGCGCATAGTCGTTCGGGAGGCGTCAGAAACCCCGAACAGGTTGGCGATCCGGCCATGGCCGCGTGAGTTGGCTCGGAAGGCGAGCATTGGCGACATTAACCTGATGGTGAGGCCCATCAGACCGGACGACTCCGCCGCTCTTGTGATATTCGCTGAGAAAACAAGCGCATCCGATCTGAGGCTGCGGTTCCACGGAGCCGTAGGCCAGATCACAGAGGCTACAGCCGCCCGTCTATGCCAGATCGACTATGACCGCGAGATGGTGCTGGTCGCCGAAGAACCTGGGGGGGGACATGCTGGCATCGTGCGTCTGATCTTCGATCCGGACTTCCAGACCGCTGAAGTAGCACTCATTGTGAAATCGGACATGCAGCGCCGCGGTCTGGGCGCACTTTTGCTGGAAGAGGCAATCGACTATGCGCGGTCGCGTGGCGCTCATCGTTTGACGGGAGATGTACTGTCCGACAACCGCTCGATGCTTGACCTTGTCCGAAGGTTGGGAGCCAACCTGCATCGCCACCCCGAGGATGCGACGGTCACCCGTGTGGTCGTGCCTCTCCAGTGACAGCGTACGGGCAGTCCGATGCCACCTGACCCTGGTCTTGGGCGGCGCTTCTGCATTGACGACCATCAATCGCTGCTTGAGGAGCGAGATGCGCCAACAGCGCGACCTGATTGTGCGTGCCAGCTCGTCCGTTGGCACTGCGCCAGGATTGCGCCTATACTTGAGGCCGCAGAACGACATCACCCTCAGTGTCGCTTAGGGAGCCTGGTCTCTGCGGCACGATTTCGACTGCTGCCGCTGCAAGCCTTTGATATATTTTTCGTCTGCGCAGGATCGGCCACCAATCGTAGAGAAAAATTTCTAGCGGTCGCCAGTTCGCGACCCATCCAACAATCATCAACCCTTCGCCAAGAATTCCGGAGGCGGCGCCTTGAGGCCACGCACTCAGCAGTAGCTGCCGCGCCACAATGCAGGCGCCCAGAACGCACAGGCCGATCAGCTGGGCCAGTCGACCTATTGCCATCAACTCACGGAGATCGCCGTTTACCCGGTCGGATTTGTAGTCGAAGTGCCGTGATATGGCCGACTTCAAAGCTGCCTGAGCCGCGGACGACGCTTCCCCGTGTGCAACATGGAGCCGCAAGCGGATCGCCGATTTCAGCGGCAACTCCCGCGCCCACCCGACGATGAAGTCTTCAGCGGCACGCTACAGGTCGCGGGTTGGCGTTGGAAAAGGATCAAAAGGGTCAAACAGTGACTTGAGGCGATCGATCTGAAGTTCGATCAACTCGGACTGGGATATGCTACTGTCAGGCTGGTCAGTCATTCCTTGAAACCATATCCCGCTTCAAGCGACCGGGGTGTGGAGCCGGGGTCTCACTTATCGAAAAGCCTCTTGCATATCGCTCATTCCGGAACTTCCAACTTGATCCTGCGCAGTCATTCCGGCCCTGCGTCGGGTATAGTTGATGCTGTCCTTGCCTTGGGAGCAGCCAGTTGCCGGATGAGCCTGTCTGGCTTGAACCCCTGCAGCGGGTTGGTCTCGCACTGGCGATCGGATTTCTTGTTGGCGTCGAGCGCGGCTGGAAGCAGCGTGATGACAGCGAAGGCCAACGCGTTGCTGGCATCAGAACATTTGCGCTAATCGGCCTGCTGGGAGGTGTTTCCGGGTTGCTGCTGCCAGCAATGGGGGCAGCGCCCGTGGCGGCCTTGGCGCTGGCGTTTGGCGCCGCCTTCGCCGCTTTCCAGTTCCGCCAGGCGGTGAAGGACAGCGATAACTCGGTTACATCGACGGTGGCCGGACTGCTGGTCTTCGCGCTCGGCCTCTATGCAGTCGTCGGTGAGACCGTCGTGGCAGCCGCCGTGGCTGTAGCCGGCACGATCGTGCTGGCGTTCAAGGAGGGACTACATACCTGGGTTCGGTCGATCACCTGGAAGGAGATGCGATCGGCTCTCCTGATCCTAGCGGCGACCTGCATTGCCCTCCCCTTGATACCGGAGGGCGCAGTTGACCCGTTGGGCGCCATCGAACCCCGTTCCTTGTGGTGGCTCACCATCCTGATCGCGTCTGCGAGCTTTGTGGGTTATGTCGCCCTACGAGCACTCGGGCCGCGCGCCGGCCTGATGATCGGAGCGTTGGCCGGCGCGCTTGTCTCCTCGACAGTGGTCACGATCGATCTCGGACGACGTGTCCGTTCTTCCGAGATCGATCCCTCCAGCGGTGCGGCCGCCGCCGCGCTGGCCGCCGCCGTGAGCCTGATCCGCTGCGGGTTGGTAGCTTCGCTGTTCTCGAGCGCGGTCGCTGCGCACCTGTTGCCTGTCCTCACGGTTTCCGCGGCCGTCTGCCTCGGATGCGCCTGGATCCTTGCGCGACCTGCCGCCAGATCCGTGGCAACGGCGCCCTATCCCGCGATCAAAAGTCCGTTGGACCTGTGGTCCGTTGCCAAATTTGCCGTCCTCCTCGTCCTGCTGACAATCGGCGCCAATCTCGTGTCAAATGGTCTGGGCTCCTACGGCCTCGGCGTCTTTGCCGCCACAGCAGGACTTGTGGATGTCGATGCCGTGAGCCTTGCAGTGGGCAAGCTAGCCACGACAGGGCTCGCCACCGAGACTGCGGTTGGCGCTATCCTGATCGGCATTGTTGCAAACCAGATGTTCAAGTTGGCCGCAGTAGCTGTCGGCGGTGCGCTTGGCTTCAGCCTTCGGTTTGGCGTGGTCGTCACGCTGGCAGGCATTGCAGGGACGATCGTTCACGCACTCACGCCAATAATCTTCAGCTCGCTTTCACTGCTTAGCTGAACACAACCCAGGCAGGCTGTCGGGGCCGTGCATGAGACCCGCACCGCGCGAAACCCGAGAGAGAGGAGGTCTCACCCGACAGCGGCGCTCTGCTGTAACCCGCCGGGAGATCAGGCGCCGACCTGCCTTGTCTTCCGGTGGCGGTTAGCACCATAGGTTTGGTCTCCCGCGTCACTGACCGCACTTCGCGCACACGGACCCGCAGACGCTTCTGGGGTCTGCAGCGGCCCCCGCTTGCAGTTGACTGTTTTGCCGCCGCCTCCAACTTCCTTCGGGACAGCAGCGCTCATTCCCTTACGTCTTCAAAGCGACGGGCTATGCCGTCGCCATTGGATTCGCGCTAGGGTGTGTGGCTGCGGCGGCTATGCTGGTCCGGACCGGCATTGATCGGTTGGACAAGGTCGGCGTCCTGAAGGCGCGGGACTGACCCGCATCAAGGCGGTCCAGCTGAATCTCTGCGAGGCAGGCGCCATGGCGCTGGCGAGTCAGTCTCGCGGCTCTGGAGCAGCGCACGATGGATAACTCACAGTGACACAGCAAGGGACACGCAAAGGCGCAGCGCATGTATCGTCGGCAGGTCGCTCTCAGCTGACGATCCGTCCAGCTTGGGTTCAACCGGTCGTCGCAACATCACCTTGCTACCAGCTTTGTCGCTGCGTCGAAAGCCTCCGCCGGCGTTCGCCAGCCAAGCGTCTTTCTAGGTCGCGCATTGAGCGCAGCCGCGAC
>Ga0105048_10007452_pt1 | contig 17576 bp, 18 predicted proteins | sample MAT05_FD_78382 | JGI IMG/M metagenome (GOLD analysis project Ga0105048, IMG submission 78382) | Freshwater microbial communities from Lake Fryxell liftoff mats and glacier meltwater in Antarctica - MAT-05 | ecosystem: Environmental > Aquatic > Freshwater > Ice > Liftoff microbial mat | place...
CAGATTGTCGAGGATACGAGCGCGACAAGCAGGCGCCCCTACGCGGTTGAAAGCACGGGCAGGATTAAAAAACCGGCTAATAAAAAAACACCCTCTTACCATTGGCAAGAGGGTGTAAAGCCGACATCCGGGGACAGATGCCGAGCGATAGGCAGATGTATTTAAGGCGCTTTGACGTCGAGTAAATTTATTTTCTGTTGGTTATTTAAACGCACGCTAATACTGTCTTCAATTTTGTCCATATTTCTGACCCGAGTGCACATGGCTTGCGCCAAGGGCTCGAGTTTTTTGGCACGCGCTTCGACTTTGGTTTCGATTTCTTTGCCCATCTTGTCCATGCGCACTTCAAACGCTTTAGCTTTTGCATCGTCGCCGCTGAATGCCAGCGACAATGCCTGCTTGACGGCGGCAGCTACAACATCTGGAACAAAATCGGTCACGATCGGTTCGATGATTTTTCCATCAATGTCGTCGTTAAAGAGTACTGCGGGATTTTTGCTCAATGAGTTATGCAAGGCTATTTGGGCACTCTGGAGTTTTTTAAGCGTTGGGTTATTTTGCTCGCCGTTTAACCCACGCGAAACTTCAATCAGGGCGCTGAAGGCAATATCAATGGCTTCACTTGTAATCAGCTTGAATTGCGGGATTAATAACCGGGTTTCATGCTCAAATTCCGTGATACGTGCCTTGTCGTTGCTACTGAGCTTGAGTTCTTTGCCATCAATCACCATTCTGCCGTCTTGAATCATGATGCGCTTTCCAGGGGCGGTATCACGCGAAAAAATCAGCGTGCGACCCTGTTGCGAAAATTCATAATTACTTTCAAAATTACATTCCAGCGACTCCGCATGTGCGGAAAACGAAGCTGCAAAACTTAGTGCAGTGATCAGTGCCAGACGTTTCATGCGAATCCCCTTGGTAATGCGGCGGTGTTTGACAATGCCAGCATAGATTTCGGATTCAATATTCACATGTGCCTTTGGCAGCAATGACTTTCGTCATGGCCTATGAAAAATACTGCTCAGGCCTATGATTGTCTGGCGCCAAAAAAGCGTGTTGGGGCTCGTTTATCGCTAAAATGGCTTATCCTTGGCCATTGCGCAAAGAGTTTTCCTATGAATTTTTTTAGACATCGGCCCTTCCTCAGTCTTTTTTTGTTAGCAAGCTTACTGGGCCTTGCCTTTATGGGCAGCCGCAGTCTGTTTGAACCCGACGAAGGTCGCTATACCAATGTCGCGCTAAATATTGCAGATAGTGGCGAGTGGATTTCCCTGCACCGGCACCCGGAATCCCTGCACTTCACCAAACCACCTTTAACTTATTGGACGATTGCTGCCAGTGTTAAAACCTTTGGCTTCAATACTTGGGCGGTCAGATTGCCGATTGCCCTAGCCTATATCTTTAGCGTATTAATGATTTTCCGGCTAGGCAAAGTATTTTGTCGGGAAAAACCTTGGCTACCGGCGCTTATCTTCGCGACGAGTCCGTTTCCGTTCCTGGCCGGTAATTACATCAGTACCGATTTTATTTTGGCCGTCTGTGAAACGCTAGCGGTTTTATGTTTTACGCAATACGCCTTTTTGAAGAAATCGAAATTCTGGATGGATGCCATGTGGGCCGGCTTTGGCTTGGCCTTTCTTGCCAAAGGGCCGCCCAGCTTATTGCCATTGATGGCGATTATTTTTTTGCTTTGGCAGCAAAAAGATTTGAAAGCACTTTTACGCCCCATTGGGTTTCTGGCTTTTGCCCTCATTGGGCTGGCTTGGTATGGCATTGTGATTCAAAGACATCCGGGCCTATTGGACTATTTTATAGGGCATGAAGTTGTGGCTCGTCTGGCAGATGAAAATATGCAGCGCAGTCCGGAATGGTACGGCCCATTCAAAGTCTATTTGCCGGTCTTTTTATTAGGTGCATTGCCTTGGCTAATAATGGCTGGCGGTGGCATGGCGAGCAATCTCAAATCATGGTCAAGCCAGACCAGTGAGCAGCGTTTTCTGTGGTGGTGGTTATTACTACCGCTGGTAATATTTTCTCTCTCGCGCTCGCGCATGCCGCTCTATGTCTTGCCCTTGTTTACACCGTTCGCCTTATTACTGGGCCAGGCTTTAAGTAAATTCGAGTTCAACACACGCAAAGCCGCGTGGCTGGTGGTCTGGATTGTTGTTTTATTAGGCATGCGCTTAGGCCTAAGCAGCTACAACCACAAAAAAGACCCAGAAGTATTTGCCCAGAAAATCTTGGCTTTTACTAAAACACCACCCCGTGAAATTATTTTCGTCGAAGACATGACCCGCTACGGCCTGCATCTATATTTAGGTTCCCAGATCAACAAGGTCAGCTTCAAGCCACAGACAAAAACCATTTCGGACAGCCAATTCGATATGACCTTGAGTCAGGCGCTCGACCAAAAGCCCGGTAAACGAATCTTTGTTTTTAAACGCGAGAATGAACAGTACTTCAAGAATGCCATGACTGAGAAAAATATCGATCCGGTTTTTTTAGGCACTATTCCCGACCGTAAAGGTCCCACGAGTCAAGACCGGTTGGTCTATACCATTCCAGGTGAGTTTTAAAATTTGGCCGGCTGTAGGGGTGCTGCTTGCTGCGCCCTGTGTCAACATTGTCGCAAATGGGCGCAGCAATCAAGCGCCACTACGATACAACGCAGGGCGCAGCAAGCAAGCGTTCCTACGAAAAGATTTATTTTGCTTGCGATTGACGCTCGGCCCGCATTGCCATACGGGCAATCTTCATTTCTTCACGGGTAATTTTACCGTCATTGTTGCCGTCAATAATACTGAAGTTTTCCGTCAACTTCGGCATTGAACTGCCTAATTCAGCGCGAGTAAAAGCCTGGTCCTTGTTGACATCCAAGGCCTGCATTTTTTGTCGGACAGCCTGCATTTTTTCATGGCCTTTGGCAAGACGTTCCTGACGCTGTCGTTTCTTTTCTTGGTGGCCTTGTTTTATTTCGTCTTGCGATAAGCCACCGTCATGGTTCAGGTCGGCTTTGTCGAAACGCTCACGATGCTTCGGGTTATTCTGAAGTTCGACGTAACTGAGCTTACCGTCACGGTTGGCATCCAATGTCTGAAAGCGTTCTTGCGCCTTGGCCTGCATTTGGGCTTTGCGGTCAGTCGTTTGGCTTTGAGCTGCAGCAAACAGGCTCATGCTCATCACGCTGAGGGCAATAAGGGGAATTACTTTTTTCATGGGGTTTCTCTGTGTTGGTCTTGGGCTTGCCTACTAAAACGCGACAAACCTCAAGCCGTTGACAGCTTGAGTTGGCTTACTTCTTTCCAAAAGCCTTCATGATCAAGACCACACCCAGCCCCCAAGCACCATTCAACAGGAAAGCACCGAGCCACATTTTGGGATCCCAATTGGCCGCAAATGCCATGCCCTTTAACGGGAACACGATCAGCAAGGCCACTACACTAGGCAGAACTGCGCCTAAAAAAATAGCTAATAACCATTGCCGTGAACCCGATTGTTTTTTAATCATTGCCCATAATGCTATGCCCCATACACCACCGAAAAATGCCAGTGAGATAACGGCAGGTACATGCAAGGGCTGGGTTGCGGTCATATCCCAAGCTGGCTTGGGAATTTTTCCGGCAAGATAAAGTAAATGAAAAAGTCCTTGATGAAATATCAAGGTAGAAATAAATCCGGCAATAAATGATCTAAAAATCCACATAAACTCTCCAAAAAAATGATGGCGCACTAATGATGACTTAAGGATGCTCTGCTTCCGCATGCGTTTTTTCTTTACGAATCAAATATAAACCACTTGCGACGATCACCAGTGCGCCAAACAGTGCGACGCCATCTGGCAGGGTTTGCCAAAGCAACCAATCCAGGCCCATACCAAGGGCAAGTGCACTGTATTCAAAAGGCGCCACTACCGAGGCTTCGCCTTTTTGAAAAGCGGCCGTGATCGCTACTTGTCCAAAAAAACCGGTGATACCAATACCCGCCAAGACCATGAAATGTCGCTGTTCAATCGTTTGCCAGTTCGGAGCTGCAATACAGCCTGCACCGATAGCAATCATCGTCATCGCCCAAAACACCATGCTGTCGGAAGTATCAGTTCGGCTCAACACACGAACGGTAATAGCCGATATCGAATAACACACGGCTGCTGCCAAGACAGCGAGGCTGCCGAGGGACACCAGATTTTCCGTGCTGGGCCTTAACACTATCAAGACACCCAATAAACCGATGAAAATGGCGATCCAGCGCGCCTTACCGACTTTTTCTTTTAGCATGGGCACTGACAACACTGTGATCAACAACGGTGCTATGAAAAAAAGAGAATAGGCTTCAGACAAAGGCAAGGTTCTAATGCCATAGGTGAACAAGGCCAGCATGCTAATACCGAGTACGCCACGAAGTAGATGTAAGCTCCAACGAACTTTCAGCAAGCTGGCAGCACTGCCCCGAAGCCACACATACACTACAACAAACGGCAACGATGCCATCGCCCGCATCGCCGTCACTTGAATCGCCGGATAATGTGGCGACAGCCATTTCAGGCCCGCATCCATTAACGAAAACAAGCACACCGCCGCTAACATAGCGGTAATACCCGGCATTGAAGAATTTTTACTGGGCATTAGTACAACGTTCCGGTCATGTAGTTATTGTTACATGAATTTATTGCACGATCAGAAATAAAAACGGCAGCCTTTCGGCTGCCGTTTTGTTCCTTCCTTGGAGAGAGAGAGGTTAAGAATGAATCAATCGCCTACAAAACGAGTACCGATAATCATGCTGCCGTTGCTAACATGGCGAGTACTGCCAATCATCCCTATCGTAATCGTGGTATCTTTTTTGAAGAATTTAGTTGCTTGAGCTTCGCTCAGACCATAACCTTCGATCAAGTTACGTTTAGATACCAAACCACCCAGACAAACCCGTGTGTAGTTGTCGCGAAACACTTGTGATTCGCCCGGTTGCAAGCTACGCCCATCACGCACGGCACCCAATGCAGTGCTGATAAAGCCGCCATAGGGCAAGCCGGTGTTTGGATCGAGCAACGTAGGGTCGTTTAGCACTTCATTTTCTATTTTATAGGTTGCAGTGAAAGTTGTGCGTGCTTGGCCCTGATATACACCCGTTAAATTGTTATAAATTGAAATTCCAAACGGGGTTTGCCAATGGCAGAAAAGCGATTTTGCACTTTTCCCGGGAATTAATACTGCACCCATATCGGGGAAATTAATATTTGCAAATCCATTAACATCAGGAACAACGCACTTGTCTTTAGGGCCAGGTGGAAACATTGGGTCAGGCGTGCAATCGGGTGCGATGGTCAATACACCGCTTTGTACGGTACCAATAAAATTAACGGCACGACCATAAGAATTAGCATCGCCCACCTCTTCATCGGTGTAAGCGGCTTTGGTGCTGGCAGATGCTTTAGTGACGCTCGGCACTTCGATCATGCCATCGGTGCGCAAATATTGCCGCACTTCATTTCGTATGGCTAGTTGAAGTTTTTTCTGGGCCGGAGTGATTTTTTTTACTAGGCCTGATTGATTGGTCGCTGCAATAGCGGCAGTAATACTGAATGCGAGAAGTGATAAGACGACAATACTTTTCTTCACAACAAAGCTCCTAATGAAATTCCGGGATGCCGACCTGAACTTTAATTCATCAACCAAAGTATCGGCGGCATGTATAAGAACGCGACACTTCCGGAAAACCGGACACAATTCACATTTATGGCAGATTTATCGGATAAATTGCCATAAATCACTAGGATTACGTATCTTCGTTAAATATTTTTGACGTACGATCTTCAAGCAATGTTTATGAATGTTATTTTTATTTAACAAATACCTATTCTATGACTTCAAAACCCTTGGAATTTTGGAAAGCGTCTGGCCATTATTTTGAATGGCAAAAGCATGCCATTTTTTATCGTGAGCAAGGCACGGGCGAGGTTTTATTATGTATTCACGGATTCCCGACGGCATCGTTTGACTGGCACCGAATGTGGCCATCGCTAACAAAACATTTCCGGGTTATCAGTCTGGATTTATTGGGTTTCGGTTTTTCCAGCAAACCGCGTCGCCACACTTATTCTGTTTTGGAACAAGCCGATATTATTGCTGCCTTGTTGGTATCGCTGGATATTCAGCAAGTACATATTCTGGCGCATGATCTTGGCGACAGCGTCGCGCAGGAGTGTTTAGCTCGTAATGAAATCTCTCACCCTGAAGCGGCATACACTATCAGTTCGATCTGTTTTTTGAATGGCGGTTTGTTTCCGGAAGCGCATCGTCCGCGTTTAATTCAAACTTTACTACGCGGGCCGTTGGGGCCAATACTCGTGCGCGGATTGAACGAGAAAAAATTCAATCAAAGTTTTGCCGCCGTATTCGGCGCTAACACCCAGCCCAGCGCTATTGAATTATCTGACTTCTGGCATTTGGTCGCATTAAACAACGGTCATCGACTGGCACACCGTTTGCTGCAATATATTCCCGAACGCCGCAAACACCGAGAGCGCTGGTTAAAGGCGATGCAAACCAGTGCGATTCCCCTGCGCTTGATTAATGGTCTCGACGACCCTGTTTCGGGCCAACATTTGCTCGAACGCTATCGCCAATTGATTCCAAATGCCGATGTTGTCGGACTCGAAGGCATTGGGCACTATCCACAAATCGAAGCCCCCGGCGCAGTATTGGCCGCTTTTCTGGATTTTCATAAAAAGATTCCATGAAAAACGCCAGCAATAAATCCATTGGCAAATCAAACCTGCCAGAAAAAACTTGCCTCGTATGCCAACGTCCTTTCACTTGGCGCAAGAAATGGCAGAATGTCTGGGATGAAGTAAAGTATTGCTCAGAGTCCTGTCGCAAAGGCAGTCCACGCATGGCTAGCCCAAAGTAAGCCAGATGTCACAAAGAAAAATTGTTCATGTCGATATGGATGCCTTCTACGCCTCGGTTGAACAACGTGATGACGCCAGTCTTCGCGGAAAACCGGTGGTCGTGGCATGGCGTGGTGCACGCTCGGTAGTTTGCGCGGCGTCTTACGAAGCGCGAAAATTTGGCATCCGTTCCGCCATGCCGGCAATACGCGCCGAGCGTTTATGCCCAGACGCAATTTTTGTGCCGCCTGATTTCGTTCGCTACAAAGCGGCTTCAAAACATGTGCGTGAAATATTCTCGCGGCATACCGATTTAATTGAACCCTTGTCGCTGGATGAAGCGTATCTGGATGTCACCGAAAACAAGCTCGAATTAGCCTCTGCTACCGAAGTAGCTTTGCAAATTCGCCACGCTATTTATGAGGAAACTCAACTAACAGCATCGGCCGGTATTGCACCCAACAAATTTCTCGCAAAAATTGCTTCTGACTGGAATAAGCCCAATGGCCAATATGTGATCAAGCCGGCGGCAGCCTTTGATTTCCTGACACTCCTGCCGGTAGGCAGGTTGCCCGGTGTTGGCAAAGTGATGGAAGCCAAATTGGCGAAACTCGACATCAATAGTGTTGGCCAACTGCGCCAACACAGTGCGCAAAGCCTAGAAGTCAGATTCGGGCGTTGGGGTTTGCGTCTGCATGAGCTTTCAATGGGTATTGACCATCAACTTGTGGTGTCGGAACGTCCAACACAGCAAATTTCCAGCGAAGACACCTTTCAGCAAGATTTGTTACTGGAAGAAATGGTTCCGCATATTCAGCAGCTTGCCGAAAAGACTTGGGCGGGCTATCTGCGTGAAGAACAACGAACAGCCCGTACGATCGTACTAAAACTCAAAACGTCGGACTTCCAGACACTGACTCGCAGCTACACGCCGGAAACACCGACCAAAACCTTCGACGATTTTGTTGCGGTCGCTATGCAAATGCGCGAAAAGGTAAATTTACCTGCCCACACGCGTTACCGATTGGTAGGCATTGGTCTTACCAATTTCATTGAAACCAGCCAGATTCGCTTACAGCAAGGCCTGTTTAGCTGACGTAGGAGCAAGCTGTGCTTGCAAAAAACCTTGTCGCAGGTTTTCGCGAGCAGAGCTTGCTCCTACATTAGTTTTGGTCGCAAACTGGTCACGCCAGAGCGCACTCTTTTCGACACTTAGGTAGAAGACGATAAATTTTGAGTAAAATACTGCTTTCGACACCACCCCTTATAAACTCCCGGAGTTTCCCCGTGCCCTCTTTCGACATTGTTTCCGAAATCGACAAACATGAACTCACCAATGCCCTCGATACCGCCAACCGCGAGCTTGGCACCCGATTTGATTTCAAAGGCAGCGACGCCAGCTTTGACGTTGACGGCTTTGTTATTACCCAGCGCGCACCCAGTGATTTTCAGCTAAAACAAATGCTCGACATTCTGCGCGCCCGATTAATTGCTCGCGGCATCGACATTCGCTGCATGGAAGTAGGCGATGTCGAAACCAATCTGGCCGAAGCCCGCCAGAAAGTGACCATCAAGCAAGGCATCGAACAAAAACTGGCAAAGAAGATTGTCGGCATTATTAAAGACGCCAAGCTCAAAGTCGAAGCCCAAATTAATGGCGAGAAACTTCGGGTTACCGCAAAAAAACGTGATGACTTGCAGGACGTTATGGCGCTTTTGAAAAAATCGAATATTGAACTGCCATTGCAATTTGAAAATTTCCGAGATTAATTTAGAATACGGAAATATTTCTCATAGGAGCGAGCTCTGCTCGCGAAATGCTTCGACGCAGATTCTCGCGAGCAGAGCTCGCTGCTAGGAAGTAAGCTTCAAACGCTCGATGGTTTTCTGTTTTTCCTGCCAGATGTTATTTAGCCAGTGCTGAAAACGGCCACGAAACTCAGCGTCATTCTCATAATCGCCGACCATCTCCGGCTTGATTTCACGCTCGATAATATCAATCTGGATATGGCGGATACGGCCAGCAAACAAATCAAATAACTCGGGCTTGCGGTCCGAATACACTATCGTTACATCCAGAATCGATTTAATGCTGTCGCCCATTGCATCGAGCACAAAGGCAATGCCGCCGGCTTTTACTTTCAACAGATCCTGGAATGGCGAAGCTTGCTTTTGGTGCTTTGCCGAAGTAAAACGTGTGCCTTCGACAAAATTCATCACCGATACCGGCTGAAATTTAAAGCGTTCACAGGCCTTGCGGGTGGCTTCAATATCCTTGCCTTTCAATTGCGGATTTTTTTCCAGAAAAGCTTTCGAATAACGCTTCATGAAGGGAAAATCCAGCGCCCACCAGGCCAGGCCAAGAAACGGAACCCAGATCAATTTATCTTTCAGAAAAAATTTCAGGAACGGAATGCGGTGATTGAATATCTTCTGCAATACTGGAATATCAACCCAGCTTTGATGATTGCTGATGACCAGATACCAACCTTCATATTTCAATGATTCCAGACCGTTAACGATAAATTTTGTCGGCGTTACCACATCAATTAACCAGCTATTGAAGGCGACCCAGTTTTCGGCAATCTTGATTAGAAAAGCAGACAATACTTTTCTAATCCCCTGAAAAGGTAATAGCCATTTCAGCAAAGCCATCAAAAACAAAAATGAGGTGTGCAGGAGAGTACTCAACATGACAAGACCAATGGCTATCACTGCAAACACGGAAGAAAGAAACTTCATCACTCACCTTTCATAAATAGTTTGGCCTGCTCCCGAGTATCAACAAGCCTGTAATGGCCAGCCTCAAGTGAGCCCAAGTTTAATTTGCCAATTTCGCTGCGATGCAGATGAACCACATGATTACCCACGGCGGCAAACATGCGCCGAATTTGATGATAGCGACCTTCGATAATCGTCAATTGAACCTGCAACTCCGATATCGGCTTCAATACGGCAGACGCAAGTGGCGTGTTTTCGTTTTCAAGCATCATTTCGCCGCTGGCAAACAATTGGATCTCGTCGCCTCTCAGCGGATGGGTCAATGTCGCTTCATAGACTTTAGGTAATTTATTCTTGGGCGAAATAATACGGTGCAGTAAATCGCCGTCATCTGTCATCAAAAGCAGACCGGTGGTTTCCTTGTCGAGACGACCAACCGGTGCCAGCACCGGTTTGCGAATACGAAAACGATCCGGTAATAAATCATAAACCAGCCGACCTTTGTCCTTGGTCGAGCAGGTATAACCGGCCGGTTTATGCAGCATTAGCAAGATGCCCGCTTCGGGGTCCAACCCTTGTTCATCGACACGAATATTGACGTGCGCGGGGCTGTCATCGGCATAAAGTACCTCACCGGAGGCGTCGGTAATACGACCTTCGCGGAACATTGTGGTCACTTCCTTGCGACTGCCGTAACCCAGATTGGAAATATGTTTGACTAATTTCATTAATGCCTTGTCCGTGGTTTACCTTATTGCTGCAAATACTTTGAAGCCTTCCCGCGTAGCGAGCACATTTACCTGCGAGAAATATTTTTTCAAACCTGCCTCGTATGGCAAGTGGCGATTGGCTACCATATAAAAACGCCCATTAGGCTTTAGTGATTTAGCCGCGGCTTCAATAAATGCTTGTCCGACGGCCTGCACTTCAACACCGCCCTGATGAAACGGCGGATTACTGATAACGAAATCGTAGGGCCCTTGAACACCTTGAACCACATCATGCCAGCAATAATATATTTCAATGCTTTTTTCAAATGACGACAAATTCGATTTTGCACATTCCAATGCCCGCGCTTCGGCTTCATAAACATCCATTGCCTTGACGTTTTTACACTGGCTTAAAACTGTGTGCGTCAAATAACCCAAACCGGCGCCTAAATCGGCGCCGTGGCCCGCTAAATCTTTGGGCAAATGCTCCGCCAACAGTTGCGAGGCAATATCGATCCGGTCCCAGGCGAAAATGCCTGGACGCGAGATAAAACCGCTTGCTTCAATCCTACGTGGTGCGTCTAGCTTCAACCAGTCATCTAATAAAACCTCGTTGACATTCTTTTTATTGGCCCAAAACACCCGGCATTTATTTTTACTGGTTGATTGAAGATTGGGCGCCAGTTGTCGAAGATCATTCTCACCTGATTTTGCACCGGCACTGTTTTGCATGCTAACCACGACCAGGCCGTCTTCACTTCCCCGCTGAAGTGCTTGTGCGAACAATGCGCGTGTTTCATCGCGTTGTGGCGGCGGCAACACCAGCACTATTGGGTAGGCCTTATGAATATGTTGAATAATCGGAAAACCTGCCCGTTCCAGTTCATCGGAAAACGGTTTGTAGCTTTGCTGGCAATCGATTTGCTCTATTTTTATTTGTGCAGGAATCACGCCCGAACGAGCTCGTAAAAAAAGCGCCTGTCCACGCCACGCAATGGCACCGGTCAGGAACGGATGCCATAAAGCGCTAAATGCGGGGTTTTGATCAATCATGGGGGGATTTTACCGCGATTGGCCTTATCTTGAAGAATACTGGGCAAATTTATGCCTTTTCGCGTTTAATAATGCAGTCCAGAAGGCTTAGAATGAAATGGCATCATTTATTAGGAGAAAACCCATGCGTCACAGTCATATGCTGATTGGTAGTGCTTTGCTCGTGCTCTTGCTGTCATCGTGCAAAAAAGAAGAGGCCGCCACGGCAGCCGCTCCGGTCGCGGAACCGGCAACGCCTGCAAAGACTTCCGAGCCAATGGCAGAGCCTGTGGCTACCGATGCGCCCGTGGAAGGTCCTGCTTCAGCGCCTGTCAATGCCGAATTCAGCGTAGAAAGCGTGCCGGTTTCGACCGTTTCGATGCCGCCTTTTCCATTTTTCAAAACACCCGATGGTTTGGTCAATAGTTATGACGACAATAAAAGCACGCTAAATTTTGATCAGCATTACTTTCTGGCGGGAAATAAACTAGTCTTAGTGGAAGGCAAGCTCTATTACAATCAGATAAACCTTGTAAGTGCCGATAAAAGCCGCGAATACACCGCATTAGAATTTCATCGTAATTATGAAAATGCGATTACCGCACTCGGCGGCAAGAAAATCAGCAGCACCCAATTTACACGAAAAATTACCAACGAAGCCGGCGATCTGCGCGAGGTCAATAAACATTGGCGCAGTTCACCTCCGACATCAGGTTATCAACACAATAGCTATCTTATCCGCAATGCTAAAAACGAATACTGGATTCATATAGGTACCAGCCAGTTTTCAAAACAAGGATATGTTGTGGTGCTGCAAAAAGAAATCATGCAGCAATCGCTTGGCTTTCTGGATGCCAGTGCGATGAAAAAAGCGTTAGACGCCGATGGTCGTGTCGCCTTGTATATTAATTTCGACATCGATAAATCCACCCTGCGTCCTGACAGCCAAGCGGTCATGGATGAAATCAACAAACTACTCTCGAACAATACCGGCCTGAAGCTCTCCATCGAAGGTCATACCGACAGCACCGGCGCACCGGATCATAACCGCCAACTTTCCACTGCCCGTGCTCGCAGTGTTTTGGGCGGATTGGTAGGCCTGGGCATCGATCCTGCACGTTTAAGTTCAAAAGGTTTCGGCCCTGACAAACCTCTGGCGGACAATACCAATGAAACTGGCCGTGCGAAAAACCGTCGTGTCGAACTTGTAAAAATGTAGAGCTTGGCTTTACCTGCAACCCGCAATAAAAACGCCGCTTGATGCGGCGTTTTTATTGCTGAATAAGCTTACTGATAGCCCGCTACCAGCTGAACAATACAAATGCCCAGGTAAACTTTATTGCTAGCCGGTCGTTTTCCTTAATCGTGTCTCAAGAGAAATTACCCAAAGGAAAAAGCTTATGAAAAAATTAATCACCTCTGCCATTACCTTATGCATCGGCTTTGCAGCAACAGCCGATGCGGCCCGTTATGACAGGGTCAAACAGCTCGGCAGCACCCGCTTAAGCCATTCCGAAAATGACCGCGATGTTCTACGCTTTCGAAATTGCCGCAACGGCATTCACGCGATACAACTACGCACAAGCCGTGGCCAGATTGAAATTGAACGGCTCTGGGTGCGCTATGCCAATGGCGAACGCGACAACTTGAATGTAGGCGATCGCATTTCAAAAGGTGCGGCCACTCGCTGGATTGACCTACGTGGTGGGAGCCGCTGCGTAGTGGAAATCGGCATTATCGGTGACACCGAACGTAGCCGTGACCAAGCACGTGTGGATATTTGGGGTCGTTAATTAACAAACCCAACTCCAGTCCTTGTACAAAAACCTCTCCGCAATGGGGAGGTTTTTGTTCGGCCGCCATTAAGCCAATTTATCGCTTTAAGCTAGTTCAGGCTTTATCCTAGGCCGTCTGCCCGTTTTGTGAGAATCCAGATGCGTCGCCCATTATATGCTGCGATTTTTGTTTTCGGCTTTGGCTACTGCCTGACGGCAAACTCTGAAGCACCACCGCGCTTTCCACCGCAAGCGGTCTGGCATCAAAATATCAGCCAGGCGCCGCTGCATCCTCAATCGACCTCAATGATTACCAGCCTCAACAATCTGGGCGGCTTCGGCTTTGGTCGTATGCAGATTGATTTCGGTATGAGAATTGTTCGTGCCGCGCCGGGCGCACCGACTCGTAGCATTGTCGGATTTCCGGATGCAAGCCAATACTACGCGCCCGATTGCGAGCCGATTGGAACGTTAATGCCGGTGCCGGCCAATGCAGCCATTGAGGCCTCGACCAATCTAACTTGTGACAATAATAATGAGGATTGTCATCTGCTGGTTGTGCAAGAAAATATTTTGTATGAAGCCTATCGTGCTAATGCTTCCGGCGGCAGTGGTATGCAGGCACAGTGTCTAGCGATCTGGAAACTGGACCGTGTCTATCAAGCGAGTAATCGCGGCGAGCATTGCACCAGTGCCGATGCCGCCGGCTTTCCGATTGCACCGCTTTTATTCAATGCCGATGAAGTCTATGCCGCAACGCAAATTTCTGATGGTGACTTGGGACATGCCATACGTTTTATTCTTCCCAATGCTCGCATGGCATCGAACGATCCGGCTCCCAATACCACGCGTCGCATTCCGGTTTATGTGCGCCCTGCCAGCCATGCTGGCGGGCCGAACGGGCCGACAACGACCATTCCCTATGGTTCGCGTTTGCGCCTGCGTGCAGATTTTCCCGTAAATCTATACAACCCGGCAGCGCAAGTTATCCTGCGCACCATGCAGCGCTATGGCATCGTACTTTCCGATGGCGGCAATATTGCGCTCACCGCTGAAGATGATATTTACACTACCCGTAAATGGAGTGAATTGAATATAAGTTCACGCATTTTCGATCAAGCGGTTCCGAGTTCGCCAGTGCGTGTGCAGGATTTTTCGGTTATCGATACCGGGGCTCGTATCATTGAAACCTACGACTGCGTTCGCAATGCCGAACCACTTGCACAAATTCCAGTAAATCTGGAAGCGCGTATCAAACGAAGCAGCCGCTACAGTGTGAAACTGCTGAATTTAAGCTGGCAAAATGGCACGGCCAAAGTTGATATATATCGTGATGGCGTTTTTCGTATTAGTGTCGATAACAACGGTAGCTACATAGAAAAGCCGAGTAATAACCCGCGTGCCAGTTACATGGTCTGCAATGCCAACACCACGCAGTGTTCAAACGCTGCAATAGGGTTGCCAGACAGGTACATTGATCCGCCACGGCCTCAGCCGCAGTAATGTGCTTATCCGGTGCTATGGAGCAATCACTTTCTAGATGATTGTTTTTGCCCTGTTTTAATACTAGGCTGGGCTTTGCATAAAGCAGGAGTGCGAGAAGATGAAAAAAATGTCAGGCTTGTTCAAGTTATCGGCAGCGATCTTCATTACGTTGCCATCGGCCTACTTTTTTTCGGTAATTCATTTAGCTTCCGGCATAGTGCCCAATGACACCCAAGCAGCACCGCCGCCCGCAACAGGTTCTGGTGTTGATGGAACAGTACGAGACCAATACCCCAATTTCGTGCCCGTACAGCGATTAATCAAGCCAAGAAAAGGCGAGTTACCACCGCAGTATTTAGTTTCACCGATATCGCCGTTTAGCTTGGGCTGCGAGAGTGCCGCACAAACCGGCACCTCCTATGTGAATGCCGAAGTAGAACCTTATGTCGCCGTTAATCCCTTGAACCAAGACAATTTAATCGGTGCTTGGCAACAAGATCGCTGGTCCAATGGCGCCGCACGCGGAATTGGCACTGGCATCTCTTTTGATGGTGGTAAGACCTGGAGTGCCAAATCCATTGCATTTTCTCGTTGTAGCGGTGGCTCGGCACTTAACGGTGGCAATTACGAAAGGGCCACAGACCCGTGGATTAGCTTTTCTCCCAATGGAACAGCGCATGCCATGGCATTGTCTTTAAACCGAAGTACTGGCTCGCAAAATGCCATGCTGGCTAGCCGTTCGCTTGATGGCGGCTTGACCTGGAGTAACCCCGCCACATTGATTTTAGATAACGACGGCGCGGTATTTTTCAATGATAAAAATACGATTACCGCAGACCCTACCAATTCAAATTTTGTGTATACCGTGTGGGATCGTCTCGCCTCGAATGGGAATGGTCCGACCTATTTCGCACGTTCAATTAATGCTGGCTTGAGCTGGGAAACGGCACGCTCAATTTATAATCCCGGCGGTACCGACCAGACCATCGGCAATGTCATCGCCGTGCTACCTGACGGCGTATTAATTAATTTATTAACTAAAATTGTGACGATCAACAATGTCGATATCACAACACTTGAAGTGATGCGCTCAAGTGACAAAGGCCTCACATGGACTCAACCCATCTTAATTTCGAATTTGTTGGCCATAGGTACAAACGATCCTGAAACGGGTACCAGAATTCGAGATGGTTCCATTTTGGGACAAATTGCGGTGGCTCCCAACGGAAAACTTTATGCAGTCTGGCAAGATTCGCGCTTTAGTGGTGGCGTACGAGATGGCATTGCACTTTCCAGTTCAAGCGATGGCGGCTTTACTTGGTCAACGCCAAGGCAAATCAATGCCAATACCAACATACCGGCTTTCATTGGCACCGTGCACGTTAAAGCTGACGGCGTGATTGGCGTGACTTATTATGATTTCACTAGCAATACTTCCGATCCGGGCACATTGCTAACCGACTATTGGCTTAGTACTTCAAACGATGACATTAGCTGGAGTACGAATCGCATCACCGAGCCCTTTGATTTAACAACTGCGCCTTTTGCAGGGGGTTATTTTCTGGGTGATTACCAAGGCTTGGTCAGCAGCTACAATGTATTTATTCCCTTCTTCGTGAAAACCAATAGCGGCAACTTCAGCAATCGCAATGATGTATTTGCAGCACCGGCGATTTTCAAACCGATCGGAAAATCTTTTATTGCCTCCAGCGTTGCCATTCCCAAAAGCACTGAGATCGCACGTCTAGTACACGAAAATATTAGGCGTGTAAAACAACAAAGATTAATTCGATGGCAAGGTCGGCACTTACCAAATGCAAGGCCTTAGAGTTCTAAGCAACTCACATTAAAAAACCCGGTGATCTCTAATGAAATCGCCGGGTTTGGCTTTGTTTACGCAATGAGCTTATTTTTCTTTGGGTGTCCAGCCTTTTGCTTGCGCCAAGGTCGAAGCAACAGCCGCAGATGACTCTTCCACCATGTCGTCAATTCCCTTGCTCGCGCCCACAATGCCACCCCAAGCCCATAATTTGCTAAAAGGCGCATTTAATAGTTCTTTCTGGGAAGCTGCATCAACGACTCGAACATTGCCACCGAAACTGGCCGCTCCCAACCCTATCAAAATGGCTCGTGCAACACGACTGCCTGGTTTGTATTTAGTGATGTCGCCGGTTACCAAACATTCTTTTTCAAGACCGCGAGCCTTATCGCCAAACTCGACTGACTTAAAAATTGGCCCGAAATCACTGACTAACCTACTTTCGATATCCCGAGCAAAGTTTGCGCCGGTAGAGGCATCTGCCTTGCCCTTGGCAGGCACACCAAAAGCAAACACTGTGATATTTTCACACTCAGAAAGTGAAGTAGCTCCTGAAGTACTGGTCTTTAAGGATTTCGCTTTAGTTGAACTGCTAGAGGCACAACCCGATAGTATGGCAATTGAAATGAGTGATGCAGCGACAACCAACTTCTTTGAAAGTGGCATGTTATTCCCCTGATGGTATGGTTTATGAAATGGATTTGGAAGCACACATGGGTGCTTCAATAGTTGAAACAACTGACCGATTGCTTTTTTCGTGGGGTCTTTTTATCTTATGAAGCTCTATTTCCCGCCATTGCACTATTTCAATAGGCGTGAAACCTATGTCAGCGATTGGATTAGCGTTTGCAATGAGCATTGAAAATCGAATAAGTTATGTGGCTTCTCCCTGCGTCCGCAATTGCTGTCTGGACGAAAATGAGGTCTGCATGGGCTGCGGCCGTCATATCAATGAAATTCTTGCTTGGCATCAATCCTCAGGCAAAGAGCGCGAGGAAATACTTGCCCAAGCCAGACACCGACTGATTCAAAAGCCGGAAGGTTACAAGAAGTAAACTCCTTATAACATTTACTTTCATTGCGTAATTCCCTAACAATAGGAGCTTGCTTCGTCGTGGATGCCTTGTATGGAACAAAATCACTTGAAG
>Ga0105048_10007453_pt1 | contig 17576 bp, 14 predicted proteins | sample MAT05_FD_78382 | JGI IMG/M metagenome (GOLD analysis project Ga0105048, IMG submission 78382) | Freshwater microbial communities from Lake Fryxell liftoff mats and glacier meltwater in Antarctica - MAT-05 | ecosystem: Environmental > Aquatic > Freshwater > Ice > Liftoff microbial mat | place...
CATCGACGCCATCTCGGTTCAGTAAGCCCCCCGCGCGGCTCGCCCGCAGACACAACCGCGCTCGCCAAACAACAACGCTGCGGACGCTCCCCCCGCGGCATCGGTGCGTGTGTATCCGGGCCAGAGCCCGGTTATGCGTCCGAATGCATCGGCACCCCCTGAGGCCCCGCGCGCCAACTCCATCCGTGTGGCTCAGTTCAAGACGCTGATCACTCACGGACAATGCCCGCCGCGGCCGCGCCGCTTGCGGACTTTCTCCAGCGTCACATGTCGCTCGCCCTTAACCCCCGCCCACTCTCACGGCAACCCCACCAGCCACCCCGGCTCCGGCTCCGCCCGCAGCCCCGCCGACCCATCACCAAACACGCCGTTGAACCGTGTCGGAGGGCGCAAACCATGCACCCGCCCCAGCCGCTCGCGCACGTGCGCCGGCTGCCGAAAATCCAGCACGCTCGCCGTCCGTGTCGGCGGCGGGCCGTCCGTCGTCGTGGCCGCCGCCAGCGAATCCACCAAAATCACGGCCTCGCTCGGCCGCGGCAACTTGTCCAGCGCGATGTACACCGCGCCCGTGTCGTAGTTGTCCGGGTCGCCCGCCTGACCCGCGTGCCCCGTCACATTCACCGCATACGTCCGCTCCATCCCCGGCGAATACAACGCCCGCACACTCGGACACACCAGCACCGTCCCCGCCGAATACAGCTCCGTCCCTGTCGTCCCCGTCCGCCCCGACGACTGCTGCACCACCAGCGCCCAGTTGGGCACCCGCGCATACGGCTGCCCCAATGCCGGCGACTTCCCCCGATACTCGTCCGCATACGCCCGCATCACCACAAACGCCTGACGCAGGTTCGACGCGCACTGCACCGCCCGCGCCGACGCCCGCGCACCCGCCATCGTCGGGAGCAACACCGCTGCCAGAGTCGCGACCACCGCGATCACCACCAGCAGCTCCACCAAACTAAACCCATGTCGAGCCGAGACATCAGCGCCCCGATCGCCCGGCAACCTGCACACCGCCCCGCGTTGCCGGTTCCTGGCGATCCAGCCATAGACCCGTGCGCCCACCCACGCGATGCCCGGAACATACATCAGCAGCCCCGGCACGAATCCCAGCGGCGTCCGCCGCAGCGCCCGCCGCACGGCCGCGTACCCGATCAAAACACGCCCATCTGCCGTCCGCATCGGCATGCCCGTCATGGCCGCCTCGATCGGCACCGGCAGCCGCTCCGGCGGGAGGCTCGTGAAATCCACAAACTCCAATCGCCCCAGCCAGTCGAGGGCCGACAGCACCCGCCGACTCCGCTGGCACAAGCCGCACGCCCCGTCGAAATAGCAGACATCCCGTGCCACCCGAGATCCTAAGCCGCCACCGGCTTCTTCACGCCGCGCTTTGAACAGGTGGCCCGACCGTGAGGAAAGGCTTTGCTTCGCCAACGTGCGCGCAGGCCAGAACCTCCTTTACAGTCGGGCTGCCGGCCGGGCTGCCTGCCCCCTTCCCCGCCTCCTGCCCCCTCGGCTATCCTCTCTATCTCATACCGCCTGTCACTTGAGGGATCAGGCAGCGGTCCGGCTGCGAACAGACCTTTGGCGTGTGGCGATCCTCAGTCGCTCGCACGGGGGTTGTTCAACCGATAGCCGCCGCAAATGCGTCCGGCGGTGGTCCTCCAGGAGCTTGTCATGTCGCCATCGATGCCGCCCAACGCCCAACCCCGCGCCTTCTCGATCATCGAGCTACTCGTCGTCATCCTGATCCTGGGGGTCGTGATGGCCATCCTTTTCCCGGCCATTTCCGGGGCCCGCTCCAACGCCCGCAACGCCGCTTCGCTTTCGCTCATGAACAACCTGTCGACCGCGGCCAACCAGTTCGCCACAGACAAACGCACCGAGCCCGGCTACTTCAACACCACCGACATGGCCCACATAGACAACGGCACCCTCGCACAACCAGGCCGCGGCTTCAGCGCCATGCAGAACATGCTCCTCGACCTCCTCGGCGGCGTCACCGACCAGTCCGCCACCGTCGACGGCTTCAACATCATCTCCGTCGGCCCACGCGCCAGCGGCGCCGTCAAGGTTGACACCCGCCTCCTCGGCACCGCACCTTCCGCCACCACCAAAAGCTACTTCAAACCCGACGGCACCTACCTAGCCGTCCAAGACACACCCGAGAAGCAACCCGGCTCCGTCCCCGCACACCGCCTCCTCCCCACCATCATCGACGCCTTCGGCAGCCCCGTCCTCGCCTGGGTTCAGAACAAGTCCCCCGCCGTCAACTTCGCCGGGATCAACTCCGGCGACCCTCAAACAGCCCAGTTCTATTGGGCCACCAACGCCACCTTCCTCCGCTCTACGCAACTCGGCAAACTCGGTAAAGACCAGACTGTCGTCGGCAACTTCAACCGCCCCGGCAGCCTGATCGGCGCGGGCCTCGACCCCCTTGAGGTCAGCATCTCGCTCGAAGCCATCCTCGGCAACCCCGCCTTCCCCGCCAAGCTCGTCAGCGGCAACCCCGTCGCCAAGCCCGGTGCACCCCGCGGCCCAATCATCTTCCACTCCGCCGGACCCAACGGCATCTTCGTAGGCTCCAACGAACGCGGCGGCAACGCCGCCCGCGGCGTCGCCCCCATCAACAGCATCAAGTACAGCTCCACCGACGACGCCATGCGCCAGGGCGAGTTCGACGACGTCATCCTCCGCGCCGGCAACTGAATAAGTAGCCCGCTCAGGTAGCCCGGCCGACAGGAAGGGCTTCACCCCGCGCACGTACCAACATGCCAGGCCCTACTTCACAGTCGGGCTGCTTGTGCCGAAGTCGAGCCCTCACTGTCGGGCCGCTTGCAGGGCTGCTCGGCCGCGCACGCCCCTTCCTAGTTCTGATCCATCGCCATGCGTCTGAATCTGTGTCCCTTCCCCTGTCTTCACGGTCTGCCCGCCGTGACGATGTGTGGCCACGCGCTCCCCGCGCCAGCTGGCCGCCACCGCGACGCGTTCGCCTGCGGCTTGATCTGAACCAGTTTCAAGGGAGGGTCCGGCCGTGCTCTCAGCCAAAGACCATTCGTGACAGGGCCGTCGGAGTACTTTCGTCCTCCGACGACAGAGAGAACCATGAAGTTTGGTACGTGAAGGCTTAGCCCCTCATCGCGAAAACCCGCCCGGCGACTCTCACCGCCGGACAGGCACTCTCTCGCACCGAGCAAGCCCGGTGCGACTCCGTCGAGACGTTTCCAGTATACCCCGAAATTGACGAAGTGGCACACAACTTCATGAACTTCAGCATCACGCGGCGGCACGACCCGCAAACATGACCCAAACTTAACCCCCGTGTTTGGGTTGTGCAAGCCAAACTTCGTCCAAAACGATCGCGCCAGCGCCGATTCACTCGCCCTGACGAAAAACCTCCCGGCGAGACCTCTCGCCGGGCGGTTCGTTTTTGAGAAGCCTCAAACCAGAATCAATCGACCAATCTCAAGCCCGACGACGACGGGCGGCCATCAGGCCGCTGAGGCCCAGGAGGGCAGCCGCGCCGGGGGCGGGGATGGCGGCGTAGGAAATGTCATCGACGATTGCGTGATCCCCAGCGAAGCCACCGCGGCTGTGGAACTGGAGCGCATCGACGCCGAAGATGTTACCACCGTTGAAACCGGACTGGCGAGCACCCTCTTCCCACGACGGGGTGATGGCAGAACCGACCAGGCCGTTAATGCTGTCAAAGATGGAGTAGCTGATCGAGTCGTTGGCCACGCCATCGGCGAACGTGAGCGTGCCTACCACGCGATACCAGTCGCCCCAGTTGAGACCGGTGATGTCCTGGCTGACAAAGTTGGCACCGGAATCCATGCCGAAGGCGCGGGCAATGAGGTTGCCGGTGCCGTCCTTCTGGAAGCCGAGGAAGGTCGTGCGATCGGGCCCGTAGGACTCAACGCGGAAGCGGAACGTACCAGCCGGACTGCTGGTCGGAATGGTGCGGAACCAAAGCGACCACTGGAAGACGTTGTTCGTCGAGTTGACCGGCGCGACGCTCTCGCCTGCGTCGGTCAGGAGGCGTGGCGTGCGGAGGTTGTCGATGACGCCATCGTTGCCTGAGCCGTTGTTGCCGACGACAAGGCCATTGGTGCCCAAGAGACCGACACCGGCGGTGACGGCCTGCTGCGTGGAGCTGTTCGACGGGTTGTACCAGTTGCTGTCACCGGGAACGCGGATGTCGGCCCCGCCAACGCCCGGGGGATTGCCCAGAGACATGCTGTCGAAGTTGATAACGTTCGACGAGGGCGCTGCCAGGGCAGCGGTGCCAGCGGCGGCGGACACGAGGGCGGTGATAATCAAACGCTTCATGACTCTCTCGCTTTCGGGCTTTCGCCCAACGATCGGCGCACCAAGCCCCACAAGGGCCAGCGGTGAACCAAGTAACACGGGCTTTCGCCCGTCGTAAAACCCGCCCAACGACTCTCGACGGTGGGCAGGTACTCTCACGCGTGCAGTGGACTGCACGCACTCTCAAACCAAACTCAAGTCCGGCGACGACGGCTCGCCAGGATCCCACCCAGCGCCAGCAGCGCCGAGGCGCCGGGCGTGGGAATGAAGCGATTGAAGCTGGTCCACTGGGCCCCACCGCTAAAGCCCGGGTTGCCCGCGGCGTTGTAGTTTGCACTCGCCGGCAGGGTCTCGCTTGAAACAAAGCCCGACTCGGACGAGAGCCCGACCGCGAAGTCGATCGCCGTATCGAGCACCGTCACGCCCAGGGCGGCGTACGGCACCTGCAGTTCGCGGAAAGCGTCGCTCGAATTGGTCGAACCGGTGGACGAGAAGCCCGGCGTGTTGAGGATGTTGACGAACCCATAGGCGCTCCGCGACGCGCCCGCGAGTCCGCCCGCGAACGTATCGATCTGGAACAAGAACGTGCCGGACAGCGAGAAGACCACGGCGTAATCAGGGTCGAAGGTCGCCGGGAGCGACGTGTTGGTCCGCAGCAGCGCGGTGATGGCGCGGCGCGAGCCGTCGGTGCCGTCGGTCGCCTGATTGGCCCCGTTGATCCCGCCGACGCGGGTATCAAGATACATCACGAACACGTTGAAGAGCGTCGCACCGGGCAAGAAGCCGATGGTCAGCACGGGGTTGGCCCCGCCCGACGAGTTCATGAAGACCTGGGCCTGGCCCGCTACGCCGTTGAAGCTGCCGCCGCCGCCGGCACCGGTGGTCGCGGCACCGGTCAGCGTCACGCTCGCCGTCGGCGTCCGCCCAGTGCCCAGCGAAACGCCATAGCGGTACGAGTTGCCGGGGCCGTATTCATCGTTCTGAATGTTGCCGTTGACGCCCGGCAGGCCGTAGCCACCGCTGGCGGCGTTAACGGTCTGAGCCTGGGCCAAGGCGACGCTGGCCATGCCTGACGATGCGATGAAGGCAATAGATGACACAACTCGATTCATGGTCTCTCCTCACGGGAAGCAGCCGGGCCATAGGCCCGGCTTTACACATTGATCGCCCCCAACGAACTGGGGACTCAGATTAAAACCCTCAACGGCGGCTTTCGTCGCCGAAGGGGTCTTCTTACCTCCGCTTCCACGGATGATCCATTCCGTGTGTTTCGTAAAGCGGATGCTTTGATCGGTCACGAGCGCCCGGACCCCCCCGGAACGCCACAAGCGTGTACAGAACCCTGCGTGCCGGTATGTGAGCCGACACTGTGGAAGAGACGCCGAAACTTGCGCCGCTTCCACCGGGTAGCAAACGATCAACCCACGCCCGGTCTCGCGCCGGGATGGGGGTAAGAGGACAAACCTGCATTCACACACGACTGTTTCCAGCCCTGCGCGAGCTCGAAGCCTCACGACCGGCGCTAGCCGAGCGGAGGGAAGGGAGGGAAGAAGGAGACTGGTCGTCGGGCCGACGCGGTGCCGGAAGGACCCGACCGTGAAACCTCACGACCGGCGCTAGCCGAGCGGAGGGAAGGGAGGGAAGAAGGAGACTGGTCATCGGGCCGGCGCGGTGCCGGAAGGACCCGACCGTGAAACCTCACGACCGGCGGTAGCCGAGCGGAGGGAAGGGAGGGAAGAAGGAGACTTGAAGGAGCCACGGCCACGCCCCGCGGCGTGCGCCGAACTCCAATGGAAATCCTCGCCGACGCTTTCGCGCAGCTCGAGGAAGCAAAGGTGATCAGTGACTCGGCGGGGCCATGCCGCGCCTCGTCCGGATCTGGTTCTCTCAAACCTCGTGGATAGCTTTCGCTTGGCCATGAGGGAAGGAAGGAAGAAGACTGTGCGACGCGCCAGCCCTTGTGCGGGGCCGCGGCGTCTGTCGTGTAAATCCTCGGACGCGCTTTCGCGTCAGCCCGAGGAAGGGAAGGATCGGTAAGGGCCTGCCCCGGGCGGGCGCTGGCCAAACAAATCGGTTTCCGAGACCTCGCAATCAGCTTCCGCTGATCATGAGGGAAGGGAGGGAAGAAGGAGTTCACTACGAAACCGCCGAGACGGACCCCGCGGCCCGCTCCGACGCTTCATGGATTCCCTCGGTTGCGCTTTCGCGTCAAACCGAGGAAGGGAAGGAGGTTGACGCAGCGGGCGTGCCATCACGCGCCGCCGCTTAAGCTACTCTCCGAAGTGTCGGCGACCCGCGTCGCCACCGATTGCCCGGGCCAGTGCCAGCCGCGCGAACAACACCGCGCCACACCGCTCAGAGCCGAGGCAGAAACAACAATGCCCTGCCAACGCGCGTCAGCGCGTCGCCGAGTCCCGATCCCCGCCGCGCGGCCAACCGCCGCGACGACCGAGCAACCGGTCGACCGGTCGACCGGTCGACCGTCCGCGATCACCGTTGATCGCGCCATCACCAGACCAACCTTGCGGGTAGGCCACTCTCTCCATGCCCGTCGGGGCTCGCTCTCGCGAGCCGTCGTCGGGCCTGTGAAGCCGCGCGGGTGTTGTTTCCAACACCTGCGTGGGAGGGGAAGAAGTCCGGCCCGCCCAACTGGTCTCTCCTCCAGGGGCTGCGGGCCGGTTTCTCGAACCTTCAAGCCGGGGGCATGCCCCCGACCCGTTGACCATCTTGACGCCGCACGGGCTCACTTTGCCGCGGTGCAAACGCCAGCGGGTGTACAAGCGACCCGCTCTTGTTGCGCCGTTTGTTCTTGGGCCCTATCAAGGGCCGGACCAAACGGAGCGTTGTTCCACTCGCCGTTCTCACGGCTACGACAGGTTCCCCCGTCGTCCGTGTCGGCGCACCGGCCCAGCCTGTGCGCTGTTTGCCGAGGCCTTGCTTCATAACACACCCCTCCCGAACCGGAAAGGAGCAGAAGCCGTCAAGTTGTCGCGGGCTCGCCGTCCGCTCTCCGGGTCGACAACCCTCGGAACGAACCGGTCCGGACACACTCGGGACGCCCCCGCCCGTGCCGTGCACGAACAAAGGAACCGACCGCGCCAGACCCATAGCCCGATTCACCTTGCGACCGCACCTCCTCTAGAACCACCGGCTCGAAAATAGACACTCATCTCCCAAACGACTGCTTTCTGCTTGTTGCCCATGCCGGTTCGTCCGCGGCTCCCCGGCTTTCGCCGGAGCATGCCGCACGCCGACAGGGGACTTGCTCTCTCTCGACTCCAGCGGGGCCCGCGCCTCAATCCGCCACGCCGATCTCTCGTCAGATGCCCGGCTACGCAGTGCGTCCGCGGTCACGCTTGTGCGCCGGCCAGTTCGTTTGCGACGCTCTCAGGGTCGCTCGTCACTGGCCTTACCAACTCTCAGTACTCTCTCGCGCCGGTGCTCGCCTCGAATCGAAGGCGTCGGGAGGCATCCCGATCTAGAACGTGGGGAGGAAGGAGTGTCGTGTCAAGATGTTCGTCCAAGGCCGGAACGGCATCTCCCAACACCCTCGATTCGAAGCGAGCACCAACGTTGAACCAACTCAACTCCAGGGGACGGCCCGGTAGGGCCGGATCAATGGCGTCAGCATCAACACGCTCCCGGGCGGGGGAGGAAGGAGTGTCGTGTCGGATTATTCGCCCGGGTACCTGTCGAACGTCCGACGCCATTGACCCGGCAACGCCAGGCCCTGCTATTCACTTGTTATTCAAGGCCAAACTCTCTCGACTCTTCGCCCTGACCTCGGGGCGACTCTCTGCAACTCCAAACCGACTCGAACACCAACACCAACTCCGACACCAACTCCGCCACCAAGCGCGAAACCCGTTCTCGCCAGCAAGGCCTTTCGGCTCCGCACAGCGAACTCACTTCTCCAAGAGCCCAACCAAGACTATCCGAACGTCCTCAACCAACTCCATCAACCCCGCGATCATCTCGTTGACAATCTCGATTCCGGCTGGTGGCCGGGCCGCGATCGCTACGACTGTCGCTCTTACAGGTTCTGAATCAATCTCTCTCGCCAGGGACCACATAGGACGCCTCGATCTTCCTCCGAATCACCGGCATACGGGGCCTTTCGCAAGGTCTCATACTCCGGTCTGGAATACCTAATGCGAAGCCCGTGCCAAGCCGATCTCAGACCCACGACCGCGTTCTAACTCAACCGTGAAGGCCCGCATGAGCGCCGCGTAAATCTGGGCAACCCCGCCAACCAAGGCGGATCGGCTACTTTGGATCAATCGCGCCCACACTGATCCACTCTGGCACAAGTCGCCTTCGCGAGACCAACACACCCCACGATTCCCCATGACCGCTTCAGCGCGTCACGGCGTTACCGCCGCTTGCCCATACCTGTGCGGAGCCACAAGCTTGCCTCAGCCGACGATGACGATCTACGCGATCGCCCGCGTCACGCTCACCGCCGCGTACGCCGCCGCCACGCCCTCCCGCGGCAACACCCGTGGCGGGTACACATTGTTCAACGGCTGCAATCGCACCACCTCGCTCCCCGTCAAGTCCTTCTCAAAGAACACCCGCTTGAACGTCGTGTCGTGGTCGGGCTCCAAACGCACGAAGCAGTCCATCCCCGACTTGACCACCTTCGCCGGGCTGAAGACCACGATGTCCCCCTCGTGATACAGCGGCTGCATCGAGTCCCCCACCACCCGGGCCGCGAACGAGTCCGGATCACAGATATCCGGCGTCCGCACATACTCATCCGCCACCCGGGCCGGATAACCCAGGTCCGTGAACTCCGCCGGGTACCCCGCCGCCACACTGTTAATCAGCGGGACCTCCACCGGAAGCAGCCGCGCCAGCGTCGATCCCCCTTCCCCCGCCCCGCCCTTCCCGCCGCCCTCGCCCCGCCCACCGTCGCCCGGCGGCGCGATCTGATCAATCAACCGTCGCAACGCCCCCGAGCGGTACAACTCGTTGATTGACAAACCACCTCCACCAACACCTCCACCCCCGGGCGAGATAAGCCCATCATCCTTTAAGAGGAGCTTCAGCGCCCGCGCCGCACGCCGCTGGCTCTCCGCCGCGGCCAGCTCGCGCTTCAGATCCGCCGGCATCGTCTGCAATCGCGCCAGCGATCGCAGATCGCCCGCCGTCAGCCGCAGCGCCCGCTCCAGCTTCTCCAGCAGCTCATCCGACGGCGGGTTCTCCCGCTTGCCGTTCTCGATCTCCGACAGATAGCTCTTGGCGCACCCCACCTGCTTGGCCAGCACCTCAAGTGAAAGCCCTTGCACCCGCCGCGCGTGGCGCATAACCGATCCAATTGTCCGCGCCGCACCGCTCACCGGTAACGGTTCGTTGGCGTCGGGATGGGGGTGGCTGGCGGGATTCATCCACAATTCGGGTCGTATCGACGGTGTTTGCGCGCTATTTTCGGCCGATACCATACGCCGCCCTTGCAAAATGATCGAGAGAGGATAACTTCATCCTGATAGTTCACTATACGGTGAACACACGTTTGTGTCAAGGTCGGATCCTAAAGCACAAGGATGTTGATTATGCCCCCCCTTGACGAAGTACACCAGAAAACCCGCTCAAATACCGAATCATACCTAGACCTACGCCGACGCTCAGCCCGCGATCTCGCCGACACCCTCGTCGGCCGCGCCGCCCATCTCCCCCCGCAGGAACGGGCCCTTTTACTCGCCGTTTACGCCCACGGCCGCAGCATGCTCGAAACCGCCCAGCTCCTGGGCGAGTCCCACCGCTCCGTCCGCACCCGTGTTCACCAACTGGTGAAGCGGGTCATGGCGCCCCACTTCCTTTATGTCGTCCGCTACCGCGCCGACTGGACGCCCTCCCTCCGCGCCATCGCCACCGAGTGCTTCATCCACGGCCGGTCCGTCCGCCAGGCGGCCAAGGTCCTCGGGTTCAGCTACCACGTCACGCGCCGCGGCCGCGACCACATCGACGCGCTCTCCACCGTCGTCGCCCCCGCCAAGCCCACCGCCCGACACCCCGCCCTCCACCACGAAACGAGCGCCGCATGAGCCCGCTCACCACGCCACAATCCCCACGGCGACGCCGCCCCTCCAACAAGCTGCTGCAAGCCGCGTCGATGTTCGCGCTCCCGCTCACGCCCACGGGCCGCTGGTCGCGCCGGGTCGCCGCGCCCCCCACTGCCATCTGGGCCCGCGACGCCGCCGCCGCACTCGACGCCGCGCTCAAGCCAGGCCAGATCGCCTTCCTCACCGGGCCCAGCGGCAGCGGCAAGTCCACCCTCCTCCGCGCCCTGGAGCGCCGCCTCGGCCCCCGCGTCATGCACGCCCGCACCCTCGACCTCCGCGACCCGCGCCCGCTCATCGATCTCCTCGACCTCCCGCTCGACGCCGCGCTCGCCCTCCTCGCCCGCGCCGGCCTCGCCGAGACGCTCCTCCTGGCCCGCCCGCCGCACCAGCTCTCCGAGGGCGAACGCGCCCGCGCGGCCCTCGCCTGCCTGCTCGCCCGCGCCGCCCGCCAACCAACTCAACGCCGCAGCACCACGCTGCTCATCGACGAGTTCGCCAGCACGCTCGACCGCATCACCGCCGCCTCCGTCGCGCGCACTCTCCGCCGCAGCATCTCGACCCCAAGTACGCGCGGTGGCCGCCTGCGGCTCGTGGCCGCCACCGCGCACGACGACTTGCTCGAAGCTCTCGCCCCTGACCTCTTGGTCGAAGTACCACTCGCCGCCCCGCCCCGGATGTGGACCCGATGAACCTCCTCTCGCCCTCTTTCAACCCGCCCGCGCAACACGAGCCGACCGAGCCCAGCCCACTCGCTCGGCGTTTCCTCGCACTCCGCGCCGCCACGCCCGACCCGGTCGCCCATCTCATCAACCGCGCCGGCACGCTGGCCGATTACGACAAGCTCGCGCGCTTTCACTATCGCGCCGGCCCGCCGCGCGTGCCTGATGCAGTCCGCGTGCTCTGCGATCCGCAAGCACCGGCCACGCCGCTGGCCGTCTTGGTCATCGCCCGCCCGGTGCTCAACGGCCCCTGGCGCAAGGCCGCCTGGCCCGGCCGCTTTGCCGGGGCCGACCGCGCCGCCACCGCGCGTCGGCTCAACGCCGAGGTCCGCACACTCGCCCGCGTCGTAGTCGATCCGCGCTATCGCGGGCTGGGCCTGGCCGCGCGCATCGTCCGCGAATACCTCGCGGCCCCGCGCACGCCGCGCACCGAAGCCCTGGCGGCCATGGGCGCGTGGAGCCCCTTCTTCTCCCGCGCCGGAATGACGCCGCACGTCGTCGCCACCTCAGCACGCACGCAAGCGCTGCACCGCGCTCTGGGCCGCCCCGCCTGGCACCTGGCCTGCGCCACCACACATCCGCGTGGATGGACCCGGGCCGTGCGTCGCTGGGCCGCCGCCAGCCGTGCCACCTCCGGCCACGCCCGCGGGCCGCTCTCCGCCCTCTGGCCCCTGGCCGCCGCCACCGCCTTCCCCCTCATCGCCTTCACCCACGAGAACCACGCATGCAACACGACCAGCCCGACCCGCTGCCCGACCTCGACCCAGAAGCCGATGCCACCCCGCCCACCGAGCCGGGCGAGATCGACCCCGCGCACCCGCCGCAAAACCCCGACGAGCTGCACGCCTGGATCCGCGCGCACCTGGGCATCACGCTCGTCCGCACCCCCCTGCTCGTCGGCAGCGACGCCCCCTTCGACTACCTCGTGTACACGTTCTTTGAAGGCGCGTTCCTCGGCCCGCGCGGCTCGTTCCCCCGCGCCGCCGTCCCGCGCGACCTCGCCCTCTGGGCCAACCGCGGCGGCGGCAAGACCTTCATGGGCGCCATCGCCACGCTCCTCGACCTGGTCTTCAAGCCGGGCCTCGAAGTCCGCATCGTCGCCGGCTCGCTCGAACAAGCCGGGCGCATGCACGAGCACCTGCGCCGATTCTTCCAGAGGCCCGCGCTCGCGGCCCTGATCGACAAAAAGATGACCGACAAACGCATCCGCCTCAACACCGGCTCGCGCGTCGAGATCCTCGCGCAGTCCCAGTCCGCCGTCCGCGGCACCCGCGTGCAAAAGCTCCGCTGCGACGAGGTCGATCTCTTCGACCGCGGGGTCTGGGAAGCGGCCCAACTCACCACCCTCTCACTCCGCCTCCCCGGCCCCTGGGGTGACTGGGTCCGCGGCTCCGTCGAGGCCCTCTCCACCATGCAGCACCCCATGGGCCTGATGTGGGAAGTCGTCGGCGGGGCCCGCCGCCCCGTTGACCTGCGCGAGCTGATGGCACGGCGCCACGAGAGCGGCGCGCCCCCCGACCCCGCGTCGATTTCCGCCCCCCCAACCGGCCCAACCGCCCCCCCGGCCCCGCGCGTCCTCTTCCGATGGGGCGTCGTCGACGTGCTCGAACCGTGCGAGCCGGCCCGGCCCTGCACCAAGTGCAATCTCTTCGACGAGTGTCAAGGCCGCGCGAAGGTTGATCCCGCCGTGGGCGCGGGGCACATCCCCATCGACGACGCCGTCGCCATGAAGGAGCGCGTCCCGCTGACGGTCTGGGAGAGCGAGATGCTCTGCCTGCGGCCGCGGCGCGATGACGCCGTGCTACCGGAGTTCGATGAATCGCTGCACGTCTATGACGCCCCACTCTTGGCCGAGCCCGACGCCCAAGCCACGCTCATCGCCGGCATGGACTTCGGCTTCCGCGCCCCCACCGTCATCCTCTGGGCCCGGATCGACGACGACGGCGTCGTCCGCGTCGAACGAGAGCACGTCGTGCAGGGCGTCACCCTCGCCCGACACATCGAGCAGCTCGGCGGGTCCATCGATCCCGCCGCCGCGACCACGCGCGCCGCCGCCCCCACTGTCGCACCCCGCTGGATCGGCGTCGACCCCGCCGGCGGCAACCGCCACGAACAAACCGGCCGCTCCAACATCCTCGCTCTGCGCGAAGCCGGCCTCGTGGTCCGGGCCCGCCGCAGCGGCCTGCAAGAGGGCCTGGTCCTGATCCGCGCCCGCCTCCGCCCCGCCAGCGGCACCGCGCCGCGGCTCTACATCCATCGCCGCTGCCACCACCTCATCGAGTCCATGCAACGCTACCGCTACCCCGAAGACAACCCCGCGACCATCGAGCCGCGAAAAGACGGCTTCGACCACGCCGTCGACGCGCTCCGCTACATGATCCTCAATCTCGATCGCCCCCACCGCGCCACGCTCACGACCTACTAGACAGTTGCTCGCCGCGCCCTCCGCGGAGCATTCGGCGATTGCAGCAACCACAACGCGCGCAGCCGGAACTAGCCACAGATGAGCACAGATTCGCACAGAAAGGCTCGGAGCGGGAAACAGATGAACACGGATCGTCAAGGATCAAGACAGCACAAAAGCGATGCCGGTGTGTACCGCCGCCCTCCTGATCTGTGTCCCCCTGTGCCCATCTGTGGCCAACTCTTCTCCCCGCCCCCGCCTTGATCCTTCCCCATCCGTGTCAATCCGTGTCCCATCCCCGATCGCTTAACCCCACCAGCGCACAAACACTTCCACCAGCAAAAAGCTCCCGATCGCCAGGCCCACCATGCCCAGGACGATCTGCACTGCCATCACCGCCACGGCCTGCACATAGCCCTTGAGCTCGTGCATGCGGATCGCTTTGTAGATCACCGAGATCAGCAGCGCCACCGGCAACAAATAGAGGTACCAGTAATGCAGCCACGCACCCGGCAACGGATCGATGAACGGCGTCCACGCGAGCATCACGCGCCACCCCCGACCTTCTTGGGCCGACGCCGACCATGCGCCGCGTCGAAGATCGCGATCAGGTTCATCATCCCCGCCAGCGCGGCCACCAGCGTGCCCAGCTCGTTGGCCCGGCCCAGCGACTTTTTGGACTTGGGCGTCCCGGGCACGATCATGTTGCGGAGCTGCCCCGCCCGATCGGGCTGCGAAACGATCCCCTCATTGGGACCGGGCGAGCGGAGGCGACCCATGGAGTCGTAACCCTTGAAGTTGGCCTGGTGGGCGTAGTTGACGCCGAAGGCGACGGGGCCGACCATGGCCTGGCCTATGAACCAGATCCGGTCCTCGTGGGAGTCGATGGAGTCGATGCCGCCGATGAAGAGCCCGCCGAAGAACATGGCCAAGACACCGCCGCCGATGAGTAAACCGCGGTGCAAATAGCCCAGGTAGATGTGGCCCGCCCCGGGCAACACACACGCCAGCACGGCCGCCACCGGTTGGAAACGTTCGTCGTCGTGGAGCGAAAGACTCATAGGGGTCGTGACGATACACCGACCGGTGTGACCCCGCCCGCCGGGGTCGGGCCGCGGCCGGTTCACAAAAAGTCCGCGCGGCGAGAGGTTGATTCCGGCGAAACGGTGGGTAGTGTACGGCGACCGTGGACGGCCTTGTACGATGGTCGGGGACCGTCGACAGGCCCGACGATGCCCGGGGCCGGTCCCGGGCTCGCCTCGCCGAATCGTGATTTGAGGAAGGGTGCGTATGGGACTCGCTTTGATGGACCTTGAACTGACTTCCGATCAACCCGCTCTGGTCGAGCTCCCATTCATGCTCGACCCCCTGGCCGCCAAGCGCAGCGGCGAGGAAGATGAGGAAGAAGGCGAAGAAGAGGGTGAAGACCTCGGTGACGACCTTGACGGCGAGGAAGAAGGCGACGGCGCTGACGGTGCGGAAGAACTTGAGGATGATGAGGACGAGTTCTTCGACGACGACGATGATGCAGACGACCTCGACGACAATTTCGACGATGACGAGGAAGAGGAGCTCTAAGCCCCTGCCGAAGCCGTGGCCCACCCCACTGGGGTGAACACGCGTTTCTCGCAGTGTGCGGCGGCTTGGGCCCCTTCGGAGCCACGCGATGCCGTCCGCCCACGAGCCCTCGTCACAGCCGTCCCAGAACACCGAGCCCCATAACCGCCGCGAGTCGGTGATCGATCGCCGCAGCGGCGTAGACCGCCGCGATGACCCGATGGTGCCCGAGGTCGCCGCGTCGGGCCTGGAGCGGCGTCGCGGTGCCGGCCGCCGCCTGGCCGACTCGCTCCGCGACGCGGAGGAAGGACAGTTCAGCCGCGAGCAGTTCCTGTTCGTCAAAGCCATCGACGCCTTCAAGTCGGCCAACGGCGTGCAGTTCCCGGCGTGGACCGACGTCCTCGAAGTCGTCCGCCTCCTGGGCTATCGCAAAACCAACCCGAGCGAGATCAACCTGCCCGCGTGCGAGGACTGGACCGAGAAGCCCGAAGCGGCCAGCCAGGTCCGCCCGCGCGGGTTCGAGCGGCGCCTGGGCCCGCCGCCTCGGCGACGCGAAGCGGCGTAAACCCGGGATTCAGTCGGCGCCCTCCTTCATCCCGAACGTGCAAACAAGCGGATCTTGATTGGTCACCCGTTGGTCCGCGAGCGATAGCAGCGCGCGGGGGCGGACGGGCTACAACTGTGGCGCGCCATGGCTCGACTGCAGCTTCAACCCACGGTGACGATCGCGCCCGCCCCGGCGGCGTGGTCTGCGGCGCTGGGCGCGCGGGCGACGCCGCTGGATTCACTGGCGGCGCGGACGCGCGTGGAGCTGGGGTTGCCGACGGACGGGCCCGTGGTGCTGTCGGGGCATCAGGCGGCGTTCTGGCACGCGGGGATCGTCGCGAAGTGGCTGGCGCTGGGCCTCTTAGAAGCACGCGGAGCGGCGATTGGGTGGGTCGTCGTCGATCAGGATCCTGAGGATCTTTCGGTGCTGCGCTATCCGGCGGCGGAGGGTGGCGGCTGGAAGAGCCAGCGATGGGCCGTGGCGCCGGAAGCCATTTCGCGGGCGCTGGCGGCGGACTGTGCGCCGGCGCGGCTGGGGGCGTTTGAGCCCACGGCCGTGCCGGAGACGGCGGGCGATTTGGCGTCGGTCGGCGAGGGGTTGGCGGCGATGCGAGCGGCGCTTCTAGCGCGGCGCGGCGCGGCGAGCGCGGCGGAGCAGGTGGCGCGGGCGACGGCGGACTTGCTGAAGCCGCTGGGGCCGACGCCGAGGTTGGTCTGGGCGACGGCGCTGGCGCGGACGGCGGGGTTTGGATGGCTGCTGGAGCAGATGCGACGCGACCCGATGGGCTGCGTCAAGGCGTACAACGCGGCGGTGGGGAGGCGGCCGGGCGCGCGGGTGGTGCTGCTGCGGGCGGATGCGGAACGGGGCCGGGCGGAGATGCCGCTGTGGACGATCAACCCGTCGAGCGGCGCGCGGGGGCGGATCTGGTCGGACGAACTGGCGACAACGGACATCACGCGGCTGGCGCCTCGTGGGCTGGCGATGACGGCGTTTCTGCGGCTGTTCGCGTGCGATTTGTTCATTCATGGTTTGGGCGGAGCGGGGTCCGACGGGCGCGGCGGCTATGACGCGGTGACGGCGGACTGGATCGGGGCGTGGCTGGCGAAGCCGCTGGCTCTGACGGCGACAGTGACGGGGACGCTGCTGCTCCCGCTGAGCGACCACGCGCCGGTGACGGACGCGCAGTTGAGCCGGGCGCGGTGGTCGGCGCACCACGCGCGGCACAGCCCGAAGCTGCTGGCCGAGCCCGGCGCGGAGGCGGCCAAGCAGGCGTTGGTGGCGCTGTTGGCGAAGCGGCGGCGGCCGCGCGCGGAGAGGTCTGAGCTATTCTCGCACTTGCATGTGCTTTTGGGCGATGTGAGGGCGGCGCACGGCCCGCAACTGGTGGCGCTGGCGGCGCATGCGGACGCGCTGGAAGCGCGGCGGCACGAAGACGCGGTGGCGGCGGACAGGACGTGGCCGTTCCCGTTGCATTCAATCGCGGCGCTGACAGCGCTGCGCGAGCGGCTGGCGTTTGTGATGAGGATCGGGGCGGGCGCGTGACGCGGATCGTTCATTCGGAACGGAGTGTGGATGATGAGAGTCATCGCGACAGCCGGGGCTGGGTTGGTTGCACCCTTACAGGCTGCGGGATCCTGGCGGGATGCTTCCCGGGGGTTTCGTCGCAGAGCCTCCTCAACCCGCGGCTACTGGCGGCCAGCCCTTCGGGCTGACAACATGTATCTGGACGGTGTGCGCTCCGAGCTCAAGAGAGGAGACTCAGCGGCAACGAGTGCCGCTGGCGGTGCACATTTCACCATCGCAAGGTGGAAGCAATACGGAGCTTTGAACCACACCGAGGCGCGGGCGTCATGATGATGCGCTGGTCGGCGATCTTGGCGTGGTTGTTCGCGGCGGCGCTTTTGGCGCTGGCGGCGTGCGAGCGCGGGCCGGCGGCGAAGAGCGCGGGGGGAGAAGCGGGGGCGGGGCCGCGG
>Ga0105048_10007454_pt1 | contig 17575 bp, 14 predicted proteins | sample MAT05_FD_78382 | JGI IMG/M metagenome (GOLD analysis project Ga0105048, IMG submission 78382) | Freshwater microbial communities from Lake Fryxell liftoff mats and glacier meltwater in Antarctica - MAT-05 | ecosystem: Environmental > Aquatic > Freshwater > Ice > Liftoff microbial mat | place...
AGCAACTCTTCGTAGCGCAACTTCAATGCTGTTTTGCTGCGCACAACCTGTGAAATGCTTACGGTGCGCACGCGGTTGTCGCGGTTCATAACATAATCGTTTTCCGGATCACCAACGCTGCCTGTATGGTGTAGATCGAGCAAATCGGCAGGCTGTGGTGTGTGGCCGGTCTTATTGAGCCAGGAGCGGAATACGGCTTCACGCTGAAGCTGCATGTCGGGCGGGTAAAGGGTTGCCGAGCACCAGAAATGTGTTCCCTCGGGTTCAAGGTGACGCAGGTGTTTTTGGTTGCCGTCCCACCGACCTTCACCTACCATGGCATCAGCAAAAAACAGCAAGGTAAAAGGTTCGATGCCAGAGAAGTCGTAGCTGTTCCAAAAAGCATCGGGATCGCCGTTGGAAAAAAAATCGAGCAACACAAGACCGCGGCTGCGTCTGTAAGGCGGTTCATGGCGGTGTTTCACGAAGGCGCCGTTGAGCACACAGGCCATAAGGCCGCTGCGTTGAACAGCTATCCAGGTGCCGCCAGCACCAGTATCGCGTGGAAAAAGCAGGTCGTTTTCGAGCGTTAATTCATGAGGCGAACGTTTGGGCGCCTCGTCGCGGTTGTGGGTAAGGATGTACCCGCTATTGGTATGCAGGTAGGTAACGGTGCACATTATTTCAGACGTTCGTACATCGGCATGCTGCGCAGCCCGATGCGCTGGAAGAAATGGTTCAGCGAAACGCGCAAAACACCCAAACCGTACTTCATGCTGCGTTGGAAATTAATGCTTGAAGCTTCCTCGAAGTATTTGGTCGGACAAGTCACCTCACCGATGTCGAACCCGGCGTAAACAATTTGCGACAACATCTCGTTGTCGAACACAAAGTCATCGGAATTGCGGTTGAAAGCGATGGTTTCCAGCACTTCGCGGTTGAAAGCGCGGTAACCCGTATGGTATTCGGAAAGTTTGTAGTTGATCAGCAGGTTCTGAAACAGGGTCAAAAAACGGTTGGCTATGTACTTGTAGAGGGGCATACCGCCGCGAAGGGCACCCATGCCCAGGATGCGCGAGCCAAGTACTACAGGATAAAGATCTTCACCGATGATGTTCACCATCGACGGGATGAGTTTGGGTGTGTACTGGTAATCGGGGTGCAGCATGATCACAATGTCGGCGCCCAATTCCAGCGATTTGTTGTAAAGTGATTTTTGGTTGCCGCCATACCCCTTGTTTTTTTCATGCACCAAAACGTGGCCTATACCGAGTTGGCGGGCAAGATCGGCAGTTTGGTCGCGGCTGTGGTCGTCGCACAAAATGACATCATCCACCAAGTCGAACGGGATTTCCCGGTATGTTTTTTCGAGGGTTTTAGCGGCGTTGTAGGCCGGAAGCACCACCACCACTTTTTTTCCTTTGTACATGCGTTCAGGCTTTATCGTCGGTGTTCGGCGCTTTGGCGTCTTCAACTTCCGTAACCGTGACCTCAGTTTCAGCAGTTTCTTCGCCAGCCATTGCTTCGTCGGCTTTTTTGGCCTCTTCAAAAATCCCTTTGCTGAGCATGAAGTTGAACCATTTGATGCACTTCTTTATGTCGTTGATGTGCACACGGTCTTGGTCGTGTTCGGGCAATACCGTGGTAAAATACGCCCGCAAAACGGCACTGTTGGCGTTCACGTCGGCTGGCGGTGTCGTTTCAAGCAGGTCAAGCATTTTTTGAAACACTTCCGGCAGCGGCACGGTGCCTTCTTCGGTGTCGGTATACACCGCTACCGTAGCCAGGGGCGTGATCTGTTGCTGGCGAACAGGCACAAAACGTGTGCGTCCTTCATTGCGGTCTTCAATCACCAGACCGTTGCCGCGAGAAGCAATGAGTTTGTGGACGCCCGGAACACCGGTAATCACAAGGTATTTTTCAAGATTCATGTTAGAATGCTGTTGAAATCAATTAAAAAAGCGCGCAAAGGTACATTTGTTATCTCCAGTAGACTACTTCACACGTGCAAAAAGCGGGATTATTTGTGGTGTACAGAGCGACGAGGACACACCGTACACCACAAACAAACCCGCTTTTTTACAAGCACCATTTCAAACCGTCAGTATCTCCTTTTCTTTGGTAGCCAACACCTTATCTACCTGTTCTACAAACTTGTTCACCATGTCCTGCAATTCGGTTTCCTTGCGTTTGCCCATGTCTTCCGGCATGCCGTCTTTCACGGCTTTTTTGATGTGGTCGAGTGCTTTGTGGCGGGCTGTACGCACACCCACCTTGCTTTCTTCTCCGGCATGTTTTGCTTTTTTTACAAGCTCCTTTCGACGTTCTTCGGTAAGTGGCGGTATCATAAGACGCACCACCTCACCATCGTTGGAAGGTGTTACTCCCAAATTGGCATTGATGATCGCGCGTTCGATGGGGCCCAGCATGTTGCGCTCCCATGGCTGGATCACGATGGTGCGGGCATCTGTCACCTGCAGGTTGGCTACCTGCGTCATGAGTGTTGGCGTACCGTAGTATTCCACCAGCAAATCCTGAAACATAGCGGTAGAGGCTTTGCCAGTGCGCAATTTGCTCAGTTCGTGGTCAAGGTGTTCGAGGGCTTTTTCCATGTGGGCCTTTGCTTCGGCCATGGTTTTACTGACTTCTTCCATAACGTAGGTTTGTTGATCTTTTTCGATGCTTGTTGGCTTCAAAATAAGAGACCCAACTGTAAGGGGCCCCAATGCAGCGGCAAATTTGAGAAGTTTTGTCCTTTAAACGTTGTTTATGGATGAAAATTCTGGGAAAAATTGAATTTCAGTCATTTGAAAATAGCACAACGCTTTCTGTGTTTGGCAAATGTGGCGTACCTTCCCCCTTGTATTTTACACACATGCCCGAACTCACCGAAATCAAACGCACGTTGTCGCGGATAGAAAAACTAGAACGCGAGGTTAATCTGAAACAGCTTCAGATCAACAGCCTGCTTGCCATCACGCAGGCCATCAACGAAAACGTAGCCCAGGAAGGCTTGTTCAACATGTACAACTCTTTCCTGCGCTGGGAAATGGGCATCCGTAAAATGGCGCTTTTTTTCAAAGAAACAGGCGCATGGGAATGCAAAACCCACCTCGGCATCGAAGAAAAATTGCTCGAACACGACATCAACGCCGAACTTAGCAAATACCGCTCAAAACAAGGCCTCGAAAAATCAGACCACCCACTCATCCGCGAATTCGACCTCGTGGTGCCCGTGCTTCACAAAGACGTACCCATCGCCTACGCTTTCATCGGCGGTTTCCAGGACGATGAAGACGTGTACAACAAAGTGCAGTTTGTAACCACCATCACCAACGTGATCGCCGTGGCCATCGAAAACAAACGCCTGTTCAAACAACAACTTCGTCAGGAAGTGCTCAACCGTGAGGTGGAAGTAGCCGCCGAAATACAACGAACCCTCGTGCCGTCGCGCCTGCCGTCCGGCAAAAACTACCAGCTCTCCAGCATCTACCGCCCCCACTTTGCCGTGGGCGGCGATTATTACGATGTCATCGAATTCCCAGGCGACAACATCGTTTTTTGCATCGCCGACATCACCGGCAAAGGCGTTTCCGCAGCCCTGCTGATGGCCAATTTCCAAGCCAACCTGCGCGCCATCGTGACCCGCACCACCAACCTGGAACAAATCGTACACGAACTCAACGACGCCGTATACCGCATTACCCAGGGCGACCGGTTCATTACGCTTTTCCTGGCCAAATACGACCCGAAAACCCGTACGATCCACTACGTAAACTGCGGCCACACACCCCCGCTGCTCATCAGCAAAGGTGAAGTGATCCCGCTGAAAAATGGCTGTACTGTGCTCGGTTGGCTGCCCGAACTACCCTTCCTCGAAATCGGCGGCATCTGCCTTACCGACGAATCGCTTATTTTTACTTACACCGACGGCCTCACCGACGTGCGCAACAAAAACCACGACGAATTTGGAGAAGATAACCTCATCAAATTCCTCTTGGAACATGCAGAATTAAGCGCAAAGGATCTAAACTCCCAATTGCTTGTGCACATTGAACGCTTCCGCGAACGCGAACCCTATCCCGACGACATTACCGTACTTACCTGCAAGGTTTTTTGCTGATAACCAACACCGTCTATGCCCACCAAATCCGAACCGTTCAACCTCAATGTCAACGGACGCTTCCAGTTTGATCTCCAACCCTCCGAAGTGCAAAATCTCGACTTGCACTCCGACGGCAACGGCCACCACCACATCCTGATCGATGGCAAAGCGTACCACCTCGACGACATCGAGCTCGACTACCACAACCGCCATTTCATCTTCCGCATCGGCGGCAACCGCTACGAGGTGAACATCACCGACCACTACGACCGCCTCGTGAAACAACTCGGACTGCAAAAAGGCGGCCACCAAAAAATCAACGCCGTCAAAGCACCCATGCCCGGCCTCGTGCTCAACATCCTCGTTGAACCCGGCCAGGACATCCAAAAAGGCGACGCCATAATCATCCTCGAAGCCATGAAAATGGAAAATGTGCTAAAATCCGCCGGCGACGGACGCGTGAAAGCCATCAAAGTGCAAAAAGGACAACCCGTTGATAAAGGGCAGTTGCTTATTGAAATGGAGTGAGAAAAGTCCGACGTCCGAAGTCCAATAAAAAAATGCCCCATCATTTGTAATGCAAGCAATAGGGCATTTTTTTATTGATAAATTAGGCCGACTTCGGACTTACTCACTTTCTTCCGTTTTAAACGGAAACGTCAAAATAAAACTGCTTCCCTTCCCAGGTTCGCTTTTGACGTCCACCAAGCCTTTGTGTGCCGTCACGATGGCTTTTACATAGCTGAGGCCAAGGCCAAAACCTTTAACGTCGTGGAGGTTTCCGGTGTGAACGCGGTAGAATTTATCAAAAATATGTTTTCGCGCTTCCTTGCTTATGCCGATTCCTTTGTCGTGCACGGCCACTTCTACGCCCATGGGTACGTTGCGGGTATCGATGGTGATGTTGGGCGCATCGGGTGAATATTTGTTGGCGTTGTCGAGCAGGTTAAGGATGATGCTGAAAATGTGGGTGGCGTCGCCTTCGATCACCGGTCTTTCGGCATTTGCAACCACATTTAAAACGCCGTTGCGTTTTTCCACCTGCAAACTGAAATTTTCAGCCACCTGCTGGATCACATCGTGCAGGTTCACTTCATCAAGCCTGAGTTGAAAATCTTTTTTGTCGATCAGCGCCATCTGTAGCACACGTTCCACCTGGCTGTTCATGCGCCGGTTTTCCTGCCGGATGATGTCGGTAAAACGTTTGATTTTATCCGGATTGTTCATCACCATCGGGCTCCCGATACTGTCGGCCGCCAGCGAGATGGTTGCGATGGGTGTTTTAAACTCGTGGGTCATGTTGTTGATGAAGTCGGTCTTCATCTCCGACAGTTTTTTCTGCCTGAAAATAACCACGATGGTATACCAAAAACAAAACAATATGATGCCCGTGAACACCACCGAAAGCGCCAGGGTTTTCCACACCGATCCGATAACCAGACTGGTACGGTTCGGAAAATAAATGGCCAGATAGCCGGGAGATTCAATATCTTTTTGGAAAAGGGCCACGCGGTACTGCGAGTTGTACAGCGACGAAGCGCCGCCCTGCGTGATCTGAGGAGAGTTGTCCACTACCACATAGTGGTCGTTCACCACCACAAAACTGTTCCGGGCTTTGGAATATACGCCGTATTGGTAGGTTGATACAAACCCGCGGCTTTTGAGTTCTTCCCCCAGCGACTGGGCCATGATGTCGAGCTGAATGCGCTCAGCAAGTGGTTTGGAGTTCACCATCTGACTCACCTTCATGTACTCCCACATGGTCACATTGTCCTCAAAACTTTGTCCCTGGGTGGTAATGTTGGGCAGGGTAGTGTCGGACTTGTTGAGCCGACGGCTGGCATATCCGTTTTCAAGGTACTTGGCAGCATCCCGAATGTTTCGATCTCCACCACCACGAGAAGCGTTCAATGCTTCGAGCACGGTCACATCTTCGTAGTACTGGAGCTTGTCGGCCACGCGGTTGAGCGCTGCGTACACGGTTTTATCAAACTGCTCCTCATTGAGCCTGATGCTCCAGTTGATCCAATAAATTTGAAGGCTGATGACCCCGATCAAGGCCGCCGACATAAGTGCGATGATGATTTTTATCCGTTTGGCATCCATTCCAAAGCAAAAGTAGGCTTTTGAAACGAGCCTGTGGCAATCCTCAAAAATCTAACAATCAATACTGCTTATCCATAAATCCCGTAAATCCTGATCTACCTTTGTACCACATGACTTTCCCTTCAGCCATCGCCCAGTTCGACGCCTACCTGCAACTCGAACGTTCGCTCAGCGCCCACACGCGCGAAGCGTATGAGCGCGACGTGGCCCATTTCGCGCGCTTCCTCGAACTCGAAAACCTGCCCCTGTCCCCTCTGGCCGTAAAACCTGAACACGCCGAAAAATTCGTGCATTACATCAACGAACTGGGCCTCGAAGCCAGCACCCAGGCGCGTATGATTTCCGGTTTGCGCGCCTTTTACAAGTTTATGCTCGTGGAAGACCTCATAGACGACGACCCGACGGAGCTGCTCGAAGGTCCGCGCCTGCGGCGCAAAATGCCCACGGTACTCTCCATCCGCGAGGTGCAAATGCTGCTCGACGCCGTAGACCTGAGTGAGCCCCAGGGCACCCGAAACCGGGCCATGCTTGAAGTACTTTATGCCTGCGGCTTGCGCGTCAGCGAACTTACCTCGCTCAAAATGAGCCACCTATACCTCGAAGCTGGATTTGTAAAAGTGCGCGGTAAAAATGATAAGGAACGTCTGGTACCCATCGGTGAATCGGCCGCCAATCACCTGCGCAATTACATCGACCATGTCCGCAAACTGCAGGACATCAAACAAGGCCACGAAAACAGCGTTTTCCTCAACCGCCGCGGCGCTCAATTGACCCGTGTGATGGTGTTTTACATCGTTAAAGAAATGGCAGCACGGGCCAGCATCACCAAAACCATCTCACCCCACGTGTTCCGCCATGCATTCGCCACCCACCTCGTGGAAGGCGGCGCCGACCTCAAAGCCGTGCAGGACATGCTCGGCCACGAAAGCATCACCACCACCGAAATTTATACCCACCTCGATACCGAATACCTGAAGGAAACGATCCTGATGTACCACCCAAGGGCAAAGGCAATCAATAGTCGACGGTAGACAGTCGACAGTCATTCGCTGTATTTGATGGGTAAAAATTGACGCAGGACTCAAGATTTAATCAGATGGGTGTGATTCAGTCCAAAGCATTTGAACCAGAATATCGCCATCCTGTTACCTTTACACCATCATTTTTGACTTTCTTCTTCTACACCAACCACTTTATACTGTCGACTGTTGACTTTTTTATGAACTATTGGCTTGTAAAATCAGAACCTGACGTCTACAGTTTCCAAACCCTGCAGGATGAAAAAGTAGGCCGATGGGACGGCGTGCGCAATTACATGGCCCGCAACAACTTGCGGAGCATGGAAAAGGGCGATCTCGTGCTTTTTTACCACTCCAACATTGGACTGGAGGTGGTGGGCATCGCACGGGTGGTGCGCGAACACTATCCTGATCCCACGGCTGAAAAAGGCGATTGGTCGTGCGTCGAACTCGAGCCTTTCAAACCGCTCAACAAGGCCGTACCACTTTCCATCATCAAGGCACATCCGGATTTGCAGGAGTTCGGATTGGTTCGTACGAGCCGTTTGTCGGTAATGCCAGCCACTTTCGACGAATTTTCCATCATACTTTCACTTGGCTATACGCAACTTTAAGCCATGATCTTCACGTCTTCCCGCCGGGCCAACCCCCTGGGCTGCCTCATCGGCAGTGTACTTGGCCTCGTTCTTGTGTATTATTTGCTTAGGGGCCTCTGGACCCTGCTCTACTGGGCCGCGCCCATCCTGGTTATTTTGGCCGTCATCATCAACTGGCGTGCTGTGGCCGATACGGGCAAAAGCTACCTCAACTTCCTGCGCACCAATCCGCTGGGCGGCATCCTCGTGCTCATCGTCAGCGTGTTTGCTTTCCCCTTGCTTTCACTTTATCTTTTTCTGAAAGCCATCGGCAACCGCCAATTGGAAACCATGGAAAGTACATTCGGACAAGCGCGCGGAACCCAAAAGCGAGAGCCAGAACCTGAGTTCACCGATTTTGAAGAGCTGGAAAGCAGGCTCAAAAACCCGCCGCCTATGGCGAAACAGGAAATGCCCGCGCAAGAACCTGACGTTCAGAAGCCACCCAAACAAGCTCCCAATCCGTACGAGGATCTGTTTAAATAATCGTACGTCGTATCTCGTCAATCAAATTCCAAAGACCTCCCCCTTCTTACCGCCGCACCTCAGCAACCGCAATCCTCGAATCTGCCGTGCCGTAGTACAAAAGCCATCGGCCGCCAAAATACACCATACCTTCCACGAAGCATACGTTGCCTACTTGTCCTCCAATTTCGTAGGATTTTTCAGGTACCATAAAGTTTTTGTCGGCGCGTGCCAGCAATCGTTTGGGATTTTTTTTATCAAACAAAGCTTGTCCCACCGAATAAGCATCGGAAGCCAAGGTTTTATCGCCATTGGAGGCACTGTTGGCGCTGTTGTAAATCATCAGAATACCGTCGTTGGTGGTAAGCGCAAACGGCCCGGGTTCCACAAGGCGACTGTCGAAAAAACCCGGACGTGGCTTGAGCACCGAAACCAGGTTTCCTTTTTTGTCCTCTACGGGTTCCCATCGGATACAGTCGTCGGATGTGGCCATAAAAAGATCGGTATCGCCCCAGTACATCCAGTATTTACCGTCAATTTTGGTGGCGATGATTTGTCCGTTTTGCAATGAACAAACCAAAGCGCCCGATTTCGACCAGCCGTCGATGTACCGTTTGGAGTTGAAGGCCAAGCCTTCTTTGTTCCATTCAATCAGGTCGCGCGAGGTAGCCACGGCCAATCGGGCTATTTTGCCATCGTAAGCCGTATAGGTCATGATGTACAGGCCGTCGTCGCGTTTAACGATGCGTGGATCCTCGCAACCACCCTGCCATTCGTAATCTCTCATTTTGTCCTTATCGGGATACAAAACCGGAATGGCGTTTTTTCGGAAAGCAAGACCGTCGCGGCTGTTGGCCAGTCCGATGCGCGACGTACCCGCCACCAACTCCAAATTATCCTCGGCACGGTACAAAAGCCAAACACGTTCGTCGCGAACCACTGCCGCCGGATTAAACACGTCTTTTTCTTCCCAACGTACGTTTTCCTTGCGCATTGGACAGTAAAAGACGGTAGAACGGTCGGACACCATGATGGGGTTGTATTCATCAAGCTTCACAATAGGTTGGAACATCCAACCTTCGCCGGTGGGAGGGGAGCTTTTGGGGCTGCATGCAGCAAGTAACATGACCGTAAAAAGCGCTGGCAGATATGCTATTTTCATTTCGGATAACTTTTCAATTGGTGAACGTTGTTGACAAACCATAAAACGTAAACAAAGCAAACAAAGGGTATTAGCAATGCCCAACGCATGCCACCCACCGTGGACAACAATCCTGCCAGTGGCGGCATCACGGCGCCGCCTACAATGGCCATGATGACCAGCGACGACGCCAGTTTACTTTCAGCAGGCGGCAATCCTTTGGTCGACAAGGCAAAGATGGTCGGAAACATGATGCTTTGGCAAAAATAAGTCAGCATCAAACAAACGATGCCTGCAAGTCCGCCCAAAACAAAAGCCAGTACAACCAGCACTACGGCAGCTGCGCTGTAGTACAACAATACCTTCCGGGCATCCATGCGACTCATGAGCCAGGTGCCCAAAAAGCGGCCCAACATGAACAAAACAAATGCAAACGATGCATGAAAACCGGCAATTTGTTCGGGTGTCATGGTGTCGGCCACGCGGTACATGCTGTTTACAAAATCCAAATGCTGCGTCGGTGCAAAATCAATTTTAAAATCGACAAAATAGCCCCAAAGCGTCGCCTGGGCGCCCACATTGGCAAACTGTGCCAAAACGCCGAGGGTGAGGTGGCGGTAACGGCCAAACAAACTGAAAATGGAAACTTTGCCTTCCGCCTGCTCCTCTTCGCGGCCCACCTCAGGCATGCGTGTAAAGGCAAACAACAACGCCATCAACAGCACCACACCGGCTACCACGAGGTAAGGGCCCTGCACCGACAAGGCTTGTTCCACCCTCGCCGCATCAATTTGTTCAGCACTCATGGTGGCAAGTACTTCCGGGGTAAATTCCGTTTTGGAAAAAATAAACAACGACCCGATCACAGGGCCGAGAATGATGCTGATGCCGTTGAACGACTGGGCAAAATTGATGCGCCATGCAGCATCTTTTTTATCGCCCAAAACCGTCACATACAGGTTGGCTGCCGTTTCCAGAAAAGCCAGTCCGGAAGCGATGGTAAACAAAGCAAACAGGAAAAATGCATACACCCGCACCCCGGCCGCAGGGTAAAACAGCAATGCACCGGCTGCATAAAGTACCAAACCTGCCAGAATCCCGCTTTTATAACCAAATTTACGCATAAAAATGCCCGCAGGAATGGCCATCACAAAGTAGCCGAAATAAAAGGCCGAATCAACGATGCCTGCCTGCCAGCGTTTAAGATCAAGCGCGAACTGAAAGTGCCGTATGAGCGAGCCATTGAGGCTGTTGGCGATGCCCCAGAGGAAAAAAAGGCTGCACACCAGAGCAAAAGGCAGCAGATACGGATTGCGGGTAGAGGAAGTTGGCATAAGAGTAAAATTCGCAGTTTGATTTAACGGTATTGCAATTTGAGATTTTTCAGCATATCCACCGTCATTGCATCAAGATCGTACTCCGGTTTCCAGCCCCAATCGGCGCGGGCGGCCGAATCGTTGATGGAGCCGGGCCACGAGTCGGCGATGGCCTGGCGAAAATCGGGAGCATAGGCTACTTCAAAGCCAGGAACTTGTTTTTGGATGCTTGTGGTGATTTCGGCAGGTGTAAAACTCATGCCTGAGAGGTTGTAACTGGTACGCACGGTGAGCTTGTCGGCCGGGGCTTCCATAAGTTCCAGCGTGGCCCGGATGGCATCGGGCATGTAGAGCATGGGCAGGGGGGTGTCGTCGCGGAGAAAACAGGTGTAAGGTTTGTTTTGCACGGCGGCATGGTAGATATCGACGGCGTAATCGGTGGTGCCGCCGCCTGGCAGACTTTGGTAACCGATGATGCCCGGGTAGCGCAAAGAGCGCACGTCGAGACCATAACGACGAAAATAATAATTCGTCCAGTTTTCACCTGCAACTTTACTGATGCCATACACCGTTTCCGGGATCAACACTTCGTTTTGGGGTGTGTTTTCGCGGTTGGCTTCGCGGCCGAAAACAGCGATCGACGAAGGGAAATAAACTTTGTGCATTTCCAAGGTGCGCGCTGTTTCGAGCACGTTGAAAAGGCTGCGCATGTTGATGTCCCAGGCGCGCTGGGGATCCTTTTCGCCGGTAGCGCTGAGGATGGCGGCGAGGTGGTAGATCTGGGTGATGCCTTTTTTTTGAGCCAAAGCTGTGAGGGCGTCGCCATCCAGCGCATCGAGTATCTGGCTGGGGCCTGCTTGGTCGGATAAAGGGCGTAGGTCGGTGGCCAAAACGTTGAATTGGCCAAAGGCTTCGCGGAGTGCTTCGGTCAGTACAGCGCCAATTTGGCCGCCGGCGCCGATGATGAGAATACGGTCTTGTTTCATGTAATTAGGAAAGGGCACGGTTTGAGGGCGAAAAGTAGGGCGACTGCGCCAAAGCGCCAAGTGCCGCATTCAGCCAAAATGTCATTATGGGTAGTTTGGCCGTGAACTTTAGTGGTTCTTTGCGATTTTATCCCCTATGGTTGTTCTGCATTTGCTTTTTTTTGCCGCCGGGCAGGCAACCCGCAGGACATTTGCTGCGCCATTATCACACGTACTTTGCACGAACAGACAAAGACTTTATGAATCGACTTACCATCTTGTTGTTATGCGCTTTTTGCGCCACAGCCCTTTCGGCCCAAACAACGTATAGCCTTCAACGTACCCTCAATTGGGCCAACGAGCCTTTCCGCTCGCAGCTTACCAACGGTGAGATGGCCAGTTATTGGCGTTTTGACGGTTGCAGCTACGGCGAACAATCGCCCACCTTGCCCTTGGTTACCGACCGCTTCACGCTCGCAGGTGCTGCCACGCTTACCGTTGAACTCACCGACGTTCAATACGAAAGGTTTGATTTCAAGCCAACAGCCGCAGAAGAAGCCGCCATTTCTTCCGAATTGAACATCGACGTTCGCAGCGAACAGGAACGTTTGCAACACTTTGGTCGCCTGCGTTTCATCCCCATACGCAAAAATGGAAATTCGTACGAACGCGTGCGTTCTTTCAACCTCACCGTGCGCATTGCACTACGCCCCATACCACCTTCAGGCGGTGTTTCCGACCGCGGTCCCACCACCTCCGTGCTCAGCAACGGCAGCATTTACAAATTTGGAGTCGCCCAAAGTGGCATGTACAAACTCGATTTTAATTACCTTAAAAACGAGCTAGGCATAAGCAATCTCGAAAACATCGACCCGCGCAACATAAAACTGTACGGAAACGGTGGAAACATGCTTTCAGAAAAAACAAACGATGCCCGTCCCGACGATCTGCTGGAAAATGCCATTTTTATCTCGGGCGAACAAGACGGCAAATTCAACGACGGCGATTTTATCCTTTTTTATGCTCAGGGTCCGGCACCGTGGCGCTTCACACCCGACCTTACGGGTACCCAACTCAACATTCGCAAACACCTTTACGACCAAAACGCTTACTATTTTGTCAAAATAGGCGATGGCGCCGGATTGCGCGTCCAGCAACAAGCAAGCATAGCTGCCAATGCGCAAACCAACGCGTTCGACGATGTACAACGCATGGAAGATGAAAAAGTAAACCTGCTCGATTACTTTGCGCTTGCGCAGGGTTCGGGCAAACGCTGGTTCGGCGATTATTTCTTGCAAACACGCCAGCGCGATTACACCCTCAATTTCCCCAACCTCGTTTCTGGTGCACCGGCACGCTTACGCGGCGAATTCGCCGGCCGCAGCGGTTCCAGTTCCACCGTACGGTTTTCGGCCGGCGACGGTGTTTTCAACCGAAGCATCAATGGCGTTCCGGTAAGCAACAACGAAGCCGACTATGCCGCCAACGGCGCCGTAAGCGGCAGTTTTATCCCCAATGCCGGCAACAGCATTGTCGTAAATGTTGATTACCTGCCCAGTGCGCTTACCAGTGAAGGCTGGCTCGATTACATTGAGGTGAATGCCCGACGTCAATTGTCCATGGGATCGCAAAACAGCCTCGAATTCCGCGACCTGCAAAGTTTGACCAATACTGCCACAACCTTCAAACTCAGCGGCGCCACAAACAGCACCAAAGTTTGGGACATCACCAATCCGCAACTCCCTTTCAGCCAGAACTTCAACCTCTCCGGTTCAAACCTTGAATTTGGCGCTCCCACCCTCAACGTGCTGCGCAATTTTATTGCATTCAATGAAAATGCAGTGTTCCCATTGCCTGAAACCAAAATCGGTGCCATTCCGAATCAAAACCTGCACGCCATCGACAACCAGCACATGGCGATCATTTACCACCCGAATTTCAAATCGCAGGCCGAACAACTTGCCACCCACCGCCGTACGTTCAGTGGCCTCGATGTGGTGACCGTGTCTATTGACGAACTTTACAACGAATTCAGCTCGGGCGCTAAAGACCCCACGTCCATCCGCGATTTCGCCCGCCTCCTGCTGACCCGCAAACCCGATAAATTTAATTTCTTGCTGCTGCTGGGCGATGGATCTTTCGATCCAAAAAATAACACCGCAAGCAACGAAAACAACGACTATATCCCTGTTTTTGAAACCTTTGAATCGTACGATCCCATTTATTCCTACCCATCGGACGATTATTTCGGACTGCTCAGCGACGGCGAAGGCGGCAACCTCGACGGCGCGCTCGACATCGCTGTTGGTCGCCTCACCGTGAACACCTCCAACGAGGCACAAACTGTGGTGGATAAAATCATGGCGTACGATAAAGACCCACAGTTGCTGGGTGACTGGCACCTGCGCCAATTGTACATCGCCGACGACCAAGACTTCAACGCGCACCTTGCCCAGGCCGACAAACTGGCAAACCAGGCCATAGCCACCGAAAAATGGTTCAACATTGAAAAAGTGTTTTTCGATGCTTACCAACAGGTTGCTACTTCGGGCGGACAACGCTTCCCCGACGCCAAAGCTGCCATCAACTCCAACGTGTTTAAAGGCACGATGATCATGCAATACATCGGTCACGGTGGACCGCGAGGTTGGGCTCAGGAACGCGTGGTAGACAACAACGACATCGCTTCGTGGGACAATCCCAACCGCTATCCATTCATCATCACCGCCACTTGTTCATTTGGAGGTTACGACGATTACGGCACCCTCACCGGCGGCGAATTGGCCCTGCTAAGAAACAATGCCGGCGCCGTGGGCATGTTCACCACCGTACGCGCCGTATTTGTTGATGGCAACAACAAACTCACAGACGCCGTGCAAAAAGTGATTTTCCAGCGTGTGAACGGGTGGTACCGCCCGGTAGGCGAAATTTTACGTCTTGCCAAAAATACCCTCTCCGGCGGCATTGAAGACAATGCCCGACGCTTTACCCTGCTCGGCGACCCGGCCATGTTTCTAGCCATGCCCGAATACCGGGTGAGCACAACACACATCAACGATGTACTTGTGACCGCTGGGCAACCAGATACGCTGAAAGCCCTTATGCCCGTTAAAATTGGTGGCATCGTGACCGATACGCTGGGCAACCTCCTGAACAATTACAATGGCAAGGTCTTCGTTACCCTGTTCGATAAGTCGCAGGAACTGCTTACGCTCGGACAGGACAGTGACAGCCCTGTGCGGGGTTTCAATGTGCAACGCAACATCATTTTTAAAGGCAGTGCTACCGTGAATGCAGGCAAGTTCAGCATCGAATTCATCGTGCCCAAAGACATCAACTACGCCTTTGGTAAAGGCAAAATCAGCTACTATGCCCAAAATGGCACACCACTTGATGCTGCAGGTGCCGACGACAACATCGTGGTGGGCGGCAATGCCAACCTGATCGACGACGACAAACCACCTGTGGTACAGATTTTTATGAACACAACCGACTTTGTTTTGGGCGGTATCACCGACAACAGCCCAAAAATTCTTGTAAAATGTGAAGACGACAACGGTATGAACGTTACCGGTGCAAGTCTTGGCCACGACCTCACAGCCGTACTTGACGGCAACGTTTTGGAAACCGTGGTGCTCAACGATTTTTACGAAAGTGAACTGGACAATTACCGCCGTGGACAAGCCATTTACCCCCTCCGCAATCTTGAGCCAGGCAAACATACCCTGAAAGTAAAAGGTTGGGACATAGCCAACAATTCGGGCGAAGGTTACACAGAATTCATCGTTGCAGAAGATGGTAAAGCAGCACTCGAACATGTTTTGAATTATCCTAACCCCTTCACAACCAATACTTACTTCCAGTTTGAACACAATCTTTCGGGCCAAGTGCTCGACGTACAGATCAGCATCTTTTCCGTATCGGGCAAACTGGTAAAAACCATCATCCACAGTACACCGGCCGATGGGTACCGAATTGCCGATATTGCCTGGGACGGACGCGACGAGTACGGCGACAGGCTGGCACGCGGCGTGTATGTATACAGGATCAAAATAAGGGGCACAGATTTCTCCGGAACACAGGTCACCGCCGAAAGCGATTACGAAAAACTGGTCATTTTAAAATAGAAACGCTCCAACCTTGCCGGATTCTGGTTACTTTTGCACACTTTTTGCTTTGGTTAATCGAATGGTATGCGTCAAGCATAAAAAATGTTACTTGCCTAAACATTGTCAGAACATATGAAAAAGCTTTTTTACCTGCCCTTTTTGATGGCAGCTTTGCTGGTCAATAATTACGCTCAGGCACAAATTGGAGCCCCTTGCGTCAATGGTCAGGGATATTTCTACGACCCCATCACCGGTCAGTCATTCCCAACCGGCGAACGCTGTGCCAATGCCGTTACATCGGCTGTACCTTTTTTGCGCATCACACCCGACGCCCGCGGTGGCGCCATGGGCGACGTAGGCATCGCCTCATCGGTAGATCCCAATGGCATGCACTACAACCAATCGAAACTCGCCTTTGCGGAAAAGAACGTTTCAATTGCTGCTACCTACACCCCTTGGATGCGTAACCTCGGCCTTCAGGACGTTTACCTCGCTTACCTCTCTGGCTATGTACGCCTCGACGAACGCCAGGCGATCGGTATGAGTTTGCGCTATTTCTCCCTTGGCGATATTGAGTTTACGGACGACAACGGCCAGTCGCTCGGCCAGGGTCGTCCCAACGAATTTGAACTTACAGGTGCCTATGCCCGTAAACTGTCCGAACAGTTCTCTGCTGCTGTAGGCGCCAAATTCATCTACTCCAACCTCGCTACAGGCCAGATCGTACAAGGTGCTGAAATCAGACCCGGCATTTCGGGCGCAGCCGATATCTCCTTTACCTACAAGGCGCCCATCAAACTCAACAAAACCAAAACCGAACTTACCATTGGTACCGCCATAAGCAACATCGGCGCCAAAATTACCTACACCAACTCGGTAAACCGCGACTACATTCCAACCAACCTCGGCGTTGGTTTGGGATGGAAAATCAACCTCGACGACTACAATACCCTGACCATCTTCGGAGATTTCAACAAACTCCTGGTGCCAACGCCTACGCCCAACGATGACGACAGCGACGGTATTGCGGACTACAAACAGTTTTCCCCCATCCGTGGAATCTTCACTTCCTTCGGCGACGCCCCAGGCGGTTTCAGAGAAGAAATGAATGAAATTACCCTCGGAACAGGTATCGAATACTGGTACGATGACCAGTTCGCCGTGCGTACAGGATACTTCTACGAACACTTCTCCAAAGGCAACCGCAAATATTTCAGCGCCGGTATCGGTGTTAAGTACAATGTGTTCGGCCTCGATTTCTCCTACCTCATCCCTACCACCAACCAGCGCAATCCGCTCGACAATACCCTGCGCTTCACCCTTACTTTCGACTTCGCCGCATTCGAAGAGGAAGAATAAAAAATTAGTCGGTTGATCGGTCGGTCAAAAAAACGGTCGTTTGCGTTCCAATGGAACGCAAGCGACTATTTTTTTTGACCAACCCGACTAACTGACCATCAGTATGTCGTAAAGTTCTTCGTGATAGGCCGGAAAATCGGGCAGGTTGTTGTGGCTGGCCCCATGTATGGTATGCAATTGGATGTTTTCCGGAACCAGTTTTTTCAGCATTTCACTTTGTTTGTAGGGGATTAGGCGGTCCTTGTCGCCGTGCAGAATATGGATGGGACAATGTACTTTTTTGATGAATTGGTCGGTACGGATTTGGTAACGCAACAACAAACCGATGGGCAGGAAAAAGCCATAACGTGAGATATGGTACCGGAAAGAGAAATAC